>Ga0307991_1000099_pt1 | contig 65026 bp, 56 predicted proteins | sample EllFjometagen131_FD_203146 | JGI IMG/M metagenome (GOLD analysis project Ga0307991, IMG submission 203146) | Marine microbial communities from Ellis Fjord, Antarctic Ocean - #131 | ecosystem: Environmental > Aquatic > Marine > Unclassified | place: Southern Ocean | collected 2014-10-08
ACTAATATAAATTAATCTCCGTAATCTTTTAATAATCTGTGTAATCATGGGGCATTCTTAATTTGTTTTAATAACTTGTAAATTATTGAGTTATAGAAATTTATTCAACTTAATTAAGAATGATCCAATAAAAGTAGTAATTTAAAAGTACCATAGCTTAATTTTAAAAGATTAATATCATTCCGGGTAAGATTATAACGCTTTATTTTTAAGATGGTTAGAGAAAAAATTCTCATCAGCGTGAGCAAAAAGATATTCAAGCCTTGCCTCAGCAAAACTTGAAAAACTAAGCATAATATTTCTGCTGCTTGAAAAACTTTTTCTTAAGAATTTAACTTTTGCTATAACCTGCTTTTTTTGAGCAAATGCAGCATTCACGAATAAAGTTTTTGGTTTGGGGACAAAAATACCTATATTTAATCTTAAAGATAAAATTTTACTGGCATCCCGGGCCAGGTTTACTATAGCCTGGATGTCACTCTCAGTCTCATTAGGCAGACAAATCATAAAATACAATTTTATCTTTTTAATACCGCACTTTTTAGTTAAAATGATTTTATTAAGTATCTGTTCATTTGTTATTCTCTTATTTAAAGAAAAACGCAGAGCATCACTGCCGGCCTCAGGAGCAAAGGTTATGGTTTTTTGTCCGCTTTGCGCTAAGGCGCTTAAGAGTAATTCCCCAACTGTCTCTACCCTTAGACTGGAAACCGAGATCAAGACATGTTTTTTTAATAAATATTCAACAATTTTATTTATCTGGGGATGGTCGGTTATAGCGGCTCCCATTAAACCGATTTTATTAGTATACTTTAATCCCTCATCAATCTGCCGCTTAATCACTTCCAATGATCTTGCCCGAAATTTATTATAAACCGATCCGGTCACGCAGAAATTGCATCTCCAGGGACAGCCGCGGGAAATTTCAATTAAAAAGGTATTAGCAAATTCCGTAAACGGTGTGATTATCCTTGAGCTTGTGGGATACTCATCCACATTAGAAATAAAAGCAACCCTTAACTTTTGTTCATCCGTTATCCCCGGAACAAATACACCTTTTATTGAAGCAACTTTAGATAAAAAGTTTTTTTTCTTTTCAAGCGTATTAATATTCCCAAAACTGCTTAAGGCATCCATAAACTCAGGCAAATGAGCCTCGGCTTCTCCAAGAAAAATACAATCGCTGAATTTAGACAAAGGCCGGAAGTTCACGGAATTCACAATTCCTCCGACGATAACCAGAGGCATTAAAGAACGCTTGCGGATATCATTTTCCGGAAAGATCTGGCTCATAAGCTTGAAAAAATTCAAATAATCAAGCTCATAGGAGATACTGAATGCAATAAGATCAAAAGACCTCAAATTTCTTTTATTTTCTATAGTTTGAGGCTGTCTTCTGTTCTTTTTAAAAAAAGCTCTCTCGCATAATGTATCAACACGGGAATTCAGGATATTATAGACACTATGCAATCCCAGATTACTCATTCCCAGCGCATAAGAATTTGGATAAATAAGCGCAGCATTAATAGAAGCGTTTTTTTTAAGAGTTACTAAGCTGGTCTCTTTGAATATAGGAGCTACAAAAGTTCTACTCACCTAATATCCTGCGGTCCTCATCCAGATAAATACCCTTTAGATTCATTTTTAACGCTTCCGGATTACTTGTATGGGCAAGACCTGTTTCCAAGCTGATCATTTTTGCTTTAACAAGATTCACCAGTGACTGATTAAAACTAAGCATCCCTTCCTCAGCAAAACTCTGTAGAGTCTGAGATAGGCGCTCAATCTTATTTTCTCTTAAAATCTTCTGTACGGTGGGATTGATGATCATTACCTCCACTGCCGGAACAACTCCGGTCCCATCAGCTTTTGGCATCAAACGCTGGCAAGTTATTGCCCTTAGATTAAATGAAAGCTGCATCCTTATCATATTGTGCTGAGCTGGAGGAAAAAAATCCAATATCCGATTAACTACCTGTGCCGTATTAGAGGCATGAAGGGTTGAAAAGACAAGGTGGCCTGTTTCCGCAGCTGCCAGTGCGATTTTAAATGTTTCCGCATCACGCATTTCACCTATTAGAATTATGTCCGGATCCTGGCGAATGACATAACGCAAGGCTTGATCAAAAGACTCTGTATCAAGCCCGATCTCCCTCTGGTTTATGAGTGATTGCTTATCCTCATGTATATATTCTATCGGATCCTCAATGGTCATAATATGCACTTTCTTCACAGAATTAATATAGTTGATCATTGATGCCAGAGTAGTGGATTTTCCTTGTGAACTGGCACCTGTTACCAACACAATACCGTGGTTAAAAGTAGCTATATTCTGAAAAACAGGCGGAAGCATTAAATCACTAAAATCCGGTATTTTAGTTTTTACAACACGCATGACAATTCCCACATCACCGCGCTGGCGAAACACATTAACGCGAAAACGCCCCACATCAGGCAACTGATAAGAAAAGTCTACCTCATTCTTTTTTTCAAATTCCTTACGATGTCGTTCCCTCATCATAAAATATGCTATTTTCTCAATATCTTTATTTGTCATTACCGAAAAACTGGAACTTAAGAGATCCTTCTTTATTCTGAAAATGGGGGTGCGTCCGACTTTAAAATGCGCATCTGAAGCTTCCCGGCTTACCATTGACTTTAGTATTTCAATAATATCTACTTCCATTTCTACCTCATTTCTTAAAAAGCTTTAAACATTATTTTCGATATTTACAGGCTTATCCCTGCCTATACGTCTTAACACGCGTAAAAAAGCATCAACAATAATAGGATCAAACTGTCTAGCCTTGAATCTTATAAGCTCCGCAATGGCAACCAGAGTAGGCAATGCCTTGCGGTAAGGACGGGTTGATGTCATTGCCTGATAGGAGTCGGCAACAGCAAGTATTCTTGCCCCTAGAGGAATATTATCACCGGCTAATCCATCAGGATAGCCTGTTCCGTCAAAACGCTCATGATGATGATAAATCAGGGGAATTTTATCCGCCAGACATTTTACCGGCTCAAGAATTTTTTTACCTATCACCGGATGCTTTTTAATTTCAGCATATTCCTCATCCGTAAGTTTTCCCGGCTTCAGCAATACAGCATCCGCAATTCCGATCTTACCAATATCATGCAAAATACCTGCATCGCGAATAATATCAATTTCCTTAAAACTAAGCCCTATTTCTCTAGCGATCTCAACAGCATATTCAGTGACCTCCTGTGAATGGCCATGGGTGTAATGATCCCGTGCATCTAAGGCTAAAGCCAGCACTTTTATCGTATCAAATAATTGCAGATTATCTGCCTGCAGCCTTTGCTTATCAACAATCCTGCGCATGGTTGTAACAATGTCAGAGGGGTCAAAAGGCTTACTCATATAGTCATGCGCTCCATGCTGCAGCGACTTCATCGCCGCATCTATATCAGCAAAACCCGCGCTGGTGATAATATAAGCGTATTTATTCTCTATTTTTATTTCCTCTATCATCCGCTGTAACTCAATATCCGGCAGCCTGACATCAGCAATAATAATATTAAACTGCTGCTTTTTGATAAGTACAGCGGCCTCTCCCCAGTTATTGGCCTTAAAAACCTGATAGCCTTCTTGAGCAAAAGTATTACTAAAGGAATCGAGTATCGCCGGCTCATCATCAACTACAAGAATATAAGTACTCTCACTCATTATCTATGCCTTTCAGCTTGCAGCAAAAATCGAGTTTAAAACTAAAAATAGTCTTCATATACTTCTCTAATCTTTGCCATTATTTTACTACGTAAATTACCGCTTGAGAATGTTTTTTTATAGTCTATATTCTTTTGCCCCAATGCATGCATAATCAGACCAATACCCGTTGAATAAAATATATTGCTTAAACCCGAAGAACTACTAACAAAACCGCGCATTATACCCATCTTTACTTTTAAATTAAGGGCCTTCTCTAATTTTTCAATTATCCCGTCCATGAACGACATTCCTCCGCAAATCACAACTCCAGACCTGACCCGAGGCATTATCCCGGCAAGATCCAAATCCTTTTTTATAATCAAAAGCAGTTCATTTAATTTTTTATCAATAATGTCTTCCATCAGCTTTCGATTTATACTTTCATAAATAGACATATCTTTTTTAATGATGATTTTTTCCCCATGCCCTGTGTCATTATCATTATAATGTGCTGATGTATTCCTATACTGCAATTTTAATTCCTCGGCCTGAGGCATATCAATATTTAATTGCCTGCCAATCTCTTTGGTTATATCATGTCCTCCCACAGGTATGACCCCTGTATATTGCAAATTTCCTTCTTTAAAAAAGAGTATATTCACACAGCCGGCTCCCATTTCAAGCAAGATTACTCCTGCCTGTTTTTCCCGTTCGGTGATTATGGACAAGCTCGATGTAAATCCGGAATACGCAACCCCTTCAACATCAAGCCCGGCCCGGTTAACAGCCTTGATCACATCCTTAACATAGGAACTTCCTCCGCTGATAATATGCAAATTTACCCCTAAACGCGTACCAAATATCCCCATGGGATTTTTTATTCTTTTATTACCGTCAACAATAAACCCCTGATCCAAAGCATGCAGGACATCTCTATCAACAGAAGCAGACAAGTATTGGGCCGAATCAATGGCGCGCATTTTTTCTTTTCTGCCTATTTCAACCGGTCGATTTGATAAATTTAAGACAGCCTTGGTATTGTTTCCCAGAATATGCTCACCGCTTATTGTTGTAAAAACAGCGTTGATTTTTGCGCCTTTTCTTTTGGCATGTTTTGATCCGGCCGCTGAGTCCATTTTATGTTCTGCTTTTTTAACCACCTCTTCAATACAGCTGGCTACTTCTCCAAGATCTGTTACAACCCCTCGTTCAACACCTCTTGTTTTCACCATTGAAGCGCTATGTATTTCAATCCGAGCCTGGGCATCAAAACTGCCAACACAAATCGTAGTCTTAGCGCTGCCGACATCAAGTGCGATTATTTCATTATTATTTTTAGCCATTATTTTTTTCCAAACACAAAATCCTTAAAACGCAGGTCTACATAATATTCTTGCCTGTAATCAATATCCATATTATTCAGAATCCCGGCAAGATTTTCAATTTTTTCTTTCCATTTACGATTACCTATTCTGACTTCCAAATTATCTTTAATATAAAACATCATACTTCTGGGCTCAGTAACATCGATCTTGGTAATCTGATATGTTTTGGAAAACCCGCTCTGATCAAGCCAGTTCAGGAAATCAAGTGCATATTTCAAATAGGAATTAGCGTATGAATGTCCCGTCTCGATCTCAGGAATGGAAAGATCGCACCCATAAATAATAGGCAATCTTTTGCTTGGTCTTCTTCCCAGCTCAGAAAGGATATAGCCATCCTTATTAACGGTAAAGAACTTTTCTTCCTCATAGTTCTCCCGGGCCGCACCCAGAGCAATTTGAGCAACAGGTCTTCTAAACAATACTTCCACAACAAGTTTATTAGGCAGTTGTCTTTTTACAATTGCCTTTTGGATATCGGAATTTTTACATTCAATATTATCAGCGATCTTTTCCAAATCAAGTTTAAAGATATTAGGATTCTCCTGTATATGGGCAAAGATAGACCCTTCGACATCAACTTCCTGATCAACTACTTCGATTTCCGTAACATTAAAATACTCTGAGTCAAAAAGGAATGATTTCATCCCCATGCCCAATATTGCTAAAACAGCAACACAAATAATAACTAAAAGAATATGTCCCCAGCTTTTCTTTAAATTCTCCTGCACATTTTTAACGCTAAAGATGTGGGCCTTACTTTTTTTCCTTCTTTTCTTTTTCGGTTTAAACACCTATTTCCTCCTAATGATTATTAATGCTCTGTTGAAGCAGCAACTTCCTTGGATTCTGATTTAAGCGCTGAGTCGATCATTATTTGACAAAGCACAGAGAAATCAATCCCCGCGGCAGCTGCTGATTTTGGCAGCAGGCTTGTCTGTGTAAACCCGGGGATAGTATTTACTTCAAGCACTACAGGACGTCCATTACTTTCAATCATTATATCCACCCGGGAAAAACAGCGACAGCCTAAAAGCTTATGCGCTTTCAAAGCCGTATCCTGAGCCAAGAGGGCAATATCTTTAGGCAAATCCGCTGGCACGATATAATCACTCATGCCCGGGGTATATTTAGCCTGAAAATCATAGAACTTATTCTTTGAAACTATCTCTAATACCGGCAAGGGCTTATCCTCAATAATACCTACTGTTATTTCTCTGCCTTGGATATATTCTTCAACAACAACCTTATCATCAAAAGAAAAAGCATTTTTGAGGGCGACAAATAAAGCAGCTGGATCATCTACGATAGAAAGACCGATGCTAGATCCTTCTCTCGATGGTTTAACAACCAGCGGAAAAGATAAATCCAAACCATTGTTTTTTGATGCCTTTTTATTAAATACAGCATAGGCCGGTACGGGAATTTGGCTAGCTTCAAATATTTTTCTTGATGCTATTTTATCCATTGCAATTCTACTGGCAGATACACCTGATCCTGTATAGGGGATACCAATCTGATCCAGCATCTCCTGAACTCCTCCGTCTTCACCAAAACCCCCGTGCAAGGCATTGAATATACATTGGGCATTACAAGAGCGCAGTTTTCTAGAAAGCTCAGGCACATCATTAAAATCAATAACAATAATATCATATCCCAGGCCGGTCAATGCCTTTTTTACTGCCATGCCGGATTTCAGGGATACCTCACGCTCGCTTGAAAATCCACCCATTAAAATGCCAATTTTTTGCATATTATCCTTTATGCTTTTAGTTAGTTCCAGACCTTAACCTCAGATTCAAGCTTTACTTTGAAATCCCGCTTTACTTTCACTCGGACAAAATCCATAAGTTCACAAACCTGAGAAAAAGTAGCCCCGCCTCTATTAATAATAAAATTCGCATGCACTTGTGAAACCTGCGCCTGTCCAATACTATGCCCCTTAAGTCCTGCCTTATCGATCAACTCACCCGCACTGAGAGCACAGCCAGTCGGATTTTTAAAGACACAACCCGCGCTAGCCAAGTGAACCAATTCCAATATTTTTCTCCTTTTCAGAAAAGTTTTTATAGCCTCGCAAACCCGCCCCCCTGTACTCTTTCTTATCTTAAAATAAGCCCCCAGGACAATAAGGCCATCTAATTTTGACCCGCGATAGGCAAAACCGGCCTCAGTTTTACTCAGCTTGAAAATCTCACCCTGCTTATCCATTACTTCAATATCAGTCAATAAATCGCTCACGCTCAGATATAAATCATCCCTGCTGGCCTTTGGTAGCGAATTTCTTACTCCGGCATTCATAACCAGGGCCCCGCCAATAGTACCGGGGATACCTGCTAAAAATTCAAGGCCGCAGATCCCATTTTTTATAGAAAAATTAAGCAGCTGTGCTATACTTACTCCGCCGCTAGCATAAAGCACATCTTTCTGAATTGTAATTTCTTTAAAAAACAAGCTGCTGAGTTTTATAACAACAATTTCCAGATGCCTATCATTAATCAACAGATTGGTACCATTACCTATCACGCGAAAAGGCATATTCCTTAAATCAAGCAATCTAAGCCCTTGAGCTAGGTCAATATTGTTCTGCGGCTCAAGAAAAAGTAATACTCTGCCTCCAATCTTTATGGAAGTATACCCGCTGAGCATTCTATCAGTCTGAACGCTGCCTTTAAAAAAACCTTTGAGTTTTCGGCTTAAATCTGTGACTTTTACTGTTTTCATTTGATTGCCAGCTTTTCTGCAACTAGTAATTGTTGATCTAATTCTTCAGCCAGCCTACCAATATCTCCCGCACCCAACATCAAAAGCATGTCGTCGGTTTTCAGGGTTTTAATCAAATATTCCTTTAACTCGGCCCGGGGTAAAAAACAGACACTCTTATGACCGCTTTGCTTGACTTGTTCATAGATCGCTTGAGCCCCGATTCCATCCAGCGGTGTTTCGTTCGCCGCATAAATATCCGTTATCACTACATGGTCTGCATCTTGAAAACACCGGCCAAACTCTTTTTGCAGAAATTTAGTCCGGCTATAGCGATGCGGCTGAAAAACTCCAACCACTCTTTTTTTCCATCCTTTTGCGGCTTGCAATGTCGCTTTTATTTCCGTGGGATGATGCGCATAGTCATCGACTATCATAATGCCCCTACAGCTTGTTTTTATCTGAAATCTACGCTCTGCTCCGGCAAAAACAGCTAAAGCATTTTTTATAATGCTTTTATCTATACCTACTTCCATCCCCATGCAAATAGCGGCCAATGCATTAAGAATATTATGACGTCCGGGGATATTTAAGGTGAACTCTCCTATTGATTGCCCTTTATATCTGCAAACAAATACAGAGCGCATACCAAGGAATCGCACATTTTCAGCACATACATCAGCATCACTGTTAAAGCCATAAGTAATCAGTCGGCCTCTGTAGCTTTCAATCGCCCTGCGGGCATTAGCATCATCTGCACAAGCAAACAAGGCGCCATTTTTATCAATATTACCTATAAATTTTTCAAATGTCCTAACGATCTGACTTAAGTCTTTATAATAATCCAGATGCTCTCGATCAATATTTGTAATTACGGCATAATACGGATTAAGCTCAAGTAAAGATCCATCACTTTCATCGGCCTCAGCAACAAAGTATTTACCAATACCGGCAAACGCATTGCCTCCTAAAACGTGGACATCAGCGCCGATTGCAAAACTCGGCTTAAGCCCGCCTGTTTTTAATATAAACGAAATCAGCGAGGTTGTAGTTGTTTTCCCATGCATTCCTGCTATCGCTATGCCGCATTTTCCCTCCATAAGCTTACCCAACAATCTTGCGCGATGCATTAGGGGGATATCTTTTTCTTTAGCTATAAGCATTTCCGGATTGCTATCTTTTATGGATGAGGAATAAACTACCAGATCAGGCTGATCTATATTTTCCGCTCTATGCCCCAGATAAACATTTGCTCCTTTATCTTGGAGCCTTTGAGTCATCTTGTTTATTTTTAAATCAGAGCCGCTAACCCTACACCCCCGACTAATCAAAAGATCGGCTAAGGCGCTCATTCCTACCCCTCCGATACCTATAAAATGAATCTTTTTCTTTATACTAAGAAGATCTCTTGAATCCATATTAAGTCCTTTTAGATATTTTCATCCCGCATGATATCTATTACCACATCAGCCAGCTTTTGGGCGCTATTTTCACAAAAAAGCTGCCGGCTTTTCGCAGCCATAGATTCAAGAACCTGCGGCTGCTCCATAATAACATCAATCAAAGAAATAAGATGACTGGCGCTCATTGCGTCCTGTTTAATAATCGCCGCCGCTTGAGCTTCCTGCATAAACTCAGCATTAGCAATCTGATGTGCCTGAGCATAAGGATAAGGAATCAATACCGAGGCTTTACCAAAAAAACAAATCTCATTCAGCGTTGCCGCACCAGCGCGTCCAATAATTAAATCAGCCACATTATAAGCACTGTTCATATCTTCACAAAAGGCAAAAATTCTTGCCATTATTTCAATATCTTCGTATTTCTTTTTAGTATTTACAAAATCCCGGATGCCGCAGCAATGTATGACCTGTAATCTGCTGCGCCTTTGAACACTCAGCCCATTAAGCGCTTTAATAAAACAATCATTGATAAATACTGCGCCTTGAGAACCGCCGACAACAAGAATAGTAAACTTATTTATATCTAAGCCCAGAATACTGCGCGCCTTGGTACTATCTAATCTTTGCAATTCTGTTCTGATAGGGTTGCCCGTAAAGATTACATCCCTGCCTTTAAAATAAATATTACTTTTACGAAAACCAATGGCAACTTTAGATGTTAAGCTGCAAAGCATACGATTAGCCAATCCCGGAGCTACATTTTGTTCATGGATAAGCGAGGGTATATTTAAAAGCTTCGCAGTGATTATTGCCGCTACAGAGTGAATGCCTCCAAAACCTATTACAATATCTGGTTTTATAGCTTTAATCAAAAAAAATACTCTTATACTCTCCTTACTAAAGTTTAACAAAAAATACAGATTCTTCAAGTAAAATTTAATAAGATTTACTCCTGTTTTTCTTTGCGGCGAGATAAAGTCAAAGCCAACAACTCTATCTGATGTTGTATTAAAGATTTGCCTATCAATACTTTTATTGCTACTCAAATATGTAATTTGCGCGTTTTTGTTCCTGCGCTTAAGCTCATTTGCCAGGCTTAATGCCGGATAAATATGTCCGCCGGATCCAGCGGCAGTTATCAAGAATTTCATTTCACTCTTCCCACATTTAATATTAGGCCCACATAGATCATATTGAACACAAGTGAAGTCCCCCCATAACTTATAAATGGAAACGGCAGTCCTTTTGTCGGAAAAATGCTTATGGCCACCCCCATATTTATTATTGCCTCGATCATAAGACAGGATATCAGGCCGAAGCTTAAAAGCTGCCCAAAAGAGTCTTTTGCTTTCAAGCTTATTTTAGTCGCCTGCACAAGCAGGAATATTACAAGCAGCACAAGACCTGAGGTGCCGATAAAACCCAATTCTTCGCCAATGATAGAAAAAATAAAATCCGTATATGCTGCCGGCAAATATAATAATTTTTGACGCCCGTGTCCAAGTCCAAGTCCGGTCAAGCCGCCTGAACCAACAGCTACCAGGGATTGGATTATCTGAAATCCTGTCCCCTGCGGATCACTCCAGGGATCAAGAAAGGCAAGTATTCTGCGCCGACGATAAGGAACACTGAATACTAATATATAAAGAAATGGCAGCGATCCAAGCACAAATGAAAAGATATGTGTCAATTTCACTCCAGCAACGAAAAACATCAAAAAACAAATACTTACAATGGCCATAACAGTGCCCAGATCAGGCTGAACAATAATCAACAGGCTTATGGTGCCCATAACCATTAAAACAGGAAAAAGCCCATGCCAAAAAGAAGTAATAATGCTTTTTTTGCGCGAGAGAAAATCAGCTGCGTATATAACCATAGCAAATTTTGCCAGTTCAGATGGCTGGAAACTGATCGCTCCCAGGCGAAACCAGCGGCGCGCTCCTCCCACCTGCCTGGTAATACCGGGGACAAACAGCAATACTAGCAGGAGGACAGATATCAACAATAAAGGCTTAGCAATTTTTCTCAAATAATGATAATCCACTTTCATAGCAAAAAAAGTACATAAAAGACCAATAAAAACATAGGCAAGATGACGCTTGAGATAGTAGGCACTGTCTCCCTGATTTTCCAATGCATAAATAGCACTTGTACTGTAAATCATGACAATACCTATGCAGACAAGCACCAATGAAACAGCCGCCAGATTTATTCTGGTATCCCTCATATTCATTTTTTATATATGTTCCTTACAATTTTTTTAAATACCTTACCCCTTTGCTTAAAGCTCTCAAACATATCAAAGCTGGCGCACATAGGAGAAAGCAAGACAGTATCTCCTTTGTTTGCGTTTAAGCGCGCAATATCAACTGCCTCTTGCAGATCTTCGCCCTTTTTTATCAGCGTAGAACCTTTTAGAGCCTTGGATATTTTTGAAACTGCTTCTCCGATACAAATAAGCAAAGCAACTTTTTTCTTGATCTTGGATCTTATTGCTTTAAAATTACTCCCTTTATCCCGGCCGCCGCAGATTAAGACAACCGATTTATCCCCAAACATAGATAATGCTTTGCAGGTGGCATCAACTGTAGTTGATTTTGAATCATTAACAAACTCAATCCCTTTAAAACATCCCAGGCTTTCACAGCGATGCTCCAAGCCTTTAAAATTTTTCAGTGCCCTGGTAATTGTATGTTCAGGAACATTCAAAGCCATAGCTGCAAGGAAAACAGCCATTGCATTTTCAATATTATGATTCCCTCTTATTTTAAGGTCACTTCTATTAAAAATCCTATGTTCTTTCCCTTTTTTTATTATCCAGGCCTGCGCTTTATCATAAAAACAGCCATGACTTGCTACGTTTAAATATGTTTTAATATTTTTTCTGTGCATGCTTAAAAAACATATATCGGCTTTAGTGTCTTTGCTAAGGGCCAAAACTCTCTTATTATCAAAATTCAAAATACTGACTTCAGTTTTGAGCTGATTTTTCAGGATATTAGCCTTAGCCCTAACATATTCCCTCATATCCCGGTGGTGATCAAAATGATTTTGAGTTATATTCAAAATAATGCTCACGCGAGGATGAAAGCCTTTCACAAACTCAAGCTGAAAGGAACTTACTTCCAGAACTATAACATCCGCATTTTTAAACTTACGGTATTCACCGCTAAAGGGATTTCCAATATTACCGCAAACAACCACATTCTTACCAGCCGCATTAAAAACCTCACCTAGCAATGTTACCACCGTAGTTTTGCCGTTTGAGCCGGTTACAGCAATAATAGGAGCGGAGCAAAACCAGCTGGCAAACTCTATCTCACTAAAGACATTAATTTTATTTTTTTTTGCCCAAATCAGTGCCCATGAACTTTTTTTAATACCAGGAGAAGTTATAAACATATCAGCGTCTTTTAAAAAATTCTCTGTATGTCCTCCCAACTCCACGCAGATTCCCTGTTTTGCCAGAGCTTCTGCCTTTGACTGCATTTCCCTATTATTAAGAACCTCAGTTACAAATACATTTGCTTTTTTCTTTGCGGCTAATATCGAGGCAGCATAGCCGGATCGGCTTAAGCCCAGAATAACTATTTTCCTATTTTTTATATTCATATTAATAGCGTATAGCGATTAGCGTTTAGCGTTTATAAAAAACCAAACATTTAACACTATCCTTAAAGTTATTTTCTTTATATATATTGTAAGCATTTTCCTGACTTCAGCAATTAAGTTATGTAAATTTCTAAATTCAGACTCATCAAAAGTCATAATCATTACTTAAAAACAGCTGTATCAGCAACTCTGCTGAATAGCCAAATGCTATCTTTAATATCAGCGAATAGCATTTATCATATTGTTTAGTATTTAGTTATAAGTAATCAGTGATTAGCATTGCGAAATGTCTTGTCCTAAAATAGTTTACACTTTTAAACACAAATAATTCAATTAACCGCCCGCTCATAAACCATATTCTCTCGATAAACGCTGATTAACACAGATAATACATCATTCTTACTAAAGCACGCTAACCGTATATGCTAAGCGTGTTTTCAAAGAAAACTCGCGTTTTATTCAATGTGAACTCAACAAGAAAAATTTATTTTTCTTTTGATTCCAATTGAATAAATTTGCAGCCGTGCAACGGCTTTAGCATATACTCTTCTCTCTCTTCTTTTTTTATCTATTAGCTTTTTCTTCTTTTCTCGTCTATCGTCCTTCGTCCTAACGAGTAAAACGAGTGGTCTTCCCTCTGTTTGTTCCTTTTCCTCAGCGTCCATCTGTGTTCATCTGCGGTTAATTCCGTGCTTTGCTTTTCACTTTTAACCTTTTATCTTTTCTCCGTGCCCTCGGTGTCCTTTGTGGTTAATTTATCTTCTGTCAACCTTTTTCAGGATAACACATGTTTTCCCTTATTCGCTATCCGCTAAACGCTATACGCTATCAGTTTAACGCAGCTTTAATGTGGAAAGACTGAGCAAAGCAAGAATAACCGCCACGATCAGAAATCTAAATATAACCTTAGACTCAGCCCATCCTTTTAGTTGAAAATGATGATGCAGCGGTGCCATCAGAAAAACTCTTTTACCTCTAATTTTATAAGAGAAAACCTGTATTATTACCGAAAGCGCCTCAACGACAAATATTCCTCCAGCAATACCTAAAAGCAATTCTTTTTTAATCAATACAGCCACTACACCCAAAGCTCCGCCCAATGCCAATGCCCCGGTATCCCCCATGAATACATCAGCCGGATGGCAGTTATACCAGAGAAACCCAAGCCCGGCGCCGAATATAGCCGCGCAAAAAATAGCCAGTTCTCCTGAGTTAGGGATATAAATGATATGCAGATAGTCGCTGAAATTATAATGTCCGGTAAGATAACTTATCGCGCTATAGGTAAGAGCTACAATTAGAACACAGCCTATAGCCAGGCCGTCTAATCCATCTGTAAGGTTTACGGCATTAGAAGATCCGATGATAACCAGAGCCACAAAGAAAACATAGAACACACCTAAGTGCACGATAAGATTCTTGCAAAAAGGTATATCTAGGCGATCTCCGATATTAGGATCAAGATAAAGCACAAAGCCAACGATCAGGCCCAGAATCAACTGGCCGATAAGCTTTACTGCGACTGTGAGACCGCGTGAATCTTTTTTGGTAAGTTTTATATAATCATCAATAAATCCCACAATACCCAGCCATAGAGTAACTCCCATCGCTATCCAGATATATTTGTTAGTTAGATCCGCCCACAACAAAACACTCAGGAATATAACACCCAATATAAGTATACCGCCCATAGTAGGCGTACCCTCTTTGTCCTTATGATGTTCATATATAGAAGCGCATTCTTTACCCTTTCTAACTGACTCACCTACTTTGAGTCTCTTAAGCATGCGGATTACTGCCTTTCCCAAAAAAGCACTTAAGAGAAATGCCGTTATTACAGCCCCTGCCAATCGAAAAGTTATATATTTAAAAACATTAAAACCAAAGAACAGATCTCTTAACGGATATAAAAAATGATAAAACATGGATTCACCTTCCAATTACTAGTTACGAATTACAAATTACGAGTTACGAGTTACGAATTACGAATTACGAGTTATGAGTTACTCGCTTTTCTCGTCCTAGTCTCGCCGTTCTTTGGCGGACGGTCGTCCACCTGTCCTCCATAGCTTTAGCGAAGGAGGATCATCCTTCGTCTTTCTCGCTACTTGCTTCTTTTTGCAGCCATCAGCCATCGACTATTAGCTATTAGCATATTCCCTTTTTACTTTTAACTTGCGTTTTTAACCTCTATTTTTTATTATTTTATTAATAAGGTCCTCAAGATGCATTCCCCGGGAGCCTTTAAATAACACTATATCATCCTCAGCAAACAAACCTTGAAGAATTTCTAAAGCATCCTCATTTTCTTCGCATTTATAGACATCCTTTTCCTTCATGCCACAGGCTATAGCCGAAGATGCGGCAAAAGACGCATTGGGGCCAATGGCTATCAATTTATCTATAGCATTACCCGCCACATATTCCCCGATATCCTCATGAAATCTTCGGCTCGATCTTCCCAACTCAAGCATATCGGCAAAAACAAATACCTTTCTTTTTGCTTCCTTAAAACAGGAAAGCACTTTAATAGCCGCTTTAGTCGATATAGGATTAGCATTATAGCAATCCGCGATTATTTTTATGCCTTTAGTATCGATCTGATGCATCCTAAGGCCTGGAATACTAACTTTTCTTAAGGCCTCTATCATCTGGTCTGTCTCAATTTTAAACAAATCAGCCACAGCTATAGCTGCCAAAGCATTATATACATTATGCTCACCAAGTAAATTCAGCCTAAATGTAACCTTTTCATTTAAAGAAAAGGCTATTCCGTTACTATCACATAAAACATTAGCTGCCCGATACAGGCTGCCTGGTTTTAAACCAAAACTTATAATATTCACTCCATAGTCCCTTGCCCCTGCATATAAAACACTACAATCCGCATTAATAATTGCCTTTGCCCTATTGTTCAGATTTTCCAGGATTTCACACTTTGCCTTTGCTACTTCTTCTAAGGATTTAAAAAATTCCATATGCGCATTTGCAACATTCGTAATTATGGCTATATCGGGCTTAGCTATAAAACAAAGCGCTCTGATTTCTCCCGCATGGTTCATGCCCATTTCCAAAACAGCGATCTCATGACTTAAATCAAGTCCTAAAAGAGTAAGGGGAACTCCAATGTTATTATTAAAGGAGGCTTTACTTTTAAGAACCTTAAAACGCGATCCCAGCACAGCCCCAAGCATCTCCTTGGTGCTGGTTTTCCCATTTGAACCTGTTATACCAATTACAGGTATATTAAATCTTCTGCGATGAAATCCAGCTATAGCACCCAAAGCAGCCACTGTATTTTCTGCAACTATTACCGGCATATTCAATCCCTGTAAAAACTTAATATTTTCCTGAGCCCAAGTCTCATTTACAAGCAAGGCACTAGCCTGATTTTCGCGGGCTTTATCAACAAAATCATGCCCGTCTAATTTCGCGCCTTTTATAGCAATAAAAAGCTCACCCTGCTTAACCATACGCGAATCAGTAGATATACCGCTAACACATAGCTGTGCATAGCTATTGATCACTTTGGCATGTGTTGCTTTAATTATTTCATCAATTGTAAACATGGTTTTAGTTACCAGTTACGAGTTATGAGTTACGAGTTATACAGTTGCCAGTTGCCTGTTACCAGATTAGACTAAGAGTCTAAAAGTCTAAGAGTAAAGCTCACATTTTGCCTCTCTTTTTTTCTTTGGCCATTGACTATCGACTATTAGCCATTAGCTTATTCTCTTTTTATTTTTTACTTTTAACTTTTTACTTGAATCAGCGTCCCTCGTCTTAGCCTCGCCGTTTTCTGGCGGGCGGTCGTCCACCTGGCCTCCATAGCTTTCTTGACCTTCGTAGTCTTGACGAAGTAGGTAGCGAAGGAGGATCATCCTTCGTCTTTCTCGCTACTTGCTACTCGCTTCCTTATTAAGTATTTCCAAGGCTATTTTCTTATCATCAAATTCAATTGTTTTGTCCATAAAAGTCTGGCTTGTCTCATGCCCTTTTCCGGCAATAAGCACAAAATCTCCAGAAGAAGCTGAATTCAAAGCCTTTTCAATTGCCTTTTTTCTGTCTGTTATTTGCGAATATTCAGTAAACCAAGCCGGAATCCCGGCAATTATATTATCGATTATAACTTCCGGATCCTCATTGCGGGGATTATCACTGGTAATCACCAGAAAATCAGACAGTTCTGCTGCTACTGCGCCCATAAGCGGACGTTTTTTCTTGTCTCTGTTTCCGCCGCAGCCAAAAACCGTAATAATCCTAGATGGCTTTAATTCCCGCAGGGCCCCAAGCACATTCTTTAGAGCATCATCTGTATGCGCATAATCAACAAATACCTTAAAAGGCCGGTTAATTATCAATTGCTCCAAACGCCCCGGAGGACAGGCAAAACTTGCAAGAGCAGCCGCAATCACCGGAGGCTTAATACCCTCTATTATAGCAACAGAAACAGCTGCCAGTATATTATAAACATTATACCTACCAATAATACTGGTTTTTATTTTTATATTCGCATCCGAAGCAACCAATGTAAATTCAGTACCATTGATCCCAAGTCTAATATTTTCCGCCCTTATCTTTGCCTGCTTATCTTTGATAGCATAATCTATAATATTTGCCTTAGTCATTTTCCGCAACCTTTTACTGTAGGCATCATCTGAGTTGATTACAGCATATCTATGGCTTAAAAGTCCCTGGAACAGCTTTGCTTTAGCAATAAAATAATCTTCCAAATCCCGATGATAATCCAGATGATCTTGCGTAATATTTGTAAAAACCGCATGAGTGAAATCAATGCCCTCGGTCCTTAATTGATCCAAGGCATGAGAAGACACCTCCATAAAGCAATACTCAAGGTCATGCGCAACCATATTATAAAGCAGGTTCCATATCGTAATCGCGTCAGGTGTTGTATTTTTCGCGCTGATTATATGATCGGCAATTTTATAATAAATTGTACCGATAATCCCGCCCTTATGCTGACTTGCGGAAAAAATATGATCCAGGAGAAAAGAAACCGTGGTTTTGCCATTAGTTCCTGTAATACCTGTGATCTTCAACTTTTTATTCGGCTGACCAAAGAACTCTGCAGCCATTTTAGCGGCCGCGATCCTTGGATTTTTTACGCCAAGACACACTATATTTTTATTTTTCCCAATACCTTTGATCTTATCTCTTTGATCTTCATCGCAAATAATAATACGCGCGCCTTTATCTATAGCAGCCGCGATATAATCATGCCCATCAGTCGCAGTTCCCTTTATGGCGATAAAGCAAAAATCGCGTCCTGTTTTTCGCGAATCAATACTCAACCCGAGAATTTTAAAATCCTCAAATTCGCCACATTTATCAAATTCAGTAAGCACTGATAAAAGCTTTTTTGCCCTCATCTCATGATTTCCTTGTTTAATATACTGTTTGCATTTACTTTGTTTTAGCAATATTCATATATTTGAGTATCTTTTCGGCTATTTCCTTAAACACAGGCGCGCTGATAAGTCCTCCGTAATAAAGGGGCCGCGGCTCATCAAAAACTACAACAATAACCAATTTAGGATCTTCCACCGGAGTAAACCCTATAAATGACGCCACATACTTATCATGTGAATAGTGTCCTGATGCATCAATTTTTTGTGCTGTACCAGTTTTGCCACCCACTGAATAACCTTTAATTTGTGCTTTTCTCCCGGTACCTTTTTCTACAACGCCTCTTAAAATTTCCCGCATTGTATTTGAGGTTTTTTCACTTATCGCCCGGGAATGGCTGTTAGTTTGGAAGCTTTCAATTATTTCATTGCTATTATCAATAATCTCTTTTACAATATGCGGTTTTACCATATATCCGCCATTAACTACAGCCGACAATGCTCTTGCCATCTGTATAGTGCTAACCCCAATTTCATGCCCCATAGGGATTGCTGATATAGAAAGCTTTGACCATTGCTCGATCGGACGGATAAATCCCGGGGTTTCCCCCAGCAAGTCAATACCGGTTTTTTCCCCAAAACAAAACTTTTTCAAATAATTATTTAAAACTTTTTCGCCCATTTTCTGAGCAATTTTTACCGCACCGATATTGCTGGACTTTTCTATGATTTCCACAAAGGTCAGGTCTCCATGCGGTCTATGATCATGCAAAGTATGTCTTGATATACGATAAGCCCCGTTTTCACAAAAGAACACATCATCTGTTTTGACTATATTCTTATCTAAAGCAGCACTTGCCGTAATCACCTTAAAAATTGAACCAGGCTCAAAATAATCGCTTATTGCTCTATTACGACGGCTTGCGGGATTTGCCTTGGCAAAATCATTCAGATTAAAGCTCGGCCTGCTGGCCAGAGCATAAATTTCGCCGTTTTGTGGATTCATTACTACAATGCTTGCAGCAATCGCTTTATTTTGTTTCATGTTCCTGTCCAGAACATCTTCAACAATATGCTGCATAACCTCATCGATTGTAAGTACAAGATTATATCCGTTAACAGCCGGAAGATATTCATATTCAAAGGCAGGCATCATTCTCTGTTTAGCATCACGCAGTAAAGAGCGCCTTCCCGGCTCGCCCTTCAAATAACTGTTATATTTACATTCCAGGCCTTCTAACCCTAACTCATCCATGCCGGCAAATCCTATAATATGTGCTGCCAAGCCATTATTGGGATAATATCTTTTATTTTCTTTAGTAATGTCAATACCAAAAATTTTCAAGGCCTGAATTTTTTCAGCTTCGGATTCAGTAACTCTTCTTTTTATCCAGACAAAAGACTTATCCTTATTAAGTTTTTCCAATATCTTTTGATAATCCAGACCAAGCACAGCAGAAAGCGCCCCAGCCGCTTCTTGTTTATTGGTTATTACCCGCGATACGGCATAAACTGAAGGAACCTTTAGACTCAATGCCAGAACTTTCAGGTTACGATCGTAAATCAGCCCCCGCTGTGGATCAAGTTTTAAAGTCATCTGATGCTGAGAATCAGCAAGTTTCATGTAATTACGATTATTTAAAACCTGAATATTAAATAGATGGAATAAAATAATCAGAAGCAGAATTAGGTAAGATAGACAAACTATGGCAAGGCGAACCTTTTGCGCCCGTTTATACACGGCAAAAAAAATCCTTTTTTAATGAATGTTATCGGTATAGTTAGTGTAAGTTAATGATGGGAAAAATCTATCTGTTCAAATCAGATGCAGCTTGCGCTTTAGGAACAAAGGCATCAAACAGACGGGTTTTCCAGCTTGAGATATTTGACTTTGCCAGTTGATCCGGCTGCCCTCTTTTCACCCTTACCTTTGCCACAGCAGCTGTATCAAGCAAACAAAGTTTTAATTCATTCTGCTCTATCATTCCGGCCAAATATTCAGGAGCCTTCAAGCTGCTATTATTGTATACCAAAACTCTGTTTTGGTCAATCAAATCACTAAGTCTGTTTTCACTGTGCCTTAAGGAGTAACTGAGTTTTACTACCTCAACCTGCCCTTTAACATATCCCAGGCAAATACAGGTGCTTATAATGGCCCAAACTACGATATTTTTTAGTCTCATCCACCCATCCTTAATCTCAGAATCTAATACTACAATTTCTCAGCCACTCTGAGTTTTGCGCTGCGGCTTTTACGATTATTTTCAATCTCCTCATCCGTAGGGATAAGGGGCTTTTTAGTAATTATTTTCAGGCATCCTTTTTTCGCCTGGGCCTTAAACTCCTGTTTTACAATTCGGTCTTCAAGCGAATGGAAAGCAATCACACAGATTATACCGCCAGGCTTAAGCAGCTCAATAGCCTGAGTAAGACCTGATTGAAGCACCTCCAGCTCTCTATTAACGGCAATTCTAAGAGCCATGAATGTTCTTGTTGCCGGGTGTATTTTTTTATATCTTTCTCTGACCGGCAGGGAATTTACAACTATATCTGCAAGCTGCTGGGTGGTAGCAATTACATGCCTGGCGCGCGCAGCGACTATTCTTGATGCAATCCTACGGCTAAATCTTTCCTGGCCAAATGTAAAAATGATATTAGCTATTTCTTCTTCAGATAGATTATTGACCAGATCAAAAGCAGTTATCTGGGCATGTTTATCCATACGCATATTAAGCGGTCCATCAAACTGAAAACTAAAACCGCGTTCAGGTGTTAGAAGCTGCAGATTGGAAACACCCAGATCAAAAACAACGCCATCCATGGCGTTAATCTCTAGGTTAGCTAGGACATCCGTGATATTTTTAAAATTATCTCTGATAAGGCTGAATGCGCCTTCAAAAGGAGAAAGACGCAGGCGGGTAGCGCTCAGGGCATCATCATCCTGATCTATGCCGATAAGATAACCGCCTGGCGTTATCTTTCTCAATATGCCTTCACTATGCCCCCCCTCCCCCAAAGTACAATCAACAATCACCTTCCCTGGCAAAAGTCTCAAGTAAGACAGCACCTCGCTGTACATGACGGGTATGTGTCGGCCCATTTCCTCTTCAGTCCAAACCCATGAGTTTTTCGGCAGTATCCTCGTAGGTCTCTCTAGTATTTTCATAAAAATCCTTCCAGCGGGATTTACCCCAAATTTCTATACGATTAGAAACTCCGATAATTATGACATCCTTGTCAATATCGGCAAATGTTCTTAAATACTGAGGTATTAAAACCCGGCCCTGTCCATCACAAATGATTTCACTGGCACCGGAGAAAAACATACGGTTAAATTTTCTTGCATCAGGGCTGGTAAAAGAAAGTGCCTTAAATTTTTGTTCCTGCCTTTTCCATTCAGCTTCTGTAAATATAAACAAGCACCCGTCAAGGCCTCTGGTTATGTAGAATTTTTCCACAAAACAGTCTTTCAGGGCTTCCCTGAATTTTGCAGGTATTATGACGCGATTTTTGCGATCTAATGAATGTTCGAATTCACCATAAAACATTTACTCCACTTCCCTCCACTTCTAACCACATTATAAATATACTCTATTTTAATACGCATGTCAACATAAAAAAAAATAACTTTTTAAAATATATTTAATAATACTATTTACAGTAGGTTAGGGAAAGTAAAACCACAATATAGTGTGGTCCCAGGAATTAATCAGATTTAGATGAATCGACCTTATAATTCAAGGCTTGGAATTTTTTGTTTTGCGGATAAAATTTTAAGGCAAGCTCTGAAAATTGCCGAGCCCCATTGATTTTATTATGCATGAGAAGATAGTTAGCCAGCTCCCCATAGTAAAAGGCATAATTATCATTTAAAGATATGGCTTTTTTGTAGTAAGACAAGGCTCTGGCAGAAAGCTTACTCTTTTCAATACTACGAAAATTCCGGGCTAAAATATAATAAGCAAGATCATTATTGGATTTGTAAACCAGGGCCTCTTGAGCAGCCGCAATTGATTTATCAAATTCCCTGTTTTTAAAAAACATGACCGCATCTCTTATACTTTTCTCGGTTTTGGAAAATAAAAAAGCATTAAACAACAAAAACAAGCAAAGCACAAGATAACATAATCTTAAAGATATCAGGCGCCAACTAGATTCCGCAGTTATATTTTTATCTTGATCCCCGGAAGATAAAACACAGGCAAGAAAGATCCACCATATATGTGTGGCCTGAGTAATAAAAAAACTGTAATCTAAAAAATTATAAAGCAAAACGCCAAGGCATCCGGCAATCATGCCTGAATCTACCGGACTAATCCTTTTTTTTAAGGCCACTCTGAAAACAATAAAAACAAATACAATAAAAAAAGCAAGCGCAGGCAATCCGGATTCTGCCCATATCTGTAAATATGAATTATGCGCATAAATTGTTTCATTAGCGCTCGCATTTTTAAAACGCGGATACACTATTTTAAAATTACCTGCACCTACTCCAACCAAGGGATGCTCATTGATAATTTTAAGAGAACTTTGCCAGTAATACAGCCTCTGAGTTATTGAATTTTGAGGGTTTTTAAGATCAATAAATGCTTCCCTGCGCGAAAAAAATAACCCGAATAAACAAACACAAGAAAACAACAGAGCAATGCCTGCATATCTTTTAATCACACCTCGGTCTTTATCCTTATATATAAGCACAAAAAGAAAAATCATACTAAGTATAAAACTTAAAAATACTGCAAGCGCTTTTGTAAGCAAAAGACTCAAAAACAAAAACAGGCATAAAAAAGAAAAAATCAATATTTTTGTAGTATTCTTCTCACCTATGCTTTTAAATAAATAAACACTCGCCAAAGGAAAAAATCCGATCAGGTATCCACCCAGGATATTAGGCGAAACGAACCAAGAAACAGCCCTTTTATTCAAAAGTAATTCCCATGCGTAAAACCCGTCTTTTGTCAACTGCTCAAAAGAATTAGAATCCCGAATAAAATCTATTCCGGAAAAATACTGGTACAAAGCCCGCAGGCAGATTATCCCACTAATACAAAGCATCCCTGCAATCAAAAACCTTCTCTGTTTACTCTCAAGCAAACAGACAAAGTTAAAGATCAAAACCAACACAAAAATTCTTAAAAGCTCTGCCTGGCTATTATATGAATTAACAGAAAAAAAGTTGCTTAAAACAATAAAAAAGGGAAAGATCAGGCTTATAAGAAAAACAGACTTCTTTACTTTTAGCTGCTTTGAATTCAGGATAAATAAAAGAAAACATCCAAGGAATGTAATATCAAAAAAAAATCCAAGAGATGCATTTACCTGTTCACAAATAAACGGCCTTATAATCAGTTGCGCTATTATTAGGTAATTCATTTCTTTCTTTTCAGAATCTTTCTTTTTTTAAAGGCCTTAAGAATAACAGGTATATTTTTAAACGTCTGCAATATTACCCCTGGATCAAAGATAAGACAATAAAGAAAAATCTTCAGATCATATATAAATATATGATGAATATTCAAAAGAAAATCCCGCAGCAAATCATTTTTAATTATTGTCATATAACGATTTTTTATTACATCACTTTTTAGACTGCTTTTGAGCCAGGTAAAATTATAGGGACGCAAAAACTCGAAAACCGGTTTTTTCTCTTTTGCCGTTGCACCCCGAGCATGGAGACCCACTGCCTTAGGATTATATAAAGCCTTCCATCCCCGATTCGATGCGCGCCAGGAAAGGTCTAAATCCTCATAAAACATATTGTAATCATTGTCAAAATATTCATTTTCAAAAATAGCACAATCTTCCAGCATTTTCTTTCTCAATAATACTGCCGCCCCGCAGGAACCAAAAACATAACACTCAGTTTCAAACTCTCCTTTATCCGGAATCCCGTAACCGCGTTCAACCGGGGTTCGTTTATTTCCAAGAAGCTGCCCGGCGGTATCAATCGTAGTTTTATCCATACGCAGCAATTTACCGCAGGCCATACCAATAGCATCATCTCTACTAATATCTTTTAAAAGCTCCTCAACAAAATTATTTTCTAAAACCACATCATCATTTAGCAACAGGACAAAATCTTCTTTCATTAAACGAATAGCTTGATTCTGCAAATAAGTCAAAGAGTCGTTTTTACTGTTATCAATCCAGGTTACCTGTATTGGGCAATCTTCAAAAGTTTGTTTTGCCGGACGATGAGTTCCATCATAAATAATAACTATCTTTTGCACCTGCTTTGTCTGCTGAGTGAGAGAACTCACTAAACGTTCAAGGTGTTTTTTATTTTTTTCTGTTGTAGTAATAAGCGCACATATTGTTCGACTCATTTTAACTTCCTTGCCAATCTATACTTAAATACAGTGTAGATCGGCATAATTCCATCAGAAAAACTAATTTTCTTGCCTATTTCCCTTAAGCGAGCTTTATAAGAAATCAGCACTTCCACAAGTCTATCTTTTCTAAGCAATACTTTTGCTGTTATTTCTGAATTGAATTCAAAACCCTTAACTTATCTGATATATTCTCTCCATTGTATACTGGAACTATAATTGACAATTTAATAGCTTTTTCATTTAAATTCAAATTTGATGATTTTAACATACATTTTCACTTACACTATTATAAACCTCATCAACCGTAATAGAGCGCATACATTTAATATTATCACACTCAAAACTTCTTTGATTATAAACAGATAAGCACGGGCTACAGGGATATTCTTTATAAAAAATTTTCTTGTTCTCAGAAAGCGGGGCATATAATAGGGGTGTTTCAGGCCCAAAAAGCGCACATATAAATATTTTCGTAAGCGAGGCTATATGAACAATCCCATTATCGTGACTTATTAATGCTTTTGAAATATTACACAGACTAATCAATTCCTTAATATTGGTCTTTCCAATTAAATTAATACTGCGTTCATGCTTAATTATATCTTTTTTATCAGGTTGTCCCATCCCCACAAAAATCACACAAAGATTCTCATGTTTTAAAATTTTCCCAATAAGTTCTTTATAATATTCCTTCGGCCACTTCCTTAATTCGATTTTATCAAATGCCCCAAAATTAATTAAAATAAAATCCCATTCTCGTTTCAATAGCGGATTAATCCGGCGTAACTTAGACCACATAGCTTGCTTATCTTGAGCACTCGAATTTAAAACAGGCAACTTAGTCTTATCTTGATCCAGCGTTTGCTTTTCTGAGAAGCTCCCATTTTTATAATCATTAAGCCTATCAGCAAGAAAGATAAAATTATTTTTGATATGCTGATAGGGATTATATTTTACTTTATGCGTATATAACTGCCCCCTATACAACCCTTCATCCCAAAACCGGTAAAATCCAATACGCTCCGGGGCCCCTGTCGCGTAACTTAAAATACTTGAAGCCCTTGTAAAAAGCTCCATATCTATTACTGTATCAATTCCGATTTTTCTAATTTTTAAAATATTTTTTATTAAATCCAAAATTGATATAAAAATATTATTACTTCTGGCTTTAATAATGTTTTTCTCAGGCATCAGTTTTAAATTGTAAATAATTTCCGCGTTTTCATTAAAAGTCCAATAATAAATCTCTGCCTTTGGATATAGTTTTTTAACTTTCTCCACCGCGGGGCAGCTTAATATAATCGAACCCATTTCTGAAAGCAGTAAAAAAATTATTTTTTTAGGCGAATTTTGATCATGGCATTTTTTTTCCCATGGTTTTCTAAATACCCTATCAAATAACGAAAACCCCCAACATAAAGGAATTCCAAGATATAAATCCAGTTTTCTTGCTAATTTAATATTCATATGCCCTTAAATATGATTATATATGTTCTTTTAAACTAATTTTAACTTATTGTTGATTTATTGTATCACAATAAAACCATTTCACCTTTGCATTTAATCATAAGTTCATGACTTGAAAATATTTCAGATAAATCAGATCGACAATTGCCCGCAGCACTACTTTTAGGGTTCCCCCTGTTTGTTTTCCGGAAAAACGGAAAAAATGCTTTACAGGAATTTCCTTAAATTTATATCCTTTAAGCTTGGCTTTTAAAAGCACTTCCCCATAAAAAACTCCCCCCTTACTAATAACCTCCCCATAGTTTAATACTTCCTTTTTAAACACTTTGTAACCGCAATTTACATCTTTGAGTTTCAGGCCAAAAAATAAAAATAAAAGATATGAATAACTTTTCCCTAAAATCCTTCTATAGAGATTATCCTCTCTCTTTTGCCTATATCCCAGGATTATTTCAAATTCCGGCATATAAACAGCTAATTTCTCAAGATCTTTAATGTTAAATTGGCCGTCCGCGTCCATAAAAAAAACATACTCAAACTTTGCCTGTTTTACTCCGGTCATTAATGCCTGTCCATAACCTAAATTTTTATAGTGAATCTTTATTTTTAAATATGAGATTTCGTTTATAAGTTTTCTTAAAACCTTCAGCGTATTATCCTGGCTCCCATCATCAACAACAATTATTTCATAATTTTTAAATATTTCTTGAATCTCTAAAAAATGGGCTGTTTCCTTAATAATTTTTTTAATATTACCTCCTTCATTATAAACAGGTAAAATAACAGAAATAGAATATTTTTTATTCATTTTAAGGTTCCCATACGCGACCAAAGTAATTTTAATCCGCCTAAAACATCAGATATATCTATCCTGTAGAGATAAGAAGGACTTAAGTAATATTTAAGTAAACTCTGACATATAAATTTATTTATAGCTGCTTCGTATTTAATATTTTTTTGTAAAATATCAATTCCTTTATAACCTTTATAAAAGGAAATCCTATGCAAAGAAATATACTCAGTATTAAGCTCTTTAATAAATTCAAAGGTTTGCTTTCTATCTTCATCTGTTTCTCCGGGTAAACCAAAAAGGAAAAAAGCTAACGTTTTTATCCCCACTTGCTTGCAAATCTTAACTGATTCTCTGATCTCTTCTATAGTAATATTTTTACCTAAATAATCAAGGGATTGCTGGATACCGCTTTCTACCCCTAAGTGGATTAATCCACAGCCCGCATCCTTCATTTCTCTTAAAGTCTCTATATCTAAAGAATCCGGCCTTGTTTGGCAGCACCATTTAAAATTATATTTTTTCTTTATAAGAAATTCGCAAAGCTGATTTACAATTTTCCTATTAGTAAGAAAATCTAAATCAATAAAATAAGCTGTCTTTACATTATATTCTTCTATAGCAGTTTTTACTTCTTCAATAACCTGTTTTGCTGATTTAGCCCTTAACCCTTTTCCATACATTATTTTATTACAAAATTTACATTGATAATTACACCCCCGGCTAATTTCAAATAAAGTAAAATTTTTTCCTAAGATTTCATAAAAATATTTTTTTGTGTCTAAAAGATGATAAGCGGGAATAGGCAATGTTTTTAAATCAATAAGCGCTCTGTCAGGATTTAAAATAAACCTGTTATTATTCTTAAAAGATATACCTTTTATTTTAGATAAATCATTGTTCTGACAAATTTCAAGTACTGCGAATTCCGGTTCCCCTCGTATTACTGCTTTTGCCCGAGTTAAATCTAAAATTCTTTCAGGCTCTACTGTGCCATGATAGCCTATAATATAACACTCCTTGATTATACTACTTATACACCGCGTAGTTTCTAAAAAAGTATCTAAATTTAGATTAGGACACTGCCATTTATCTAAAGATGATGAGGTGATGAACACCTTATCATATCCAAAAAGATAATCTTTAACCTTTTTAGCCATAATACGCAAGGCATGACAGTCTAATATTTTTACTTTTATCTTATGTTTTTCCAAAATAGCAGCGCAATTTGCCAAACACAAAGGCGCCCAAACACGATTATAGGTATATTCGCCTTTGTTATAAGGATACGGCCAATAAGGTTTTAGCAATAAAATATTCATTTTATAAAACTATATTTTTTACTTGTAGAATTAATTAACTTCAATATAAAACATTAAATAATCATAGTTAAGCTGTTAAATTCCTCTATTAATATATTTTAACGTCGATTCCTATAAGATATGCCGAATTTGAAATAGATTTTTAAATACATTCAGATTATGTAAATAAAACATTGAATAATCTTTTAGATGTCTAAAAATAAACTTCGGCTTAAATAAAATCTTATGATAAAAAAAAGCGCGCATTTTTATTAAAGTATTTATGTCAAAATCGCTCATTTTAACTTGTGGATTTGTATAGTGATACATTTCATTTTTTTCCGGATTAATTTGTAATCTAAATTTTCGATATGCTATCGAATCGGGATAGGGAGTAAAAAAATGAATCTGGATCATATCAGGATCCAGATTCTCTGCCAACTGAATACTTGCCTGAAAATCATCTTTTCTCTCACATGGATTACCAATTATAAATAATGCGAGAGTTGCTATCTTAAGTTTCCTTGCTGCTTTAAAAATAAATTTCGCTTGTTTTATCCAATCAATATATGAATCATTTTTCTCTAATATTCGCAAAATTTTCCCACTGCCGGATTCAACACCCATCCGTAAAAGAACGCACCCTGCCTGAGCCATACTTTTCAATAATTCCATGTCAACCTCATCTATCCTAGCATGAGCAATCCAGGGGATATGTAAATGCCTATTTTTCATCTCTTTACATATTGAGATTATGTTTTCAGAAGAAGCAGTAAAATCATCATCATCAAAAGAAATAACATTTGCTCCTTGTTTAATTAAATATTGTATTTCTTCGACAACATTGGCACTATCACGTAATCTTATTTTTCTTCCAAAACTATACCTGGTTAAAGAAGAACAAAAAATGCATTTATGAGGACACCCTCGCGAAGAAAGAATATGTCCCCAAACAACCTTTTGATTTATTTTAAGAGGATAATTTAACCCATACTCTTTTAATTCCGCCAATTCATTTACCGGAAACGGTAATTTATCTAAGTTCTCAACTAAAAATAAAGTTTTCTTCGCTCCAGAATAACCCTCTTTTACTTCTTCAACACTTTTCCCTTGATTAATCATTTTAATCAAATAAACTACTTGCTGCTCAACTTCTCCAGAGAGTATTAAATCAAATAAACAATCCAGCTTTTCATCAATCAATTTAATCCCTTGGATTATCAAAATAATGAAAACATTTTTTATTTTCTTAATCTCCTGTGCATATTTTATCACATTTTTATAGCACAAAAAATCAGCCTTAACTACAATCAATTCAGGCATCCAGGATAACGAATTCTCAATTAGCTGCGGTAAAGACACCGACTTTACCATACAATCAATCAATCTAACTTCATAATTATCCCGCAGTAATAAAGCTTGAATATACTTCAAAGTAAACGGGGGACAACAATGCCTAGGGTGTCCTGTTTTTTTTATAATATCTGATCCTAATCTTGTTAAAAATACTCTTTGGATAGTATTCATATTTCCTTTTTATTACATTTTTTTTTCATTCAAAACTTACTCCGATATATTTTTAACAAATTAGATACTATTCCCAGCATTAATATTTCTAAATAAAATATTTGACTCATGCCTCATTTATCTTTTCTGAAACACATTCAATATACCGCGCTATATACCGGATGTCTTCCTCATTAAGGAGATGGTTATTCGGAACCTCAATACTCTTATAATTTAAATCTTCTGCAACCGGGCAAAACGCCTTATATTTTTCAAATATTTTAGCATTAGAACACGCATTCATATCATCACGTTTAGTATCTATCCCATAATCAAGCAACTTTTTACGAAACAATTTTGAATTTTGTACTTTAATTCGAAAATATAAATATATCGCCTCTGTATCTGGAATAACTAAAGGAATACAAATACTTTTAACTTTTTTCAATCTGCGAATAAGCGCTTGCGCATTAATTCTTCGTTTCTGATTTATATCATCTATTCGCAAAAGCTGCCTAATTCCCACGGCAGCTTGGAGATTTATTAATTTAGTTTGTTTTTTAATCGATATTAAATCATTATTCAAATCAATCTTTTCCTCTACTCTTCTATCTATATAATCACATCCTAAGAAACTTAAAATTTTAATTGCCGGAAAAATAATATTGGAAAAAATTTGTTTTTGAACAATACAAAAAGAAAGAAAAGACGAAATTACTTCTTTAAATACGCTTTTTAAAACAGGAGTAAAAGATTTTTTTAATATAACTCTCAAATTATTATACAGATCAACTCTATTCGTAGTTATCATTCCACCTCCAAAACAAGGCAGATTTTTCCCCAACTTAAAACTAAAAATTGCGGCATCCCCCAACGACCCAACACGTTTCCCTTGATATTTTGCACCGCAAGCATGCGCGCAATCCTCAATAACAGCCAGATTATATTTCTTAGCTATTTTCATAATCGATTCCATATTACATGGTTGCCCAAACATATGAGTTATAATGATAGCTTTTGTTTTCGCGTTAACACTTTGTTCTATTAAAGAATCATTTATATTAGATGTATCAGCATCAATATCCACAAAAACAGGCTTTAAATTACAGGCAATAACAGCTACAGGCAATGCATGAAATGTGTACGCAGGTAAAATCACTTCATCATTCTCGCTAAAATTGAGATTTTTAAGTATTAAAAAAAGGCCTTTTCTTGCTGAATCAACGCCAATCGCATATGATATCCCAATATAGTCAGCAAATTTTTTCTCAAAGGTTGCAATATAATCACCGTAAATTGCTTTACCTTCAATAATCATTTTTATTGCCAACGCAAAAAATCCCATATCAAAATTGATAATATGCCGCGGGTATACTCTTTTCATAACTTCTTATCCTTACCTTTAAAATATCATCAGCAACATTTCTTAAAAAAGCTCTTAAAATGTTATTAATAAACATCACAGCTAAAGCCATGCTATTCTGCCCTTCGGGCTAAATGAAAAACTATGCCGCGAACAAAAAAGTGAAATAAAACTGACCTTCCCCTGTTTAGTAGGCAGGTTGTTAAGAGACTAAAAGCCTATTTTCATAATCTCCCGGGCTTAAATAACCCAGAGTTGAGTGTATTCTTTTAGTGTTGTAATACATTTCAATATACTTAAAAATTACTTGTTTAGCTTTTTTTTTGTTTTGAATCAATAACGATTAACCAGCTCAACTTTTAGCGTGTGGAAAAAACTCTCGGCAACCGCGTTATCCCAGCAATCTCCTTTTCGGCTCATACTGCAAACCATTTTATGCTGTTTAAGCAATCCCCGGTAATCATTGCTGGCATACTGACTGCCCCGATCAGAATGATGCATCAAACCTTCTGAGGGCCGCCGCCTTATCAACGCCTGTTTTAATGCCTGCTATGTAAGCTCATCCGTTATTCTATCATCCATCGCTGTTCCTACCACGCCTCTTGAACATAAATCAAGCACAGATGCTAAATACAGCCATCCTTCTAAAGTCCATATATACGTTATGTCGCTTACCCATACTTTATTCGGCTTATCGACTATAAAGTTACGCCGCAATAAATTCGGCGCTACCGGATATTTATGATTCAAATTTGTGGTTATTCTAAATTTGCGTCTTTGTACTGCTGCTAACTCCCCTAAACGCATTAGTTTTGCCACTCGATTCTCAGAACAAGCTATCCCAGACTTATTCAAAGCATCATATATCCTCGGACTACCGTAAGTTTGCTTATGCTCTATAAATAATCGCTTGATTTCAATAAGCAGTTTCTCGCTCTCTATTTTTCCTCGGCTTTTCGGCCGTTTCTTCCACGTGTAATAACTGCTCCTCGATACTTTCATTACACGGCACATCTCCCTGAGCGGATAATCCAAACAGTATTTGTCTATAAATCTATACCGTTCTGACCTTCTTTTGAAAATATGCCGACTGCTTTTTAAAGATGTCTCGCTCCATTGTTACTTCCCGCAGTTGCTTACGCAACGCGGAAAGCTCGGTCAAATGCCCTTTTCCAACAAAAGCCTTTCCTCCGTCACCTGCATACTTCTTCTTCCAGTTATACAATACATTAGCTGTTACATCCAGGCTTCGCGCCACTTCCGCGACACTATGCCCGGATTCTGTGATCATTTTTACCGCGGATATCTTGAATTCCTTATCAAACCGTTCTATCTTCCTCCGCTCCATCTGACACCTCCTTTGAGATCATGGCTATCCTACCATTCTCTCTTCGTTGTGTCCACTTTCTCGGGGGAAGATCATTTATAAAATTTTCAAAATATATTTTTTCTGATATATTTTTTGGCAAACTCAAATACCGATAGGAATCAGGACAAGCATCAAATTGATAAAAAAAGGCACTGAACAATCCAGCTTTTATCTTTTTGTATAATGCCTTTGCTTTATTCGCTTTTTTAAATGCACCTTCCTCATAATAAATCTTACTCAAACGCAAATAAATTTTAGCATATAAAGGAAACATTCTCAATGTTTTATTATACAACTGCTTTGATCTATTAAGATCATTTTTTTCATAGAACACGAACGCTAACCAGTAATAACTTTCACTGAGATCAGGATTAAGCAATACAGCTCGATTAAAATCAAGTGAGGCCCTTTCGATATCATTCTTTCGCAAAAGTATTTTACCCCGTTCTATGTATCCTTTTACAAAATTTGGTTTCAGTTCTATAGCGTTTTGTAATCTTTTTTGCGCTTGAGTAAATAATGCCATATTATATAAAGTCACCCCCAAATAATAATTACCTAAAGCAAAATTCGGGTTTTGAGATAAAAAAACATTGAAATTCCTAAATGCACTTTTGAAATTGCCTTCCTGAAGACTTTGCAGTCCTTCTCTAAGATAAACAATTTCCGGTTTAAAAAATTTTAATCTTTCTGAATTATCAAAAACGCGTAAGAAATAAGGTCCAAGTTCCAAAGCATGTATCCAATAATCACATGCCTTATCTGCATCCCCTTTCCTTAAAAAACAACTACTCATAAATAAATAAGCTTTAACTAAATTAGGGCATCTCGATACAGCCAATTACCCTTCTCTCATAGCATCATCTATTCTGTTATGTTCCATATACCATTACATCAAATCTAAATCATAATCAGCAAAAGTAGCATTCTTGTAGGGAGGATTTACCACATCGACCTAAATTATAAAAGATTTATAAATAAGAAAAACCATTATCAATACAGCAAATATCTTACCCCCTTTTCTCCATTCAAACAAATCATTCAGCATTATAGCGCCTAAAATTATACCAGGAATAAATGAAATATTTGCCCACCAAAATTCACCTTTTGGGAAAAAGAAAAATATACATATCATAAAAAAGAAAACCCATAATAATAGATTAACATATTGATTTTTACGATAGCGGAAAGAATATAAAGCACCGCTAACAATTATTAATTCGGAATACCAGCGAATTATAGGATGCTCCCAGCTAATTAATAATCTCCAATCTATATGTCTTAAAAAAGCAATCGGTTCAATTAAAAAGAAATTTAAGCCGGTCCAAGATAATTTAATATTAGCATAAGACTCGTTTAAAAACATATAATGCCAAACACCAGACAAATTATTCCAATATAAATCCAACCCAATTATAAGCAGCATTATGACACCAGACAAATATATTTCTTTTTTTTGAAATAAATACCTGTATTCTTTATTTAACAATAAATACGCATATAAAATAAAGGGGAGCAGCACAAAACTCAATTGCGTGAAATATCCTATCCCAAGCGCTATTCCCAAAAAATAGAAATCATTTTTTTTAGTTTTTTTAAAATCCGAAAAAATAATAATAACACAATTAAAATAACGAGTTGTCTTACGAAATGTTGGGTTGCGATAGCAGAATGAGTTAAATAGTATTGATTAAAGGTCATAAACCCCAAAGAGAAAAGAGCGATTCTTTGCCCCCAAAACTCTTTTACAAAAAAATAGATGAGCATTAAACTTAAAATTGCAGGGAACAAAGATGAAAACAAGCGTATCCCCAAAGGGGATTCACCTATCAATAATACACCTGATTTAATCCCATACACACTAAGCATAACATTCTCACCGAGAAGAGAATCTTTCGCTAACCAGCTTAATGAAGAATTAAAATTAAAAGATACATTCCTCGCCATCTGAAGAAATTCCTTTTCATCAGATAATAACGGCAGGCGAAAAACATAATAAATCCTCAATATCATTCCAAACACTAAAATAATAAGAAATGCTATTTTTACAGCTTTACTTTTCATTTTAAAAAAGTCGTTCCTTTTTAATGTTGAGAATATATTTATAAGACAATATTTAATTTTTATTAATCTTTTTTTGCGGAATACCTTTTCTTCTGTTTCTAGATATCCGCCAGTAATTAAGAATTGCCTCAAAATTAAATGAGCAAATTAGATTAAATTCTACCTGAAGAGCACCCCAGCATTGGTAACACTTTCTAATTAATTTTATATCCTTGAACTGGCCTTTTGCATTATTATAGTTTTTAAACGCGCTATCTGAGTTAAAATCGAGGTATTGTACTCTATCACAAGCAAATATTTTTCCATTAGGCTCAACATTGCAACTTAAAATACCTGCACTGCACCCAATCTTAGTGTTGTTAGGCCAGTTATAAAGATACTTCAACCCCGAGAAGGAATTAAGAACCGGCGCACTCTCCCTTTTTCTTCTTATAATATAGTTTATCGCATTCATGTATTCTCCGGGTAGAGGAACTATAGGATTTTGTTCTTCAGACCAAAGCAATTTTTGTATGCTGGGTTGAAATGATACCTGCGAATGAAATTTTCTGGCTATATTAAGAACATAATCGATACTATGTAAATTGTATTTTAAAAGAACACATTGGATAGAAGTAGAGATCGAATTATCATAACAACATTGGATTGCATTCATTACACTAAAAAAAGAACCTTTTCCCCTGATTCGATCATGAACGTCTTGCTGACCATCCAAGCTTAATTTTATTTTATTAACATTTCGCAACAATTCGATTTTTTCCGGAACTAACTTACCATTAGAACTCACACTCACATAAATACCTTTTCCCCTGGCATGATGAATGATTCCCCCTAAATCATTTCTTAAAAGAGGCTCTCCCCCCGGTAAAAGACATCCATCTTGTGCCCAAGCGGGAAAATTCATCTATCATTTTCAAGATTTATGATGTGTCTAATTCTTTACATTTATTCTTCCAAACTCCGCAATATAAACATTTTTGATTACAACGAAATGTTAATGACCAACTGACAGCCAGAGGAATTTTTTGCTCAAAAATCTTTGCTTTAACTAAAGAATTGAATACTGATAAATAATAATTAACATTCATCGCCTCTAATATTGACCTTTCCCTGTTTAGTAGATAGATTGTTAAGAAACTAAAAACCTCTTTTCGAAATATACCGGCTTAAATAGCCCAGCGTTGAATGTGTTCTTTTCGTATTGCAATACATTTCAATATACTTAAAAAAAATAAATATAAACAGAGTTTATATTTAACGGTTCTAAAAGCTCAAGGAATATCCGCGAGATATACTACGACGAATCATTATCAACCCAATGATTATAAAAGAATCTTTAACATTTATTGTGTATCCCGATACGTAAAGAAGCCTTTATTAAATAAGAAAATAACGCCTATATATTGTTAAGAGTTTCAAAATTAACTACTACATCTATTTTCTCTTTTTTGAATATTTTCAAGGCTGAAATAAACTGGAACTGAATCCTAATTATATTTTCCTTGAACTTAAAATAAATTATTTTCTCTATGGCTTGATTCCTTTCCAAAAATCCCCTATTTATATCAAAAGTGAGAAAGAAAATCAGTGCGTTGGGATAATGTTTTTTTATTCTATAAATAAGCGGCCAGATTAGTGTAAGATTTCCCATCCCCCGAAGTCTTATCAGCAGGATTTTCTGTATTGTCGTATTTGAATAATCCTGCTGATGCTTCCTTTGTAGTCGAGTCTTCAAGATATAACATAAAACTTTTCCCAATAAACTATCGACATACCTTAAGGCTGTAATCATTAATTTTTCCTTTAAAGTTTTTTGAAAAATAGCCTAACAATTATAACCAGGTAAGGATTGAACTAATTTGTATTTTATCTCTCATAATTTGTATAAGTACCCTAATATTAAGTATAAAATTAAATAACATAACGCTAGCGAATATGGTTTTTACCCTTGCGCCTTTGATATTCATTATCCATTTTGTACTCAGCGCTATAAGAGCTGGAGTAACATACATCAGGTGTACTGTTTCTCTATGATCAACTATTGTAAATGCTGTTGCTCCGATAAAAAACCATAAAGCGATGGTCGACTCAGCGCTATGCCGAACAAATAACTTCTTAAGAAAGTATACACTGCAAAATATTCCGATAATAAAGAATGCTCTGCCAATATTACTGCTATAAGCATCCCATAGCTGAGCGATTGAAAAATACTCTTCGTATCCAAAAGGGTTCTGATGGAAAATGCGGTTTAGTAAATGGTAACATGCGTGATCCAAAACAAATGCCTGCATATTTATAAGCATCCCATACGTCCAATACAAGCTTGTGCCAATAAGAAACCCTGTTAATAAATAATTTTCTTTAATAAAATTTAAAAAACTCTTTTGCTTTATTACTTTATAATTACAGATCAGCTCTTTAGCTAAAACCGCAGCAAAAAAAATAATTGTTTTATGGTTGGTGGCAGCACATAAAAACCCCGTGATGAATAATGGGGCCCGTATCCGTTTTTTAATACTATTAGATCTTAGCGACACACAATATAAATAAGCTGCCGATATTAGAAGAAAACTCGCAGCCGCTGTATAATTAGTAACAGAATGAGCAATAAACACTTCCGGTATTGCAAGGTAAAATACACTGCTTAAGATAGCAATAAAACGCGATCCTGTTATCTCTAAAACAAGAAACGCCATCACTACAAAAGTCAAAGCAGTAAATAAAAACTGGGGATTTCTGGTACTTAATAAATAAGGTTTTTCAAGAAACTTTTGATAGCATTGTGTTATTAGATGCCAAATCCTCGCTTTTTTTATCAAATCATATTCTATCCATTTATTAGCAGGTAAGACTTTTCCGTAATCATAGGCTATATTCTCATGAATTTCTTTATCTAATAGCACCTCATTTTCTTTTATTTTTACAATATAAAAATCTTCTTTTTTATTATCAGTATTTACCAATGTTATCTTCCGGCCTACAACAGGCCTATCTTCATAAACCTTTTCAGCGTAAATTGAAGCGTCAAAATAGTATTTAAGATTGTCCAGATCTCCAAAAACAAGAATTGAATTTGCCGCGCAAAAAGCCGAAAGCAAAGGATGTGAAAAATTAAAAATAGTTTTTCTATCGCTAAGCATACGCGGGTTAAGACTGTGAATCAAGCCGTAAGCTGTCCCTTGTAAATCAAGATCACTATCTTCAAAAGGAGTATCTCCAGTATAAGTACTGAATAAACAAGCCAGGATATGGATAACCAGACAGAACATAATCAATACTTTTTGGAACTGCTTCAATCCCGGCAATGGTTTTCCCCAAATAACCCCGATATTAGTAGCTAAACCTATCACCAATAAATGGCTTGTTATCGTTACGCTTATATGTAATAAATGGTGAAGCAATAAACTTACAAAACAAATAATTAATGAAAAAAATACGGTCAGAACTAAATGTATAACCGTATTAGTATATCCCGATAATCTTTTAAATAACCAACTCCAGGCTGCTCCAGGACAAACAAATAAAACCATATTGATATATAGCGATTTAATCCAAACAAAATCAAAGATAACCACATCGCGAATAAATAATACGGCTAATAAATTATAAATTAATAATATTAATATTTTTATTAGCACAATCAGTCCTTAAAACAGTATTTTGTTAAAAATTATTTTTGTTTCGTCTTAATTCAAAAAAAGCTATTAATGCAAGATATGAAGATTCATAACTTATGTAATTGCAATGCGTTGCGTAAGAAACATGCTTAACTTCTTCACATAACTCCTGTTATTCTATGGGTATATCAAAACTTTTAATCTCTTAACAAAGAGCAACGCATATGCCTATTTTTAATCCGCGCGTCAATTTTATCGATAAATTCTTATCTCACTTCCAACCGGCATTTTCTAAAAACAATTCTCTTTATTTATATCTTTTATCTATGGCATGTTTTTTGACTATAAACGATTGTCTCTATCCACTGTTTCTAGTAACATGGCGCTGAATTATCAAAAACTTCGAAATTAACAAAGTCCTGGCTCTATTTTAAATCATCCTTAACTGCAGTAAGCCGTGAAGAATTACTGCCCCTTGCCAAAGATTTGCAATATGTAATTTTTTCACGAAAAAATTCAAGTGTTATTTTTTTGTATTTTTCTTCCCCGTAAACAGGCAAAAAGTAATCATATAAGAATATGTTAAATAAGATTAATTGAAAACAACGCGCTTGCATCTGTCTATCCATTTTGCTTCCTTTTGTAAAGCTTTCCGGAAAAATATTCAAACGCAGCAGTTCATCACGCGTTGTTTTTTTAGAATCACCTTCCCCTTTGTCTTTTTTATTTAAATTATTATTTTCAAACCCGATTTTTCGGATCCAATCCATCTCTGACGCGGAGATTCTATCAAAATCTAAAACCGGAGTCAAATAAACAATTTTATTATCTTTATACAGTTTCCTTATTTCATTTATAATTAAAGGCATCTGCGCGGGGAAATGCCCTGTGCCTGAATTCTTGTTCGCTCCATCAGCGACATAACTTATGTTATTATCAATACAATACTTAATTGTACGAACATGCATTGATAATTTACATAATCCGCAAGTAGAAAGCATCATAAATCCGTATTTTTTAAAATAGTAAAAGTAGTTTTCATAGGAAATTTTTTTAAAGAACCTGTCAATATCAATTATGCCGCGTATAATCCTTTTTGACCCAAATTTACTTCTTAACAAAGATACATTACGCTCTATATTACTTATACAAAAAATTCCAAAACGTTTATACGTTATTAGGTGAATTCTTTTAAATTCTTGAAGCAATAATGCGGCAGCGCATGTGGAATCTACTCCCCCTGAATATAATACCACGATATCCTTCTTTTTATTATTCACTTCTTCCTTTTTCCTTAAGATTAGTAATTATACACTTTAAGATTGAATAAAATATAAAATAAATAGCTTGAAGAATCCACCCTAATAATTCGGCAAATATAATTCGCAGGCGCCAAGGCAAAATGACTCCAATCAAACATATTATGAACGCAAAAATCCGTTTCATTTTTCTACCTCTTCTGCATTAGGCGTATTATTTCTAATAGGAACGCTATCCTCTAATTTTCTCATTAAGTATGCTTGTAAAAGCAACCCAACGGCAGTCATTAGCTTTTGCAGAAAACCAAGCTTATGTGGCGATTTACAAATACCACGCCATAAACGCCTAGGATTTATATAAAAACGCTGTTGAGCCTCTATTATTATATTATTTAGTGATCTCGCACAAATTTCTGTATTAGAGCGTTTTCTGGAAAAATATGTCAAATCCTCGAAATCATAATTAATGTTTTTACTTACATCCAAATATTTTGATTGATAAATTTTACCAATATCCTGAAAACACGACACCTTAAAAAAAGAGGCAATATCCAAATCTGAGGTTAGAGCAAAATCAATTGTTTGTCTCATTTCCTGCTCAGTTTCTGCGGGGAAGCCAAGCATAAAATAGCCTCCTACAATTATCCCTGTTTTTGCTGTTTTACTAATAACCTGTTTAACCAAGGGAAGATTCAGATTTTTTCTGGTTTCCTTCTGCAAACGAGAAACAGCTGTTTCAATTCCATATGTTAATTTATATGTGCCTGCTTTTTTAAGCAGCACTATTAACTCATCAGTCATAATATCCGCACGAATCCCATGAGGAAAGGCTAAGCTTATTTTTATCTTAGAATCAATAATTAATTCGCATATTTTTTTCGCGCGTTCAATGTCATAATTAAATACCGCATCAAAAATATGTATTTCACGAACATCATATTTTTTTTGCAAAAATTTAATTTCTAAAATTACATTCTCAGGTGAACGCATACGAAAACTGCTGCCATAACTATTCCTATAACAACAAAATGTGCAATTAAATGGACACCCCCTGGAAGTTATAATCGGGATATAAAAACTTTCCTTAAGCATCCCATTCCAATTAGCATATTTAGCATACGCCCTTACGTCGATTAAATCCCACTCTGAAGAAGATATACCGGCGGAATCTAAATCATCTATATAAGCGCGTGGCTTCGTTGTAATGATATCGTCTCCATCTCGATAAATAATACCTGGAACATCTGAAAACTTCTTTTTATTATCTATAGCTATTACTAGCTCTGCGACAGTTATTTCTGGTTCTCCTATTACTAAAAAATCAATATTTTTTTCAAACAGCATATTCTCCCCAGCCAATGTCGGGAGCTGTCCGCAAATAATTAAATTTATATTCTTATTAAACTTTTTAACAACTTCAGCTATCTCATGTACAAGTTGCGCTTCCCAAACCAACGCATTCAAACAAATAACCGTAGGATTTAATGATCGGATTTCCTTATCGATCTCAGGCACTGACAATTGTCCAATACCCATATCAATAATCTTAATCTCGTAATTATCTTTTGAACTTTTCCTTATCCTTGAGGAGATATAAAGCAATTCAAGTGGATGGACAGGACCGCCTACACCAACTGGTATATATGCACGAATTAGCAGGATTTTTTGCATCAATAGTCCTTTAAAATATTATCGGTGAAATAAACAAACTAAAACAAAGCATAAATTGCCGGTAATACAGAATGCATGCCACTTAAACTAATGAAAATGCTTAAAAAAGCAAGAATTACTAAAAGAGGTAAAAGCCATAATTTTTTATTTATTATTATCAAAATAAACAATTTTTTCAGCAATTCCAAATTTGATTGCAACCGAGGTTTCTTCATTAATATCCCTCCATATATTACATATCATTTTTTATTAAGCGGTAAATATTTTCAGCCATTATATAATGTCCTGCTTTTGTACAATGGTCATAGTCCCAAAAATATTTTTCTTTTCCATCTTTATCGACCAGCTCTGTAAAAACAGAATAATTATCCACAAAAAGCAAGCCGTATTCATCAGCAACAGCCTTTAAATGCCGGTTGGCGGATGGATAAGAATATGGATAATTTTGAATAATCAACTGGATATTGTTTTTTTTGCATAAATTTACTATTTTGTCTAAATCCTGTTTTAACCAAATATTAATCTTTCTTTCCCAGAGCTGTCTATTTTTAAAAAAAGAAATGTAATTTTGAAATTCTTTACTATCATTTAATATGTTATTATTTTTTTCGATTTCCTTTAAAAAATCAATAATATAACCCGCATCATACTTACTTTGCAATTCAGATGCTCTAACGAGGAAATAATAATTCACAAAGCACTTGGGCCTATATTTAATGCATTTTAATAACTCTGTTACAGATTCAGCATATTTGCCTTGGGAACTATAAAGCCCTGACAGTTCTGCATAAACCTCTTCCTGATTCGGGTTCAATTCTGCTGCTTTTTGATACATCTGCTCTGCTAATTTATATTTACCTTGTTCCTGATAACAATATCCTAATCTTATATAAATACGTTCTTTATCCGGATTTAATTTTAATGCCTGTTCAAACAACTTTTCCGCTTCTTTAAATTTATACTGATTCTCATAGCAATAAGCTAATTCTATATACAGCCAATCTTTATGCGGATATTCTAAAATTATCTGTTGCAGTAATTCCTCAGCAAGCTCATACTTACCTTGCTCAGCATAACATTCAGCCAATTTTATGTGTAGCCAACCCTCATCCGGAGCATTTAAAATAGCCTGTTGCAGTAATTTTTCAGCAAGCTTATATTGTTTTTGTCTGAGATAAGATCGTATTAATAATTTATAAGCTTCTATGTTATCAGGATTCGAGGTTATCATCGATCGATATTTTTTATCATGCTTTCCGTAATATGTTTCTTTACCTTTTTCAAAGCCTCCTTCGCAATCAAAAGCAATGTCAGCACTATTTTTAAGCCGCCTTACTGCATAAGCAGATGTTTTTTGCTGAAGAATCCTGCCCTTTAAATTTATCATGAAAATATGAGCCAATTTATATAGGCGCAATTTTCTAAACCCAAACAAATTGTTTACAGCATTGTCTTTATAACCAACGAGATTAAATCTGTTCGCTGAACCTACTAAAAGAACGACTGAATCAATTTTGTATATTTCAAATAATCTTAAAAAATATTCCAGGACCTGAGTGGAATTCGACTCGCAAATACCAGCATTAACAACTGAAACGTTTTTCTTGGCAGCATCTGAAAACATTTTTTGTAATTGGCTAGGATATGAATCCTGCGCTTTGACTTTTCCTCCAACAGTGTATGAATCCCCCAGGCAAAGAATCGTAAATAAAGAATTTGGATCTCGCTCATTAACTTTCACTAACGCAGATAATTTTCCCCTATATAAATAACCGCCTATTCTTAATCCTATTTCTAATAAACATAAAAGGAAAATAAAAATACCTAATGTTATTAATATTTTTTTCCGCATCATTTTCATAAAATTCTCCCCAGTGTTATAACCAAATGTTTTTTATTCCTTGAAAAGCCCTGCATTCAATTGTTAATGAGTTCATTATCTTTTATGGATTTAAATAAAGCTTTGCCGATAATCGCATGTCCGATACTATTAGGATGAATAGTATCATGGTTAGGATCCAAAAACAGATACTCATCACTATTTTGACTAAATTCAGCGAATTCACCAACTACATTAACCAGAACCACATTCTCTTCTATCGCTGTATTTTCCATAATTTCATTATATCGCTTTGCCAACTTACTGCATTCAAAAAGTTCATTTTCTATTTGTTTCTGAAAACATTTTTTAGCTTCCACAAAATTCCTTACCCGCTCATGGCACAATCCCAAAAAATAATAGGCTTCACTATCATATGGATTATACCTAATTGCTTGACTAAGCATTGCAGTCGCTTCAGAGAAATTTTTACTTTGCGCAAAACTCTTAGCTTTTATTATACATTTTTTTGATAAAATTTTCAATTTTTTCCCGACATTTACAGCAACAGGTAAATTTACTGGCATTTTAAGAAAAACAACCTGTATCCCCTTTGTTTGCGCTAACCTGATAATTGCTTTTAAATTCTGAGCATACTCATCCGCAGAAACTCGGGGCTGTTGCCTATATATCCATCTGCTGTTTCCCCTACCATTTAACGCCGCTCTATTCTGTAATTTAATTATCAATTTCCTAAATACACTCACAAACTTACTGCATTGTAAAATGTTTTCTATTTTTACTAAAGTTTTATTTTTATTTTCTAATTTATTATCCGGAAGATTGCTACTCATATAAAAGCGATATTTATCTACATCATTTATAACATATGCAATCGTAATAAGATCAGGATCTAAATCAACTATTTTTTCTTTGAACAAAAGCATCCCCTGGTAAGAGCTATACCCTATCATCCCCGCATTAATAACCTCAATATTTTGCTTTTGAAAACTATTCTTTCTAATTAATTGCTCAAGCTTATACGGATAGGTATCCTTAATATCAACCCCCCATCCAAAAGTAGGAGATGCTCCAAGGCAAATAATTCTAAATGTATCTTTTTTCTTGATTCCTATTTTTTTATCCCGAAACCCCAAATCATTTGTTTTCACGTGCGCATTTGCAAATAAAGTATTTAAATAAGACTTTTGCCGCCAGAACAATGCAGAATCTTGCTGTAAAACACTTAATATGCACTCAATTCTCTCCTCATGCAAAAAAATCAAACGCGCTCCAAGTTCTAATCCTAAGAATATAACACAGACAAAGGATACACATATTAATTTTTCATATAACATACTAGCTTTTTTCATAATATCCTATGGAATTATATCATTTATTTGTTCCGGAAAACAAAAAAAACAATGTTTTCTTTATCAATTGCTTAGTCATTTTAAAATTTAAAAAATGAAAAACTAAATAATGCCTTAAATGCTTAAATAAAAAAAATGGGTTAAATAGAATCGACTTATAAAATTTGATCTGCATTTTTTTTAATGTACTTAGACTCATCTTACTCATATTAAATACGGGAGGTAAATAGTGATGCTGTCCTAATAAATATTTCTCTTTACCATCATTAAAAAATTGTTTATATGCTATTGAATCTGGATAAACAGTAAAAAAATGCACCTTTATTATATCTGGAGCAAGGCTCTTTACTAAATTTATACTTTCTATTATTTCACCAACAGTTTCCGTTGGGCTGCCAATGATAAATAACCCGCATGTAGCTATGCCTATTGTTCTAGCTTTAAGAAAAACCTCCTTAGCTTTTTTCGTCCAATCTATCCGGCGTGAATTTTTAGACAAAATATCAATAATACGTTTTGACCCGGATTCCACTCCAAAAAACAACAATATACAACCTGCCTCTTTCATCGCAACAAGCATTTGCGAAGTTATTTCATCTACTCGGACGTTAGCTACCCATTTAATGCCCAAGCCCGACTGATTGATTGCTTTACATACTGAAAAAACATGCTCACTGCTTGCCGTAAAATTATCATCCTCAAATACTATAAGATTACATCCCAACTTTTGAAAATCCACCATTTCATCAACAATCTTTTTGACACTACGCAATCTAATTTTCTTCCCATTGCTTTTTCTAACAGCAGAAGAACAAAAAATGCAACTATGAGGACACCCTCGTGAAGATGAAAGATAACCACACAATACTCGTTTATTCAATCTCAACGGATATATAAAAGGATATTGTCCTAATCCTTCCTTATCCCATTGCAACAATGGCAACTCATCCAATTCCTTTACAAAATTAATTTTTCCACTTTTCCGCATATGATATCCATCTATAAATTCTCTAACATCTCTAACAATGTTTAATTGATTAATTACACAAGCAACTTCCTGTTCAAATTCTCCACGAATTAAAATATCAAACACCTTATACATTACCATGTAATCCTCATACCGGGCAGTGATATCTTGGCCAACTCCAATTATTAAAATATTTTTATACTTCCTAATTGACTCGCATAACTCTATACCTTCTTGTGAAGTAAAGGTTGATAAAGAAATAACCAATAGATCAATCTCCCATTTATTAATTTTATTACAAACATTATCTATATGAGAAAAATGAAGCAAATTATCTAGAATAAAAATATTATAATTCCCGGAATTATTTAAAATAGCCTGCACATATTTCAAAGCTAGCGGCGGACAATAATGCATGGGATGCTTAATCCTATTAATTTGTTTTGAGCCCATACGCATTAGTAAAACATTTTTAATTATACACACAATTCATTCTTCCTCTAATTTTCAATCTTCACAAACAGTTAATAGCAGCAACAACTTTTTGTATTTGGATTTGATTAATATAATCAAGTTGTGTTTAGTAGACAGGTTGTTAAGAGACTAAAAGCCTCTTTTCATAATCTCCCGGGCTTAAATAACCCAGAGTTGAGTGTGTTCTTTTAGTGTTGTAATACATTTCAATATACTTAAAAATTACTTGTTTAGCTTCTTTTTTGTTTTGAATCGATAACGATTAACCAGCTCAACTTTTAGCGTGTGGAAAAAACTCTCGGCAACCGCGTTATCCCAGCAATCTCCTTTTCGGCTCATACTGCAAACCATCTTATGTCGTTTAAGCAATCCTCGGTAATCATTGCTGGCATACTGACTGCCCCGATCAGAATGATGCATCAAACCTTCTGAGGGCCGCCGCCTTATCAACGCCTGTTTTAATGCCTGCTGTGTAAGCTCATCTGTTATTCTGTCATCCATCGCTGTTCCTACCACGCCTCTTGAATATAAATCAAGCACAGATGCTAGATACATCCACCTTTCAAACGTCCAAATATACGTGATGTCACTTACCCCTACTTTATTTGGCTTATCGACAATAAAGTTGCGTTGTAATAAATTCGACGCCACCGGATATTTATAATTCAAATTTGTGGTTATTCTAAATTTGCGTCTTTGTACTGCTGCTAACTCCCCTAAACGCATTAGTTTTGCCACTCGATTCTCAGAACAAGCTATCCCAGACTTATTCAAAGCATCATATATCCTCGGACTACCGTAAGTTTGCTTATGCTCTATAAATAATCGCTTGATTTCAATAAGCAGTTTCTCGCTCTCTATTTTTCCTCGGCTTTTCGGCCGTTTCTTCCACGTGTAATAACTGCTCCTCGATACTTTCATTACACGGCACATCTCCCTGAGCGGATAATCCAAACAGTATTTGTCTATAAATCTATACCGTTCTGACCTTCTTTTGAAAATATGCCGACTGCTTTTTAAAGATGTCTCGCTCCATTGTTACTTCCCGCAGTTGCTTACGCAACGCGGAAAGCTCGGTCAAATGCCCTTTTCCAACAAAAGCCTTTCCTCCGTCACCTGCATACTTCTTCTTCCAGTTATACAATACATTAGCTGTTACATCCAGGCTTCGCGCCACTTCCGCGACACTATGCCCGGATTCTGTGATCATTTTTACCGCGGATATCTTGAATTCCTTATCAAACCGTCCTATCTTCCTCCGCTCCATCTGACACCTCCTTTGAGATCATGGCTATCCTACCATTCTCTCTTCGTTGTGTCCACTTTCTCGGGGGAAGATCAAATTTTATCGATAAATTCTTATCTCACTTCCAACCGGCATTTTCTAAAAACAATTCTCTTTATTTATATCTTTTATCTATGGCATGTTTTTTGACTATAAACGATTGTCTCTATCCGCTGTTTCTAGTAACATGGCGCTGAATTATCAAAGTCCTGTTATCATTTACGTATATTACAACTAAAAAAAGCCCTTTTTAAGGCACACTATTTCTAATCGCCACCGGTCTATTATCTCACAAAGCAGGCAGCATACGCGGGACATTATTCCATATTTTTTCTATTTTTTTATAATTCATTTTTATCTTATTCTTTTTTATTCGATTAACACTGGGTTTAAACTAAAAAATTTAACGAAATAATCTTTTCACCCTGGGAGGAAATCCTATTTTATAACACTCTCTATTATCATTTATTTCAAATAGCTGAGACTCATAATAACAGCCGCGCAATGTTCCATGAATTATATTTTCTACCTGAGAATTATACTGTTCTGCTTTAGAAATTTGTTTTCTTATTGCAAACAAATCTGCTAAATATTCATAGGCTAAAAAATAATCCGGATTCATATTAACTATTCTCATTAAAATATTTTCTGCTTTATCCAATCTGTTCCTTTTAATATAGATATAAGCTAAATCTGCATGCGCCCGCATAAATTGCGGCATTATCTTAACAGCCTTAGTCATTTCTTTCTCCGCAAGGTCTAATTTTCCATTGTACAAATATCCTATACCATGATAATAATGCTCCAAATACACATATTGTTCAGGAAAGAAAAGTTGTCTAATTTGATTAACAGCCTCTTCTCTATAACCTTGTTTTAAAAGCTGAATTCCTCTTTTAAGATTTTTCATATTATCATAAAAATCAACATTGGAATTATCACATGTTTTAAGGAAACTTTCCAATGTCGGCACATAAAAAGGCTCTAATATCAAAGCTTTTATCCAAGTTCTTTCAGCCGCTTTTTTATTGAAATTCCTATAAAGGTTCTCAGCTAAATAATTATGAACCCTCACTTCGTTTGGACAGATATTTAACTTTTTAACACATTCTATTATAGCTCGTTTGTTATCTGTACATATTTCCATTTTTTTTAAAACAGAAGCAGGAGGTTTATCAAGAAATTCTTGATCTGAATATAATTCTATATTTTGAGTATCGCAATCCACAAAAGTGGCAAAACGATGAGGAGGATATACTATATTTTGACCCATAACGAATATATAAGTTCCAATTGCTATAAAAAAACACAGCGTATAAATTATATATTTATAAATGATTTTACTTTTTCTTAAATTAGAAAACATTATTGCTGTCAAACAAACTGCAGGAATAAAGCTAAGCTTTGTCCAATTAGGCTCCCCCCAGATAAAATCATTCGTTTTGACAAAAGTAAAAATTGCAATTTGTGAACAAGTAAGTAATAGCAATAACCTTACCATGGTATCTTTATGATTTTTGATTGAATATATAATCCCTGAGAATAAAACGATTCCACTTAACCCGCTCATTAATGGTATTTCCCAGTTATAAGTTAATTTATAATCCCACTTTAAAATAGCGCATATAGGCCTAATTAAATAACAAATTACTCCGGTAAGAGTTGGTTTAAAACTTAATTCTACATACCCCGGCACAGAAAAATATTCTAAAGATGTCCCATAATGATTAATATACCAAAGGTGAAAAATAACTACAGCAAAAAAAGAACAATAACTAAAAATTATCGCTTTATTTTTAGCAAATTTACGGTATTCAGGAGATACTAAAATGAATAAATAATATACTGGCACAAAAACAACAATCAGTTCCTGAGTAAAATAGGAACAAATCCAAATAAGGCCTAAAGCCCAAAGCGTTGTTTTTCTACCATTGACGCCGACCCAAAAAACATATGTTGATAAAATAGAGAAAAACACAACCAGCCCAGGGCTATCCGCCAAAATGGATTGTCCAATGTTGTATTGATTAAAAGCTAAAAGAAAAATTCCAAATATTGCCGCCTCCGGAGAATAGAACTTCAGCAGTTTATAGACAAGGACAAGCGAAAACATACCTAGTATTATAAAAATTAACCTCATCCCTAAAGGTGTCTCACCAAACATATTTAAACCAAACTTCACCACGAAATCTGTAAAAATAAGATGATTAGTAAGCCCGCTTTCAATAGGTAAATAAAAATTATGCAGGCTAAAAGAAATATGTTTTGCTAATGGAACATGATCTAACTCACTTAAAATCATTGGTAAATATGTTAAGGCAAATTTTAAACGTAAAAATAAAGCAGAAACCCCAATAAAAATTATTGCGATTAACGACAACACCTCATTTCTATTTTTAAATAATTTCATAGTTCTCTCTCTGCTATTCACTGATAAATTCTCGAATGATTTGTTTTTCATAATGACATCTTCTTTAGTATCAATTTCAAGTAAAAAATTTACTTCTCAATTTATTCCAAGCATTATGATAACCTACAATTAGTTCCCACAATGCATTTTCAAAAATAGGATATTTAAAAGGAGACAACCATAATCTTGCACAATTTTTGCAAATATCTACTTTTTGATACTGCCTGGTTGCTAATACTTTTCTTAAATGAAGCATCTTATCATTATTCCAAATATCCGAAAGCTTTGGAGTCTCATTAATATCTCCAACCAAAAACTTACCATCAAAATCATCACAACATCCCACAACTTGCCCATTCCAAAGAACAGCCAATACTCCCCATGGCAAAACGCAATGGAAATACTTTTTTTTCAATTTTTTATTTTGTTTTACAACCGGAGAATACATTCCCGTCCAATCATGCATCGGTACTTTCCAGATATAATCAACTCCTGCCCTTCTTAATCTTTTGCGCCAATCATGAAATTCTTTACGAGTAAAACCATAATTTAAAAACCTAACAGAGAGTAATGGAAGATACTTTTTTAATATATTTCTTTCACGTACTAACATTTTTATATTATTAAAAACATCTTCATGATCTGCTCCTTTACCATTATACTCAGATAAACAGCTTACACATTCAAAAGAAACAGAAATCTCATCAGTCCCGGCAATAATTAACTTTCTAGATAAATCCTTAGTTAACAATGTCCCATTAGTAAAAATATTCGTCCTAATATTTTTATTTTTTGCATACTTAACCATTGCTGTTAATTGAAGATTTAATAGCGGCTCTCCCATCACATATAGATTTAAACTTTGAATAAAATCATTATTATTATCAATTAATCTTTTATATAAATTGAACGACATATAACCCTTTTCTCTTGTCATTATTCCATTGGGGCACATTCCACATTGGATATTACAAACATTTGTTGGCTCAACCATTAAAATTAAAGGGGGATAATTACAATAACTACCCTTATTAATATATGTTTTTAAAAATTTAACTCCATTTACAATTTTAGTGGATAAATTCATTTCGCCTCAACTAAGTTTTTCTTAAAAAATAAAAAAAGCAGTCCAATTAAAGAAACCATGCTTATAATGCCCCCAATCAAAAAAGATACTGGGAAATAATAAAACAAAACATTATGTTTGCCTTTTGAAACTTTAAGAGATAACAGCCCATTATATGACTCGCTTGAATTGACCGTCCCTTGAGCTTGCCAGCCATTTGAATAATTTTGATTGATAATAAGCATATCAGGATTTTCTAATTCAAGCGCTACTTCTATAAAATTCGGAGTAAGGTTGGTTTTTGTTATTATTCCATTATTATCCGATAAATAAGCTTCCCCTTTATAGCCGGCATCCCCTTCTACCATAACTTTGCCTTGTTTTACTCCCATGACCTCATAAGAAGCTAATATCCCGCTATTGCTTAGCAATGTCATATACATCGAACTTCTACTTTTAAGCGGAAATAGGTTAAGCGAGCGATACCGTTGTTTAAATTCTGAATGTTTTTTTATTTTCGCAGGAGGTATTGTAAAGGTATTGCCCAGCAGAGGATAATTAACCGCCATCAGATCAATACAAACAATAACAAAAATAAGAACAGTTATCCAGGAGCAATAGCGTTTTTTAAAAAACAACTCAACCTTCGATAATCCCAGGCCGGAAAATATAGAAATACTAAACACTACCCCTAAGGCATAGCGAGAAGGCGTATCCAGAGAATCATATAAAGGTAATTTCCTCAATATATCCCAAAGACTATACGCAACTCCATTACCCAAACTAATCCATAAACATATAATCGCGCTAATACAAAACGCCCAATGCTGCCTGAAATAGAACAACATCCCCATTCCACACAAAAACAAAGGAATAATGCCCACATATGCCCCATATTCATGCCACCCATATTTAAAATTTTGGCCAGCATATTTTATCTGTTTGTAGGGAGTCGCCCATTTTGTTTGCTCATAAAATATTCCCTGCTTGCGTGATAAATATATTTTAGGCAGCAAATCTAAGTTTATTATCTCCTTTTCTTCGACATCTGTGCGTGGATTATCTTTAACAAATTCAAGGAGCGGCAACAACTTAAAAGCACAAACCAAAAAACTTAGCCAAAAAATCAATATTAGGAATACAACTGTCTTGTTTTTTTTACTAAAAGAATATAGTCCGATATAAATACTTACAAACACGCATGAAATACTCAGAACATCCACGCTCCCCCATAAAATCATCCCGCTAAGAAAAAATATCGCCCCAATAAAATGTTTTTTAGATGATTCCGCTTTTAAAACACATAAAACAAACCACGGGACAAAACCCATTACCATCCATTCCGAATGCCCCTCTGTTAAATGCAATGTAAACATGCTGCTCAACATAAATACTATCGCCGCAAAACAACCCGATAAACGAGAGATTTTAAAAAAACGCGCCAAGAAATACATGCCGCACATTCCAAGAAACAAATGCGCTATCCAGGCTATTTTTAATCCGATTACAGATCCAAACAATAAAATCAGCATAAAAAAAGGTGATGCCCATGAGGAATGGGGATGTGCTAATAACACATTACCGCCATTTGCATAAGGGTTCCATAATGGTATTTGATGAAACTGTACTATTATTTGTCTTGCTGCCTCATTCCAAAACACAAACTGATCCCAATCCATTTCTCCTCCATAAGTTACATTTTGAAATAGAGGATATGCATACAAAATACTTATAATTAAAAAAATAACCAGCGGGATTAGTTTAAATAATCTATTATTATTTTTAATAAGCAACTCAGAATCCATCAAATAACTCCATATATTTCCCTGTTAATTATTCATAACTATATATGCCCTTAAAATTTCTGTTCTAAAATATATCGAATAATCTTTTTAAATAATGCCCTTTCATTCTTGCCATTTAAGATAATAGAATACAGATACCACAATCCATCGCTCAATATAAATTTTGGATTTAAATAAAATTTGCGATACAAAAGCGCCCTGAATTTTTTTATTTTATTATGCTGTCCTATTCGACTTTGCCCAAAAACTGTTTCATAACGAGAATATAAATCAACATCCTCACGGTTACCATATTTATCAAAAGCAAGAGAGCCTGGATAAGGATTAAAGAATAGTACTTCAATCAGATTAAATTTCGCTTTACCTATAAACTCCATGGTTTTTTTCCTATCTTGTTCTAATTCCCCATCCATACCCACAACAAAATTACCTACAATGCAAATTCCTATTTTCCTGCAGTAATGCACCTTTTTTAGAACTTCATTCAAGTCCATATCCTTATTAAATATCTTTAGTATTTTTTCACTAGCTGATTCGATCCCTACGTTTAGGCAAACACATCCGCTATCCTTCATTAATTTCAATAAGTTAGTTGTAATTTTATCAATACGGCATTGAGCTGCCCATTTAATGTGTATTTTACTTTTTATAATCTGATGACAAAACTTCTCGACAAAAAGCGGATCGTAATTAAAAATATCGTCCAGAAAATATATAAGATTAACCCCCAATTTAATCAAAAAACGCATTTCTTCTAATATATTTTTAATGCTTCTACGTCTATATCTTTTTCCATAAGAAACTCTTCCGATAGGAGAGCAAAAAGAACATTCATATGGACACCCTCTGCTTAAGAGCATAAATCCTACTTTTTTCTTGTTCATTATATGAACCGGATAAAAGAATAAATATCCTTTATCAACAAAAAAATCATGTTTCGGAAAAGGTAAATCATCTAAATTAGCAATATTTTTTCTTTTTTCCTCTATTTTTAGCTTTTTATCCAAAACATACGCCGTGCCCTTAATTCCCACTAAGGTTTGCCCTTTTTCCAGCTGTTCTAATATTTCCAGTAAAGAATATTCCGCCTCGCCAATAATACATAAATCAAAAGGGCTTTCTGGGAACATGAAATATTCAACTGACATAGATGCTACCGGCCCAATGATAAAAATAAAAACCTTGTGTCCAAATTGAATACGGAGATCTTTTGCTAGTTTAATTGTCACATCATAAGCATTCTCATTAGGACGCAGGACGATAATGTCAGCCGATACTAAATCAACATTATTGATAATATCTAAATATGAAAACTGACTTAATATTGTATCTAAAAAACTACATTTATATCCCTTAAATTCAAGCAATGCTGCAATATAACCAATATCTATTGGGGGTAAATAATGCCGGGGGTGACTTCCCTTATCATTTGTCTGAGATTTTATATTCGGTGTAACATTTACAAAAATAATATTTTTTTTAATTTTACACATCCTCATTCACCTCATGCATTTTATTAATTTTATTAGCTAAATTTATTATTGATGTTTTTTGCAATTGATCATGCATCGGCAAATACAATACTTCTCTTGCCAATCGCATAGCAATCGGGCAATAACTCCTATAATTACCAAACATCTCTAACTCAGAACATGCGCGATTCCAGGTTATTTGAGAATCATATCCAGCCCGCAATAATCTATTTCTAAAATGATCACGTTTAGCCATCATAATACTATAATAATGGTATATGGGATTAGCCGCATTAGCCCGCTGTCTTCTGAACACAACAGGAGAAAAGCATTGCTCAAGTAACTCTGCTCTTTGTTTTCTTTTAATATTTTCTTCATCCTGGAGATTGAGATGCTCGACAGCCAACTGCGCCTGGATATTAGAATAACGTTTAAAAAATTTGGATATTATAGTGGAAACATCCCCTTTATCTTCAAAAAGTAAAGTAATAATATCAACATTAAAAAAACTACTCAAAAACATTACCGGATAAATTGCGGATAAAAACATCTTCGGACGTAAAAGTATATCCACAAAAAAAGCAAATGCTATTTTTGTTAAAATGTTTTTCTTTGACGGGAAGCGAAATTGCATTATTTGTTGTCTTAATGCATTATTAATCTCCTCATTGTTAGTAAGAACAATACCTCCTCCCATCGAATGCACCTGTTTACCAGAAGCAAGACTAAAATAGCTGGCAACTCCAAAACTACCAACTTTACGGTTTTTATATTCAGCCCCTATCGCTTGGGCACAATCCTCTATAACTTTTATGCCATATTTATCGGCAATTTTTATAACTCCATCTATAGCACAGGGATAGCCTTCTATATGAGTTGCAATTATCACCTTTGTTTTTTCCGTAATTTTAGTTTCTATCAAATTCATATCAATATTAAATGTATTTAACTCAACATCTACAAATACCGGAACCGCCTCTAATGCCATCACTATACTTGGCACTACAGGACAAGTATAGGCCGGGATAATAACTTCATCCCCTTTTTTTACTCCTAAAGTTTTTAGTAACAAATATTGAGCTACCCTGGCTGAGCCTAAAGCAACTCCATAATTGACCCCAATATATTGGGCGAATAATTTCTCGAATTTTTCTATTTGAGGCCCCTCAATTAATTGCTCTTTTTGGAGTGCTTCTTTAATAAAATACACTCCTTTTTTCGGCAATTTAGGATAAATCCTACTAATCATGTTTTCCTTTCTCACTAGTTATTCCTTATGACCTATACTTAAGCTGATATTTACATAACTCATTATACTATCACAAGTTTTTTAATCCAGCAAATTATTTTCGCCAATAATAAAACTTTTATTTGAAACTGCCTGAAACCTGAAATTCTTTTTTTAAGGACTGTTATTAAAAATAATTTCTCTAAATAAATCACTATATATTTCTTCCCTTGACGGAATTTCCTTAATTAGCAAATGTAAGTCTTCATTTGTCATAAAATAATATTCCCCGTCATCAGCATATAATTTCATATCTTGAACAGGCGATATATTTTTATCAGATAAATAAAAATCGTATTTTTTTTCAGGTGACCTCGTTATATCCGCGTAAGGCAACCATGATAAAAGCGGATATTCTAACCCCGTATTATGAGCGAATTCTGAAATTGCTTTTCTTGCCATCTCATAAGATTCAAACATTAAACATGCTTTTGACCCATTTTCTTTAAAAGCAACATGCACGTTATCATTTTTCGGATAGCTAACTACCGCAAAAAATACTATGCCTGTAAAAATCGCCCCACTCATCAAAACCTTCATGCTAAATTTAAGCTTTACAATATGCCTTAATGCTATTATTATTGGCAAAAACACAATCGGCGCAAAGTAAAGAATATTTTTATGCCCTCCTGATAATATAAAGATAAGATAAAAAGCACTTACAAAAACCAATAAGCGTGAAATTTTATCTTTCAAACCAATACAAGCGATTATCAAAGGCATCCCTCCCGTGCATATAAAAAAATATTTTAAAAAAACATTAGTATTATTTGCTCTCGCTAAATATTCTTCTAAATATTCTTTTTTGAAACCTAAAACCCAACAATAAAGATAATTGTTGTAGTATCCAACTATAAAATACAAAATCCCTATGGCGCCCAAAAAACTAAAATACTTTACAACAATGTTTTTCAGAAACAACCTTTCTTTTTTTTTATTACAAACTATCCAATGACTAAGAAAAAGAAATCCTATTAGTAATGGTCCGGTAACTATGGTATAACTCAAAAATAATGCGGAAATTATAAATAATCCTTCATCTCGATTTATCAAAGAGGATATTCCTATCACAAAAAATAAAAAACCCAATGTGCTTGGTACTAACATACTAATATCAACAAAATAGAAATTATTAGAAACATAATAGAAAGATATTAATTGGTATAAAAATATTTGCCCAATCAAGCATAACAACACCAAAAATTGATCCCATATATTATTAACAGGGATAAAACTGCTTAGAATGAAAAATATGAAAAATATGAAAAAAACATGGGATAATCTTATTGATGTAATTGTGTTTCCTAAAAGAACTAAGAAAAACATATCTACATAATCACTAACAATCCCTGTTTCTGCAACACAGATACCTTGGCCTAAATCTAATTCCTCCAAATTTCCATACGAGAAAATATGGGTTTTAACACTTTCAGCAAACCTGTAATTTTCACTCCCATCCCCGCTCATATCTTCCTTGAAATATTTACCCCAGAAAGGAATCAATACTGTACTTACTAAAATAACTCCAGCTAAAAGTGTGATAATAATTTTATTTTTTGAGTTAGGCTCGGTAAATATAATTACTTTTCTGTTGCTGCCAAGAAAAAATAACCCGCTCAAGCAAACAAAAGAAACAATAAGCAAAAAATAAGTCCTATCGATTGTAATATGAAATATCAATTTAAATAGAATGCTCATTAAAATTAAAGAGCAAAGACTTAAAACAAAAACATGCGAGAAAAAAATAGCATAACCTTTAAATTGTTTCCTGCTGACAACAGTCCAAATATATCCAGGTAAAAACATAAGAATTATAGAAGATAAAAAAGCCAGGCTAAAATTTATATTTCTTATTCCCTGGTCAAAAATCACGACCTTATTAAATGAAGCACTATTCAGCTTCAATAAATTCAAGACTGATATTGCATACATCAATATAGCCGCTACAACAAAACAATAAAGCCATCTTCTGTTACACACATAAATATGCCTATCTGTTCGCCTAAACATTGACATTCCTCTTTTTAGTGGACGTTATTAAAAGTTTCTCTGTAACGCCTTTCTTATTCGAAAGAACTTAAATAATCTAGAGTTAAATACCGTCTAGTGCGATTGTAGCGTGTTTCAATCCACGCGAAAATAATTCTTTTAGCTTCCTTGCGATTTTTAAAAATTCTTTTGCGAATACATTCTACCTTCAATGTATGAAAGAAGCTTTCAGCAACAGCATTACCCCAACAATCACCTTTTCGGCTCATACTGCCGATAAATACATGTTTAGCCAATATAGCTTTGTAATCATTTGCCGCATATTGTCTACCGCGGTCAGAATGACAAATTCTAGCCATCAGGCATTCAATCCTTCCTTAAAAATCACTTAGTTATATCCACTTTTTCGAGAGAAGGGTTACTGCCTTAGTTTATAATACATTAATTTTCTTTTATTGAATTCTTTTCCCATAGTTTTTATATAAAATTGATTTAAATACGCCTCAATTTTCTCAGAGCAACACGGCCAATGACTAAGAATAATCCAAATATTTTTTCCCTCTTTTACAAACTTTTCAGATATAAGCTTTTCTACTTGAGAAAAATTACTAATCCCTACTATCATATTTTCTCCATCATAGTAAATATGCCCTCCTCTCATAGTATTAATATCCTCTCTAATAATACTATTCCATTGACAAACATCTTTTATATATTTCGCGCCAGTCTTTCCATAATAACCCCACATCTGCACATCCTGCGCTTGAGTAAGCATTATAATATCATTCTGCTCATTAATATGAGTATTCACATAATATATAATTTTTTCCCAACAAACTTTTTTGTTTTTACTAAAATAGGCATTTAAAGGAATAATCATTAATACTGAGATAGCCCACAAAACACAACCTTGAATAAATTTTCTTTTTAATCTCGATATCCCTAAAGCCACAATAATATAAAATGCCGGTAACGCAAAGATAAAATATCTTATGACAAACAAAGGAATAACAAAAATAGAAAAAAAAGAAATAACTAATACAGGAAATATTATCCACACCGCGAGCACAATAATATAAAATCTTTTCTTAGTACTTAAGATCCCTAAAATAAAAGCTCCACCCTGCAAACAACATAAAACAAAAACTATCCATTCAGGAAATATTTCTAGGCCGAAACCACTACCTCCGTAACAATAAGTTTTAAATAAATCAAGTAAATACTGCATTGAAAAGACTGGAATCCAATTGATTCTAATTTTAAAAAAATCACTTTGTTTAAAAAAATAAAAATATCCCAAAGGAATAAAATATAGCAGAGATACAATTAAAATAGAAAGCTGGCACTTAATCCATTTTCTGAGCGAAAATGGTCTTTTAATTAAAAAAAAGGCATTTTGCAAAAAAATCACAATAACACTCAATAGATTGGAATAAAGAGCTAATATACTCACTATTGAATATCCAATAAGATCATATTTATTATTTGTACGACTCAGTATCTTGAAAAAAAACCACATTGATGACAAAATAAGAAAACTAGATAAACTATAATTTGTAGCATCCTGCGAATAAAATATATGAAAAGGAGAAATTGCTAACAAAAAAGCACTGTATAATCCTACTTTTTTAGAAAACAGAAATGCCCCAATTTTATAAGTCAGCATTAATGACCCTACCGCAAAAAATACCGAAGGCAATCTTATTGATATTTCAGAAATACCGAAAAACTTCATCCAAAAGTTCAAAATCAGACGATATGAAACGCCTATATGCTCTCCAAATAAAAATTCAAATACCCCTCTTGTAGCTCTATCAACAACACCTACCTCATCAAACCATAAGCTTTCTAATCCAATTTTATATAAACGTAAAATAAGGCCCAAAACTAAAATCGCAGGCAATAAAACATTTCGTCTAATTACGATATTTCTCATTAATTGACCTTCTCCTGTTTAATGAACAGGTTGTTAAGAGACTAAAAGCCACTTTTCGAAATCTACCAGGCTTAAATATCCCAGCGTTAAGTATGTTCTTTTAGTGTTGCAATGCATTTAATTATAACATGTTACTGAAAAATATCTATAATCGATTTGAAACCAATTTTATACTATAGTCATTCTTTTCCATTAAAAAATTAACCCATGAATACTGGGAAAACTGCCTTTACCCAAATTATGGACTATTTATTACAAAAATTTCACAAGCATAAATCAATATCAAGGCAATTACAAAGTTCAAAATTCCCTTACTACGATCAATTTCTTTGCATGGATTTTACGCAAATTAATGATTGCAAAAGTTTACGCGATATAGAAACATGTTTACGTTCAATACAAAGCAAGTTTTATCATATCGATTTTTGCGGCAAAATATATCTCAAGAGATTTGTTCCATAAGACAGGCATATACTTTTTCAGGCTTAATCATGTTCATGCAATTATTGTTTAAACAAGAAGAGGTTTTATAGTTATAAGCAGATAAACAGGAGCTGCACGATAACTCCTTGTAAAAAATTTTCATATTTTCCGAGTTTGGAGCGTATAATTTCGGTGTCTCTGGCCCAAACAGCACACATATAAATATATTAGTAAGCGAAGCGATATGAATCATCCCGCAATTATGACTTACTATCGCACGCGCGATATTACAAAAATTGATCAATCTTATTTTCATGTTTTTCTTTAATCCAGGATATCATTTTCATCTTTAATACTAAGCTGCACCATCCCTTTCATATCAACAGAAATAAGGACAAATTTATCAATAAATATTTTACCCTCCATAGGCACATCCTTGCCTTCCCAGCAATTATTTTTAGCCTCAACCCAAAACTTTACTTTTGCCAGGCCTTCATTTAAATACCAATATGGAGAAGCACTAGGCGAACGGTATTCCCAGCGCCCTTTACCGGCGGGCATATAAAAACGATTCTCAGAAAATATATAATCTGAAAAAAATCTTCCCCTACTATCTTTGACCTTAAAATACAAAAATGGACAATATTTTCTCCAGCGATGGTATAGGCTAACCATTAGTTGATAATTACCGCTTTTAGGAACATAGATATAAACCGTGGCTATATTCTTTGCTTTAATCGTAGATATAACATCTCTAGCATCTAGTTTAGCATGCTCCCAACTGCCTTGTGCATCCTTTATATCAAAGGAATACATCATTTCCTGGGCTTTAACATCAGCACTAAAACAAGAAGCTACTATAATTATCAGCACTATGTTTTTAAATATAATTTGGTAATTCAGGATAAACATTCTTCTTTGGCATAAGCCATGACATTGCCAAATCTTCAAGATTCTCTCCTTTAATTTTTATGCACGAACTATGTATTTGGCCTAAACCCTGTTCATAAGCCATACGTAAATGCTTAATATACCATGGAACGCCTAAGTTATTATCTTTGGGTTGCGGCCGCCAATCCTTAGTAATAAGCCTTGTTGCGGTTGAGTCAGTAGCCACAGGGTCAAAACCAGCAATAACTACTGCCCCTCCGATTCTTGAAGCAACATCAACAGGCTTGCCCCCGAATGAAAGCACTACCCCCTCACCCTCCATACCGTAAACTCCGCTAATAACCGTTAGTTTCGGCTTGATCCCCTTGACAATATCCAAAATAACCTGGTTTATCCCTGCATCATGTAATTTCATACGAGGTTCTCCATACAAAATAGAAGGCATTATACCGACAAAATTTTTCATCCCAAATGTTACAGATATCGGACGATGATGTGTCTTTAATACAGCCACAGATATTACAGTATCAGCCTCTGCTACAAGATTAGGTATAGCCAACCATTGAAGGCTCGTAGAGGACGGAACATACATAAATGATTCTGTGTATTTTCTTAGGTCTACAAGCGATACTTTATTTCCAAATTTTTTATTTATTTTATCTATAAGCTTTTTAATCTGTGCTCCATGCTTGTTTTTTTCTCCGCCAAACTCTATTTTTAGAGGCCTTTCATACCACTCTCCGACAATAACCTGTTTTGCTCCTGCTTTTACACATTGTCTAGCTACTGCCGCCACCACTTCAGGATGCGGTATTTCACCTGATCTAACCGGATCATGCCCCATAAAACCACCGGCAATATAGTTTGGCTTGATAAACACCTTTGCCCCCGGCTTGACAACTTTGCCTATTCCTCCCAGCAGCTCAAGTGCCTTATCCGTTATCTGGGTTATTTTACTTCCTTTAACAAGCGCAACCTCACTCTGAGGGCTTAGAACCCCACCCTGAGAAGTAGTATAAAAAGGTAATAACTGACTACAGGCAAGCCCCGAAGCCACACCTAAACTTTTTTTGATAAATTCTCTTCTGGTAATTGATTTCATCTCATTAACTTTCCGCTATAGCGTTTTTTAATAAGCTGGGGATAGTACTGTCTTACCTCTTTAAAAGCCTTAAGCGCCTTACGATTCACAAGCATAATTAATAGCAGCCGAGGCAGGTCATAGAAAAATATTGCAAATACTATCCGTACTAGGGATTTTAAATTAAAATCCAAATTTTTTATCAATAAATAATAACGGTTTCGCAGAGAAAGATACTGTCGAAAACTAGATTTATGATTAGAGCTATCTCTATAATGGTAGCACCAAGCACTCGGGACACATGCTGCTTTCCAACCCCGCTTGCGCGCCCTCCAGGCTAAATCAAAATCTTCCACTAAAAAGAAAAACCTCTCATCAAAAACTTCTTCTTTAAAAGATACATCTTTTAATAATTCTCTTCTATAAAGCGCTGCTGCAGCACAAGGCCCAAATATCTCTATGGGGCTATTAAATTCAGCTGAATCTTTTTGCCCTTCGGCAATATTATGCAACCGCATCAGCATATCCATGCGCAGCCCCAATCCGTCAATTGTCACTTTATCCATACGCAGCAACTTACCTTGAACCATGCCGACCTCAGGATTTTCCTTCAAAAACTCCAGCAGCCTAAACAGATAATTATTCTCAAGGATAATGTCGCTGTTTAAGGTGAACACAAACTCACCCGAGGCTTTTGCTATTGCCTGATTATTCGCATGACAAAAACCTTTATTGGTATGATTTTCAATCAAATTAATGCTCTTTGAATACTGCCGCAATATTTTAAGTGTCCCGTCCGTGGAACCATTGTCAACTACATGGATATCCATATTCTTAACATTCTGCGCAAAAACAGAATCAAGGCATCGAGGTATGAATGTTTGCGCATTCCAAGTAACTATAACTACACTTATCTTATCCATTTTATAATCTGAAATCTCACTTCCCTTATCAGCCTTTTGAAAGCTTTAACTAAAAATCCGACAATCCCATAACGTTTAAGAACTGCCAGAATCCAATCCCCCGACTTATGCTCTTTTATTTTTCTGCTCATAAAAGCATGGTCACGAACCAGCAGTGCTTTTTCTTTAGCCTGTTCAATTTGTTGGTGTGAATATCTGGGATAATCCAATACGGCAACACTGCCTCCATCAAAATCGCTGTTGACTATGCCCTCTCTTAAGAATCCCTTTGCCTTAACATAATCATAAAAAGGTGTTCCCGGCTGAGGCGTGCAAATTGAAAGCTGCAGATTATCAAGTATATTTTTCTCTATTAAATCCTGAATCAGTTTGATTGTTTTTTCGTCTTCAGAGGGACTAGAATCCAGTGCTCCGAAGGTAAAAGTCCCATATGTCTTTAATCCTATTTCTTTGGCAGTTCTCAGCACAGTTATAATCCTTTTAATATCCATGCTTTTTCCCATAGCCTTCATAACTTTTTCACTTGCACTCTCAATCCCAACACGGATTTTATAATAGCCGGCATTTTTCATAGCTCTCATTACAGGCTCATCAAGAAACCGGACATCACACATAGCCTCAAACTTCAGATCATTCAGATTATTAGCAATGATCGCCTCTGTGAGATTCAAGATAAACTGTCTATCAGCGTTATGAGCTTCCTCATCAAAGAAAACTCCCTGCATAATGGGATATTTTTCTCTTAAGTATTTTATTTCAGCTATAATATCCTGAACCTCTCTCGCTCGCCAGTTAGGCTTATTATAATAAACATAACGCGCTACACAAAAATTACATGAGCCTGGACATCCACGTGTTGCATACATCTGGATCTCTCGATATTCAGAGCTGGGCTCTCCAGGCATCCCATAGTCCATACGGCTAACGTCCTTGTCTTCAGGCCAGAGCAGTTTCTTTACATCCAAAAGCGGCCTTCGAATATTGGGATAAAGGCCCAGAATTTCAAGCCTTGATTTCTCTTGCACGATTTCTAGGACTGTATACTCATATTCTCCCACGCACACAAAATCAACACCCTTATCAATCAGCTCTTGGGGAAAAGCACTGGCATGGGCCCCGACAAATACAAGCTTTGCACCAGTTTGAGCCTTCACTTTCAAGGCCAAATCAAGATTCTCCTCTATCATCCTGGTTGCGCTTTCCATCACCAGCATATCAGGACTCTGTGCGATAATATGCTTAAGGTAATCAATTCCATCCAGACGCATCAGGCATCCATCCACAAATTTAACATTGTGTTTTGTTTCCTGTTTTAAAACAGAAGACAAATATGCCAATTCCCAGGGATAGTAGGCGAACCAGTGAAATTTACTCTTTACGGCTTCTGACCATCGGCTTGGTGAATGAATAATATAATTACCGTGCTTATCTTTTCCTATTGAATTTGCAATAACGATCTTCATAATAATTTCATCTCTCTAGCTAGTTCCGCAGCAATCTTTTTAAGTGAAAACTTTTTTAACACAGTTTTTCTAGCATTATCCCCTAATTCTTTTCTCATATTCTCGTTTTCTATAAGATCATTCAATCTTGCTATAAATTCTTCTTTTGTTTTAAAAAGCAGACCATTTACACCATCATCAATGATTTCTGTTACCTCACCTATACAGGAAGCAATTATCGGTTTTGCCATAGCCATGTATTCAAATAATCTGGTTGGGCTTTTTGCTCTATTAAATTTTGTATCCTGAATAAGCGGCATGATCCCAATATCAATTGTCTCCAGATAATGGGGGATATCTTTTGGATCGATCCATGGCCCTAATAAAACACGGGCATTAGCACATTTCTTTATAAGGCCGGCAACCCTGTCATAGAATATCCCCTCCCCCCTAATCTCAAGCCTTATTTGCGGATATTTTGCGCTAATAGTCTGGAAACCTTGAATAAGAAAATTAATATTCTCCACATTATCCTCTCTATGCATAGTTCCCATCCAAGACAAAATAAGCGATTTATCACTTTTTTGTTTTAAAACCGGTTTAAAAAAATCAGTATCTACTGCTGTAGGCAGATAAACTACTCTCTTACTGTAATTTCGAAGATATTCAACAAGAAACCGGCTGGCTCCAATACATAGATCACTGTGCTTTGCGATAAAACACATCATAATCTCTGCTTTTGAACTTGGGATTCGGCCAAAGTAATATTTGATATGTTCTCTTGCTTCCCAGTCATCAAGATCAAAAACCAGCTTGTTTTTGTTGAACAGCTTTAAAAAAAGCGGCGCAAAAGAATGATAATTACATCTCTGCAGTATCAGGATCGAATCCCCAGAACATAGCCTGCTGTAAGCCTTAAAATTATATAAGCATTTTTGCACCCAAGTCAAATTTTTTTCCTCTTTACCGCATTTAGCCCCAAGAATATCCGCATAAGAGAAAACCTCTGTTTTAATACCTGCTGCCTCTAAATACTTAGCAAAGTTATGGCAACGCACCCGCACCGCCGGCATTTTGGAATCTTCTCTTGTAATAAATACTGCTTTCATTATTTATCCATCCCGCTTAAGACCAAATATTCATCAAATTTTACAACTTTTTTAAAATCTCCCCTAATACTCTTTCTGCTTTCCTCGGAATAAATCAGATAATCCGCTTTATTCCATTTACTTTCAGAGAGTTTTATATCGTTTATCTTATAGTAATAAAAATTTCCTTGCGGTAATCCGCTGAGCATAATTATCGCACTATAGTAAGGATTTTTATCCTTTGTTATGAATAATTTTGCATTTCTGTCCTGCACACTAAACTTGATCCAAGACGATAGGTTCTTAATCTTTTGCGGCAAATACGGTCTAGCATACATACAAGAAAACAGAAGGCTAAAGCAGATTAAGGCAATAGCCACTGCTGAATATCTCTTTTTATATAAACCGATAAT
>Ga0307991_1000100_pt1 | contig 64999 bp, 63 predicted proteins | sample EllFjometagen131_FD_203146 | JGI IMG/M metagenome (GOLD analysis project Ga0307991, IMG submission 203146) | Marine microbial communities from Ellis Fjord, Antarctic Ocean - #131 | ecosystem: Environmental > Aquatic > Marine > Unclassified | place: Southern Ocean | collected 2014-10-08
GACTTGCACCCTCTGGAAAATTAAAGTGGTTACCCATTCTATAAATTTCCGAATAAATATTTGTATTTTTGAATTTTATTCTGATACTTGTGAATGGGTGTGCACTTGCTCATGCTGGGCACACACATACAATAAACGTAAACGCTTTCACTACTTTGATAATTAACAGAATATGAATATATTTGTGGTAATTAATAAACAAAATATTAATTTGATAAAAAGCGTCAACGTTTACTGTCGCCGTTGGGCAGCATAGGGTAAAAAGGATAAAATAACAGTTTCTTATTCCAAGAACAAATTAGTAATTTTAAACATTTGTTCTTTCAATAATCAGATTTATAAAAATATGATTTTGATGTAATTATGACTTTGCATATTAATCTGGTAGTTTATTTAATGTTTAGAATCAACCGGCATTTGACAAATTTCTTAAGTATAAGATAATCTTGCAACAAAACTAAAAGATTAATTTTGTACTGATCTTCAACAACTTAGTTATCTTATTGATTGATTAGTAATTACTTGAAACTTTTGATAATTGATTGTTAAAGATACGCTGCCCAACATACAATAAACGTAAACGCTTTCACTACTTTGATAATTAATAAAATATGAATACATTTGTGGTAATTAATAAACAAAATATTAATTTGATAAAAAGCGTCAACGTTTACTGTCGCCGTTGGCAGTAATTAAAAAAAATAAACAGGAAAACAATGAAAGAAATTGGAATTTGGATTGACAAAAAAGAAGCAAAAATTATATCCATCGAGAATGGAAATGAGCACCTTAAGACTATTATGGCTGACATTGAAGATTTTAATCCTCGAGGGGGAAGCGGTACAAAATTTAAAGGAGGCCCACAAGATGTAGTTCAGGATAGTAAATATTTAGAGAGAGAAAAGCATCAATTCGCAGAGTTCTTTAAAGCTATTGTCCCTTCTCTGGAAGATACTAATGTAGTAGTGATTTTTGGTCCTGCCCAAGCAGGCGAAAAATTATATAAGGAATTACAAGAAAAGTACCCCCAATTATGTAGCAAGATAAAATCCATTGAAAAAGCTGATAATATGACCGACAATCAATTGATGGCATGGGTTAGAGATTATTATCATTCCAATGAATAAATGCGAGAACAACTGAAAAACTACCGCCAATCGAGTAGGCTGCCCCACCAGTAAGAACCGGTAGGGAGAACCTCTCACACCACCAAGCGTACGGGTCTCGTACTTGGCGGTTCGCCAAACAGTACAGAAGCTCTTTTCACCAACTGTACCTTACCCTTTTTTACAAAACCGTTGGCTCATCTTGGGAGTCGGTCACCCATGATAGATAATGCCATGAATAGTGCAATTATCAGGCTGTTTAACGTTCAGTCCTTCGCTACTCTGTGAGACCATCCACAATATCTATTTGTGGCTCGTTTACTATAACTACTATGACTTCGGCTGACTTCTCAACTTAACCATCTCGTGGTTGTTGAGACCTCCCCAGGTAAGAGCCTTTTCCTTTGGTCAATCGCTGCTGAATCTACATAACAAATACTCCACTTCTTGTGTTTGGACGTTGCAAAGATGTGCTTGCTTATCCGATTTGTCATGCCTCATATCCAGTTTCTGTTCGTCAGTACCAACTTTTATAGTCTCGCTTCCTTCAGTGCATACCTCACGGTAAACCACCTTGCGACTTGCTAAAACTTCAGGATTTACTCCTGCGTTTAAGGGACTTGCACCCTCTGGAAAATTAAAGTGGTTACCCATTCTATAAATTTCTGAATAAATATTTGTATTTTTGGAATTTATTCTGATACTTGTGAATGGGTGTGCACTTGCTCATGCTGGGCACACACAAAGGCTAAAAATAAGCGGGCGGCAAGTAATAAAATGAAACGAATTACAAAAATTATAAAGCAGTTCAGGTTGAAACGTAAGTGGGTTATAATGCCCGCCAATTTTTAGCCAAATCGTTATAGGCAAGCACAAAAACAGCATGATTATAATAGAAACTCCAAAAAATAAAATATTATGAAAAATCTACTTAATGCAATTTTAATCAGTTTGCTAATGATTAGTTGCCAATCTAATTCAGTAAAAAAAACAGAAATTTTAAAGTATAGAATAACGGATAAACAAGATTTTAGTTATATAAACCACCCAAGAATGAGATATATAATTATTCTTGATGTTGATTCATTACCTACAGACAAAGAAATGAGAAATACAGCAATTTATATCTGGGAGAATGGAAATAAAAACTGGAAAGAATTTACTGCTTTTTTGAAACTACCTGAGATTGGGTTTGGAGCGTATGCTATTGGAGAATTTAACGAAGATGGATTAGTGGAGTTTAACAAAAATGAACATGTTTTATCAGGAACTAAGTGGGAAATTAAAAAAATCAAAGAAGAAATTCCAGTTGAAAAATTAAAAGAATATACAATTGAACTTTCTGTAATTAATGAAAGAGAGAGAAAAGTTAAAATAAAGATTAAAACGGATTTTCCAGATGGGACAAAATTATTTATTGGCATAGGTCGTCGTTATTTTATAAAAGGTAAAAAAGAAGCATATTCTGGCGATTTATACAAGGAAGATTTAACCGTAAAAGATGGAAAAATTCAAACTACAGTAATAATAAATGACACAAAATGGCAAAATGAATCCCAAAGGTATAGCAAGTCGTTTCCTGATGATTTTCCACCTATCTCTAAAATATCTGATACTATTGAAATAAGTATATTATTCTCACCAAAAAGAGACCAAACCAAAGAAACATTGGCAGTATTGGGAGAAAATGGAGAATATTTAAAAGGAGAAAATACGGATAAAAGTTGGAGTTTTACAACTTATAGAGTTTCTAAGAAATTGAATATCCCTTTTAGGAAATAATATAATTATTGAATAGACTAAATGCCAGCCTATAACACGGTATATATTCAAGAGCGGTTTCAGTGGTTTGCAAAACTTTTTTATCGTTAAGAACGAAATCAATAAATTGAAAATGGAGTTGTGGTAATTCCGCCCCAAAATATATACCAAACGTTGCAGCCAACAGCGAATGCATTACCTTTGAGCTTTTATTATATATCATCCCACAAGGTTTTTTTTAATATTTTAGAATGGGATTAAAAAATTTGAATAATGCAATTTGAAGATTTAGAAATTATTGAGCCTATTTTAAAGGCATTAAAAGAAGAAAAATATTCTGTACCTACAACGATACAGGAAAAAGCGATTCCACTCATAATAAATAGAAATGATGTGTTGGGTAGTGCTCAAACAGGGACAGGTAAAACGGCTGCTTTTGCTATTCCAATCCTGCAGCACCTCTTTCTTGATCGTCAACGGAATAACAGTCCACGCAAAATTAATGCACTCATCATAACTCCTACGCGCGAATTAGCGATTCAAATTGCAGAGAGTTTTTCGACCTATGGGAGATTTACAGGAATAAAAAATACCGTCATTTTTGGAGGTGTACCTCAGGGCACACAAACGAATGCTCTTCGCAGAGGTGTCGATATTCTTGTTGCAACACCCGGAAGACTTCTGGACCTGATGGATCAGGGTTTCATTAGATTGAAGGATGTTGAATATTTTGTGTTGGACGAAGCAGACCGGATGCTCGACATGGGTTTTATTCATGATATTAGAAAAATCATTGCCAAATTACCAACCAAACGGCAGTCATTATTTTTTTCAGCAACAATGCCAAATAATATTGTTGAACTTTCGAGGAAAATTTTGAAGAATCCTGTGAAAGTAGAAGTAAGCCCGGTTTCTTCTACTGCCGAAACGATACGTCAATACCTGTATTATACTAATAAATTAAGTAAGAAAGATTTGCTTTTTTATATACTTGAGGATCGAAAAATTGATCAGGTATTGTTATTTTCAAGAACAAAACATGGTGCTGACAAAATAAACCGGTATTTAAAAAAGCAAAAAATCAAAACAGCAGCTATACATGGTGACAAAGCCCAAAATCAAAGACAAAAAGCCCTGAAACAGTTTAAAGAAGGAGAAATAAGGGTGTTGGTTGCGACTGATATTGCTGCTAGAGGTATTGACATTGATAAACTAAAATATGTCATCAATTATGATATCCCGAATATAGCTGAAACGTATGTACACAGGATAGGCAGAGGTGGTAGAGCAGGTGATGAAGGTATTTCTATATCCATTTGTGAACCTGAAGAAAATGCGTATGTAAAGGATATTGAAAAATTAATAAACCAAAAAATAGAAATTATAAATGACAATCCTTTTCCGCAAACAGACAATCCAATGACAGCAAAGGAAAAGAAAGTATTTGAAAAGGAGAAAACACAAAGAAAACAAGAATATTTTGCTGCAAAAAATCAAAATCAAAATAGACCAAATTCATCAAAGTTTAATAGGAAAAAATAATTAGAAACTAAACGCATGCCAACAAACGCTGAAATTCATAGCTGTCCTACGGGACAGCACGCTTTTTAGCGTAACTCATTGTACATAATTTAAAACCAGCAAGAAATCAAATCTATGTCTGATAAGAAAAAATCAAAAGAGCTATCAAATCTCATTGAGAAAAAGATAATGCAACGGTCTTTAAAGACAGAAGAAAGATTAGTTGAATTACAAGAAAAATTAAAAAAGGAATTAAAAAAAGGAGATAAGAGATATAAGAAGTTAATTTCTGAGATTGACAAAAAGTATCCACCCAACACTCCACATAGAGGGTTTTTTGACGGAATTGCATCTGTTGTTTTTGATACTGCTTTTGAGTTATACTTTATAGGTAATAATTCTGCATTAATAATTGAATTGCAAGGATTATTGGAACGGTTCTGTTTGAATGCACTAATTGACTTAATACCAATCAACGAAATTACAAAAGAAATAGTTAATGATGGTTTTGGAAAGAAAACCTTAAAGGATATATCACCGTATTTCAAAATTTTGGATACTTGGAATGAAAACGATGTGAAGTTTGCACTTAAATTAACCCAAATAAGGAACGGAATTGCTCACAAAAATGGAAATATGGTTAGTAAGTATTTAGGTGACGGAAAACAGAGTCATCCTGAATCCATTCACGAATTGACAGCCAAAACAGATGTTATTCCTTTTATTTTATCAACAATGGATTTAATTCTCAAAGCCACGAAAATTGCTGAGCCAGAATTCTTAAAGAATCCAAGACTAAGAGCAAGATATGAAGCTTATTTAAATGTCATTGGAGGTCTTTCAAATATGTACTGTTATCCTGAAATAATTCATATGCCAAAACACATTAAGGATATGTATCTAACCGACCAATTTTCAAAAATCTATTTAATAGGACAGAAAGACTTAGGAACAGAACTTTCAAGTTTGAAAAATGATATTATTGATTTTCATGACTTGCTTGGTGTAGATGAAACAAAAGCCAATGCTATACATACGAACCTTTCTACAAGTATTGAAAAAGTATTTAAATTAATGAAAGAAGATTTAGCTATAGATGCTGCCCCTGATTTTTTTAAAAGACCAAAATCGATTGAAATTAAAGAAGCTTTGATTAGAAAAAAAACTATACACAACAATGTAAAAAAATAATAGCCGAGATAGAAGTAAATTAAAGCCTTGTAGATCGCTTCAACTTTTTTGTAAAGTGGCATTAAAGAACAAAACAGTATATTATGAGACCGAAGGAATTAATAAAAAAATGGGTTGAAATTTTCAATTCAGGAAATGCAGATGAGATAGCGAAACTATATCATGACGATGCTATTAATCATCAGGTTAATAACGTACCAATCTTTGGAAAAAAAGCGATAAAGGAAATGTTTGAAAGCGAGTTTGCTATGGCAAAAATGGTTTGTATTGTTGAGAATATTTTTGAGGATGATGAATGGGCAATTATCGAATGGAAAGACCCTTTGGGATTAAGAGGCTGTGGATTTTTTCACGTAATTGATGGGAAAATAAAATTACAACGTGGATATTGGGATAAGCTTTCTTTCCTGAGACAACATAATCTTCCGATACCAACTGAATGATGAAAGAAATAAAATAAAGCAAGAAAGAACAACAGCCGGTAATAGTGAATGCTGCGTTTCTGCTGGATAGAAGTACGAATTTTAACGATAAAACAACTAGATAAAGACCGGCTGGAACAGCTGCACGATACCATACCTTCAGGACGTTAGTAACAAGGCGAAAAATTAATGTGCAACTTTGGCAAGGAGGTGTAAACTTGGATGAATTTATTATTTTTTTTCTCCTCATTGTTCCTCAAAAATGAAACCTAACGCACATTTCACACCTTGGCAAATCGTACATGCTACCCCCAAAACAAAATTTGCGAAAGAGTACAATTTTTTTATCTGCAAAAAAAATGACATTTATTATTTGTAAATAAAAAAAAGTATATATCTTTGTTCGCAAAATAACGAACAGTATGGATGTAAAATTAGTAACGACAGACAAGCAAAAAAGAGTAGCACGGTATGCCAAAGCAATGGGGCATCCAGTACGGATGTATGTTTTGGAATTGCTTTCAAAACAAAGTTGTTGTTACAGCGGAGATTTATGCGATGAGCTTCCCATTGCAAAATCAACTTTATCACAACACTTGAAAGAGTTAAAAAATGCTGGATTGATTCAGGGAGAAATAGAATCACCAAAAATCAAATATTGTATCAACAAAGAAAACTGGAAAGAAGCACAACAACTATTTAAACAACTTTTAGGGAGTTAAAAAAATTTATAAATATAGTTCGTTGTTTTGCGAATTACGAACACAAAAAATATGAAGCATAAATTTTTAAATTAATACTAGTAAACATGGAAATCAAAATACTGGGCACGGGATGTGCAAAATGTAAGGCACTTGAAAAGGCAACAAAAGAAGCCGTTGAAAAAGCAGGCTTAAATGCAACTATTACCAAAGTGGAAGATATTGTTGAAATTATGCAGTTTGGTGTAATGACAACTCCTGCATTGGTTGTTGACGGTGAAATTAAAGTTAAAGGGAAAGTTCCTTCTGTTAAAGAACTATCAAAATTATTAACTAAATAATACATCTAAAATGAAAAAAATAATCAGCAGTTTTAGTTTCATCCTATTTATAGGATTAGTAGCGGTATCGGCACAAAATAATAGCAGTGCCAAAGAAAATCAGCCGACTGATGCCCAGGTAGCAGCATCCGAAATCAAAAATACCGGCAAAGTGCAAGTTTATTATTTTCATGCTACACGTCGTTGTGCTACTTGTAAGGCAGTGGAAGCTGTTTCAAAAGAAGCAATAAAAGAATATTATGGAGATAAAGTATCTTTTGAATCAATTAACAGAGAAGAAGAAAAAGACAATCCTTTATTGAACAAGTATAAAGTTAGTGGTCAAACTCTTTTAATTATCAATGGTGATAAGAAAGTGAACTTGACCAACGATGCGTTTTTAAATGCACGTACAAATCCTGATAAGTTAAAAGCGAAGATTAAAAAAACTATTGATTCAATGATGTAGGCATGGAGATATTGCAAAACTTTTTGGAAACGTCTCAGTTTCCTATATTGACGGCTTTTATTTTGGGACTTATGACCTCCATAAGTCCTTGCCCATTGGCAACCAACATCACAGCTATCGGATTTATCAGCAAAGACATTGTAAACCAACGCAAGGTTTTTGTTAACGGATTAGTTTATACCTTGGGAAGGGCAATTTCATATACCGCAATTGGTTTACTTTTCTTTTTTGGAGCAAGTCAATTTGAGTTTGCTGGATTTTTTCAGGAGTGGGGAGAAAAAATATTGGGACCTCTTTTAATAATTATTGGCTTGTTTATGCTCGGCATATTAAAAATTAAAATCCCGGGAATTGGTTCTTTAACTGAAAAAATGGAAAATAAATCGAACGGCGGATTTTGGGGCGTACTTTTATTGGGTGTTGTTTTCGCTTTGGCATTTTGCCCTTACAGCGGCGTACTATATTTTGGGATGCTAATGCCCATGACAATTAGCAGTGCCAGCGGTTTGTATTTACCCTTATTTTTTGCCATTGCAACAGGAATCCCCGTAATAATTTTTGCATGGTTAATTGCTTTTAGCGTAAGTTCTATAGGCAATGTGTACAATAAACTGAAAACATTTGAACTTTGGTTCAGGCGTATAGTTGCCGTTTTATTTATTGTGGTTGGGGCATATTACGTTTTTACAATTTATGTTTAAAAAAATTTAAAAATACTGTTCGTTATTTTACGAATAGAAAACAGAAGAAAAAGATGAGAGAGAAAGTAATTGCGTTAAATCGAAATATGAATGGTTGGTTAATTCCTGCCGTTCTTCTCCCAATATGGGTGCTAACATATTTGAATCTGCAAAATTTAGCTGATTATTTAATTGATGACATTTTCGGCATGGCATCAAGCAAACACCTGACCGAAACATTACGATTTTTCATTTTCGAGGTTCCTAAAGTGATGTTATTGTTAGTACTAATTATTTTTGGGATAGGTATTTTAAGAACTTACTTCACACCTGAAAAAACACGAAAAATATTAGAAGGAAAATCTTTATTTACAGGTAATATTTTAGCATCACTGCTTGGAACAATAACACCTTTTTGTTCGTGTTCTGCTATCCCTTTATTTTTAGGTTTTGTTGAAGCTGGAGTTCCTTTGGGTATAACATTTTCATTTCTGATTGCAGCTCCAATGATTAACGAAGTTGCTTTAGTTTTATTGGTTGGTCTTTTTGGATGGAAAGTTGCCATAATTTATATGGTAACAGGTCTTACCATTGCTATTATATCAGGATGGTTAATCGGTAAACTTGGTTTAGAAAAATATGTTGCTGAATGGGTATATAAAGTAAAAGTTAATCATGAAAACCAATTGGATGTTAAGCTTACATTCTATGAACGCATTCAGGCAGGTTACGAGTCGGTAAAAGAAATTGTAGGTAAAATTTGGATTTACATTATCCTTGGTATTGCAGTTGGAGCGGGTGCGCACGGATATGTTCCAGAAGACTTTCTTGGTTCACTCTTAGGTAAAGAGAACTGGTATGGAGTTCCGCTAGCAATTTTAATGGGAGTTCCAATGTATTCGAATGCAGCTGGAATTATCCCAATAGTAAGCGTGTTGATTGAAAAAGGCGTTTCGCTGGGAACAGCTTTGGCATTTATGATGTCAGTAATTGCATTATCATTACCCGAAATCATTATTCTGAAAAAAGTATTGAAATGGCAATTAATAACTGTCTTTGTTGGGATTGTTGCCGTAGGGATTGTTATTGTCGGTTTCATTTTTAATTATGTAATGTAATTTAGGTTTCAGCTTTGGTAGTGCGAGTTTGGGGTTTCAATACAGGTTTAATGAAAAATGGAGTTCAAAAATCATCGTCAGCCGTGGCAGTTCAAATTCTGTAGGTGAGATAATGTTGACTGTCTAAAAACCCCACTTTTCATCATAATTTTGTTTAGTGCTGATATTTAAATTAAGGTTTAAAAATAATTTTTTGTTTTAATTATTTAAGAATATAACTCCTCAGTTATTTTAATGGAAATTAAATATATAAAAGATACATGATAAAGTTTTATTACAAAATTTGGAAGAAACAAATATCCGGCATCCCATTCTTACCAACAATTATGTAACTTTGTATTAAAACAATTATTAATGAATTTCAATTTCCATACACACACAAATTTTTGTGATGGCTCATCAGAGCCGGAAGAATATGTAAAAGCCGCTTTAGAAATAGGGTTTCATTCTCTTGGTTTCTCAGGTCATGCTCCGGTTCCAATGGAAAACCATTTTGCTATTCCTGAAAATGATCTTGAAAATTACTGTAGAGAAATCAGAAATCTGCAAAAAAAATATTCAGACAAAATAAACATTTTCCTTTCTCTCGAAATTGATTTCATCCCCGAAATTACTTATGATTTTAATCATTTTATCAAACAGTGTAATCTTGATTATGTAATTGGTTCGGTACATCTGGTAAAAAACAAGCAAAATAATGGTATGTGGTTTATTGACGGACCTAAACCTGAAACTTATAAACAGGGTTTTAAAGATGTTTTTGAAAATGATATTCATCTGGCTGTCAAAACATATTTTCAGCAAATAAATGAGATGATCTTAACTCAAAAATTTGATATTATCGGTCATTTTGATAAAATAAAAATGCATAATAAAAACCATTATTTTTCGGAAGATGAAAAATGGTATAAAAATGAAATCACAAAAACATTAAATCTAATTTCTGATAAAAAAATTATTGTAGAAATAAATACAAGAGGGATTTATAAAAAACGTTCCGACTCACTTTTTCCCGGCAAGGAAGTTTTAAAACAAATATACAAAATGGGAATTCCTATTACACTAAGTTCCGATGCTCACAAACCTCTGGAGTTATCTGCATATTTTGATGAGTCGGTTGAAATTATAAGAGATATTGGTTTTAGAAATTTGATGATTTTTACAAAAACTGGTTGGAAAACCCAAAGAATTTAGATTTAGAATTTTCATAAAAGAAAGTTTTTTAAATGATTAAAGAAGGTGTCCAAAAAGTTAAACAAAACTCCGAAAGTTTTCAGTATCACAAAATATTAAAAAAACTTTTTGGATATATTTTATTGAAATACCTTAATTTTACTTTTCCCGACTCATAAAATAGTGTTCTATTCCGGCTTCCATAAATTTCTCACCTGAAACTTTAAAACCTTCTCGCATATATAAATTAACTGCGGAAACCTGAGAATGGAGATAAATATTTTTGTTAAGTGGAAGAATATCTTGCATAACTTTTTTGAGAAGTATTGTGCCAATTCCTTTGTTACGATACTTTTTTAGCAGAGAAAATCTTTCAAGTTTTATACCTTTTTCTGTTTTTCTCCATCTGGCGGTAGCTACAGGAGTATCGTTTTCGAAAACTAAATAATGCTGAGAAATATCCTCAAATTCATCATACTCTAATTCAGGATCAACATTTTGTCCAATAACAAAAACCTCTTGTCTTATTTGAAATGCAAGTTTTGCTAATTTTTTATCTTTTGTTGTAAAACTCAGTACCTTAATCATAATTCAAAATTAATGAAATTTAAAACGAAGCGAAGCAAGTCCATATGGATGACTAAAATTATTTTTAGTGCAATTTTATTAAACTTAAAGCATTCCAATTATTTTTTAGAATCGTAAGCCCATTTAAGATAAATAGAACCCCAGGTAAAACCTCCACCAAAAGCAGAGAGAATCAAGTTATCACCTTTATTTAATTTATTCTCCCATTCCCATATACAAAGTGGGATAGTTGCGGAAGTAGTATTTCCGTATCTTTGAATATTTATCATTACCTGATCTTTTCTGATTTTCATCCTTCGGGCAGTAGCTTCAATAATTCTTAAATTTGCCTGATGTGGAACCAGCCAGGTAACATCATCAGATTTCAGTTCGTTTTTTTTCATTATTTCTACAGAAACATCCGCCATTTTAGTAACCGCAAATTTAAAAACCTGTTGACCTTCCTGAAAAATAAAATGTTCTCTGGCATCAACAGTTTCGTGAGAAGCAGGTTTTACCGAACCACCGGCTTTTTGGTGTAAAAATATCCTTCCCGATCCATCTGATCTTAAAATAGAATCTCTTATTCCAATATTTTCTGTAGTAGGCTCAAGTAAAGTTGCTGTTCCGGCATCACCAAAAATCACACAAGTTGTTCTATCAGTATAATCAACAATAGAAGACATTTTATCAGCACCGACAACAATAACTTTTTTATAAGAACCTGTTTCGATAAATTTTGAGGCAGTCACCAAAGCATAAATATAACTCGAACAAGCTGCATTTAAATCATAACTGAAAGCATTTTTCAAACCGGCTTTATCACAAATAATATTTGCTGTTGCAGGAAACTGCATATCAGGTGTAACTGTAGCGCATATTAACAAATCGATATCTTCCGGAGAAGTTCCAGTTTTTTCAAGCAAACCTTTAACAGCTTCAGCACCCATATCCGAAGTACCTTTTCCATTTTCTTTTAATATTCTTCTTTCTTTGATACCTGTTCTGGTTATTATCCAATCATTGTTGGTATCAACCATTGTAGATAATTCATCATTGGTAAGAATATAATTGGGTAAATATGCATTTATACCCGTAATTGCTGCGCTTATTTTACTCATAAAAACTAAAAATTACAAATTGAACAACTATTAGTGTTTATTATTTTCTGGATATTTTTTTAATGCTTTTTGGATTTTCTGAGTGAGTTGTGCTTCGTGCATTAATTTTGAATGAAGAAGCATGTTTTTAATAGCAAGTGGACTTGAAATCCCATGCCCAAGCATTACAGAAGAATTAATTCCAAGAATTGGTGTACCACCAATATTTTCATAATTAAATTTCTTAATATAATCATCAACAAATCCTCTTTTCATCAAAAAAAGGTACATTGCTTCTATTTGCTTTAATACCACATTACCTGTAAACCCATCACAAACGATCACATCACATTTATCCTCTAAAAGATCTCTTCCTTCAATATTACCAATAAAGTTAAATTCTTTAGAATCTTTTAATAATTTATAGGCATATTGAGCGAGCATATTTCCTTTTTCTTCCTCTTTACCAATATTAAGTAAGCCAACTCTTGGATTAGAAATTCCGTGCACTTCTTTTGCATAAAGAGAACCTAAAATTGCAAACTGAAACATAACATCCGGTTTTGGGTCGGGGTTGGTTCCAACATCTAAAAGAACTGAAATTCCACCATTTTCTTTTGGCAAAACAGCAGAAGTACAAGGACGTATAATTCCGGGGATAGTATTAATACTATAAATAGATCCTACCAAAAGAGCTCCTGTATTCCCTGCGCTTGAAAAAGCATCAAGCTCATTCATCTTAAGCATTTTAAAACCAACATAAAGGCTTGAATCTTTCTTTTGGTTAAAAGCCTTAATTGGATGCTCAGACATTTCTATTACCTCTGAAGTATGAACAATATCAAAATTGCCTGGATCACAATCCTCCCGATTAAGCTTATCAACAATAACTTTTTTATCGCCAATAAGTACTATACGATCACTTGCAGGTAATTCATTAAAGGCTAATATTGCTCCCAAAATAGTATTATCGGGTGCAAAATCACCTCCCATTATATCTAATCCGATTTTCATATTACAAGAAAACTCATTTTAGAACTCAAAGAAATTATTTATTTTGCTTCTGTTGCAGGAATTACTAATTTCCCTTTGTAATAAAGATCTCCGTCAACATAATAAGCTCTGTGATATCTGTGAACTTCTCCTGTAGTTGGACAAGTTGCTAATGTTGGAGCAGTAGCTTTATAATGAGTTCTTCTTTTGTCCCTTCTTTGTTTTGATATTTTTCGTTTAGGATGTGCCATTTTTAATATCTGTTTATTAGGTTATTTTTTAAATTTATTATTCTTAAGTTTTTTTAATTCGTTCCATCTTGAATCAATGGGATTTTGATTTTCTAACTCTTCAAGTTTTTTTATAACTTTTGGATTACATGTACTATTTCCATCATTGTCTTCCGGATGAACTTTTTTTATCGGAAGCAATAAATTTATATATTCATATACATAATGATAAAGATCTATTTGATAATCAGTTTCGGGAATGATTAGTATTTCATCTGTTTCTTCATAAGTTTCGTTGCCGAATTTTACTAATAGTTTTTTATCCCCCGAAATTTCAATATCAAATGGGTATGAGCATCTGTCGCAAATTACATTTACTTTGCCTTTCATTGAAAACATAAAAACAAGCATGTTCTCTTGCTTGCTAAGCAAAACATCAATTTTTACGTTGCCTTTATTAATTTCAGAATACTCTATCTTTTCAAAGAACTCATCAGTTACTTCAAAATCGAAGTGATGCTCTCCAATACTTAACCCACTAAATTGAATTACAAATTGTTTGAAGTAATTCATGCTTTCTTTTTCATCGATTTTTTTGGGCGGCAAAATTATATATTTATCCTATTAAATACAAACGAATCAGCAAAATTAATTATTTACTATTTAAAAGCGCTTTCTAATAATCCATCGCCACCAAGACGCAATCTCTCGAAATAATCGGGAACTTTTTTATTCATCATTTTGTCAACATATAACTTGGCAAGATATTGTCCGAGCATAAATCCCTGTCCTCTAAGCCCGAGAAATAAACCATTACTTGTATCAATTACCATTTTTGGTTCAACATAATATCCCGACCAAATTGCCTGGAATCCAACTGAAGATAATTCAGGAATCCAGTCAACAAAAATTTCTGAGACTATTTCGATAAATTCCTTAGAATTTATTTTTAGATTTTTAGCTGTTTCAAGATTCTCAATAGCTGGTGATGCACATCCGATAATTTGCCCAGTTTCGGCTAATTGCTGACCATAAACTGCTGAAAATCCTTTATATTTTCTACGGTCAATAAGCATTGGTAAAGGCTTGCCATTACTCCCCATAAATGGTAAACGACGGGTAATAAATGCCTGATGTTTTACTGGAAATGTTCCGGTTTCAAGATTCAGTTTTTTTGCAAATTTTTCACCTTCAGGTCCTAAAGCGTTAATAAAAATTTCGGTTTGATATTCAACATATTCTTTATTATGGTTTTGAACCAGAACATAATATGTTTTGCCGGATTTATTAACATCTATTAATTTACAATCTTCGAGAACCTCACCACCTTTATTAATTCCGATTTGTCTGATCAAATCAATAACTCTACCAGGTGTTGCCTGCCAGCAATTTTTAGTTATAAGAGCCGATTGATAAGTTTTAAGATTCGGATTAAAATATGGTGAAATATATTGTTGAAAATCTTTTGGTTCGATCATTTTTGCGTCAGACCATTCTATTGAAGCTTCCAAAGCTTTGAATACTTCATCATCGTGAGCAAATGTTACATAATCTATTTTTTGAAAATCTATATTTTTTATTTTCTGAAGATCTTCAAATATTTCAAGATTTTTTGTTGCAATTTCTGATAATTCAGGTAAACTGAAATTTGGTCGGCCACCGGCAATATTTCTCCATGAAGCACCACGACCAAAGTTTATTAAAACAGGTTTTATGCCTCCTTCAGCAAAATAACGGAATAATGCACTTCCACCAATTCCACCACCTGCAATCAAAGAATCTACTTTTATAATTTTTCTTTCTTTACCTAAGCCGGGAGCAATAATTTTTTCATGTTTATTGCTAGGGTAGAGCTCGCCCATTAAAACCTGGTTTGAAAGAGGTCCTCGTGGAGTTGCATCACCAACAATAGAAATTCCGTGTTTTCGGATTGTTTGTTTTAATCGTGGAATACATCTTTTCCCGCGACAAGCACCCATTCCCAAACGGGTAGTATGTTTTATTTCATCAACAGAAATAAATTTCCTGTCGCCTATAACATCGAGTATTTCATCCATTTTTACATCATCACAATGACAAATATAAGTTTCCGATTCAATTTTATGATCTGATTTCTTGTATTCAATTTGTTTCGGATAACGATCTTTAATAATAAAGCCCCGAACTTCCATCAATTTTTCACCAGAAATATCAAGAGATTTTACTCTGGCGATATTAGTTTTATTTTTCTTTTTCAGGATTTTTTCTATTATTCCTTCGCCAAGTTTAATAGCATTATTATCAACAAGAAAAACTTCTGAGCCTTCTTCAGCTTCGTATTCTATTGGCAAAAATAGCCAGTCTTTCTTTAAATTATAACCGAAAATTGCAAGTCCGGGACATTGATAAACACATTCCATACAACCTATACATTTATCATAATCAACATAAGGAACTGAGCTGGTAGAGGATTTTGTAATTGCTCCGTGAGGACATGAAAACACACATGGATTACAAGCAAAACCGTACAAACAATCTATTTGAACAAAAGGTTTTTTATATTGCCTTTCAGTATCAGGCAAATTTGGTTTTTCGATAACTCTTTTGGGATGCTGCTGTGAATCAATATATTCTTTTGATGTTGAAAGATATTCATCATAATCAAATGGTTTCCCCATTTCCTTCATAATTTCATAAGCAACTTGTTTTCCGCGAACAACAGCACTTGTGCCTTCACCAATTCTTATCGCATCACCTGCACCAAAACATTTTCTTCCAAAAATTTCATTTCCTTTTATCAGGAGTTGATCATCAGAAACAAGACCCGTACAAATATTTATTGCATCAATTCCATCAATAATTCTTTCCGTACCCGGGATAGGTTGAAAATTTTCGCAATCGGCAACAACAGCACCAATAATTCCTGTATGGTCTTTGTTTGGAATAGCTTTTAAAAGGATGGTTGACATTTCAATTGGAATTCCCAATCTTCTCACTCTGTTAGCTTGAACCGGAAAACCGCCTTCAAAAGGCATTGCTTCGAGAATGGCTTTAACTTTTGCTCCGGCTTGCATTAATTGATAAGAAGTTAAGTAGCCGATATTTCCGGCTCCAATTGTCAAGATATTTTTCCCTAATAAAGTAAATTCATCGTTCATCATTTTCTGAACAACAGCAGCAGTATAAACTCCCGGGAGGTCATCATTTTCGAAGGTTGGCATAAAAGGAACTGCTCCGGTAGCAACAACTAAATATTCAGCATCTATATAAAATATTTCCTCAGTTTCATTATTTTTAACTGCAACACGATTTCCCTCGAGCAAATCCCAAACTGTTGAATTTAAATAAATCCCATCATTAGATGCCCCTGCAAGGGTTTTTGCAATATCAAATCCACGCATTCCACCAAATTTCTTTTCTTTTTCGAAAAAGAAAAACTGATGTGTTTGCATTGGAAACTGACCACCTATTTTATCGTTATTGTCAACAACAATATTTTCAATATTATTTTCGAGAAGTTTTTCTCTTGTTGCAAGTCCGGCAGGTCCGGCACCAATAATTACAACACTTGTTTTATAAATTTTTATTGGATTTTCTTTGTTGATAATTGAAATTTCCGGTTTATAATTTTTTGGGATTTCATCAACAGTTTTTACTCCGTCAACTTTTGTAATACATATTCTTTTGATTTGTCCATCGACCAACATTTCGCAAGCACCGCATTTTCCAATACCACATTCAAGGCTGCGTTCACGATTTTCGAGACTATGACTATGAACAGGAAAGCCAGCCTGATGCAAAGCTGCAGCAATTGTGAATCCTATTTCACCTTCAATTTCTTTACCGTTATATAAGAATTTTATTTTCTCATTGTTTCTTACTTCAAGAATCGGATGCTTATCAATTTTATACATAAAGTTTAATTTTAGCAAGTTAAATTTCTATTAAGAAATTAGCGTGCAAAATTACAAATTCTATTATTATAGAAAGTGTTTTTTAAATTATTTTCGGAAAAAATTTAATACTTAATCAATAAAAATATCCAATAAATTTTCGACTTTGTAAAGGCATTTAGATAGAATTTCATGAAATCACATCTCACATCATTAAAGCAATTTTTATCTAAGAACAATTTTCATATCTCAAAATTTAATAACATAATTTAAAATCTCACGTTATTATTTCTAAAAATTAGCGTAAACATCTCAAATATCATGTTCTTTTAACATATATTAAGGTGTTAAAATAAAAAAGTCAGAAATTATTATTATTTTTGCATTTCAAAAAAACATCATATAAAATGGAAAAACCAAGGATTTTATTTGTTACACAAGAAATAACACCTTACCTTCCGGAAACTCAATTAAGTAAAATTTGTCGTTTTCTTCCTCAAGGTATTCAGGAAAGGAAAAAAGAGATACGTACATTTATGCCTCGTTTCGGTAATATTAACGAAAGAAGAAATCAACTTCATGAAGTTATTCGTCTATCGGGGATGAATCTTATTATTGATGATAACGACCATCCATTAATAATAAAAGTTGCTTCAATACAACAAGCACGTATGCAGATATATTTTATTGATAATGAAGATTATTTTCATAGGAAGTCAGTATTTTATGATAAAAACAACAAGTTTTTTGATGACAATGATGAAAGAACAATATTTTTTACAAAGGGTGTTCTCGAAACGGTTAATAAATTAGGTTGGTCTCCGGATATTGTACATTGTCATGGATGGTTTACCAGTTTGGTTCCCCTTTATATTAAAAAAGCTTTTAAAGATAATCCATTATTTTCTGACTCAAAAGTCATTTTTTCAATTTATGATGATGATTTTAATGAAACTATGGATAGTAATTTTGTTAACAAAATGAAACAAGAGGGATTATCAAATAATGATCTGGCACACTATAAAAAAGGAAACTTCGTTAACATGATCAAAGCATCTATTGATTATTCTGATGGTGTGATTTACGGATCAGAAAAGATTAACCCTGAAGTTGAGGAATATTTAAAAAAATCAGGAAAACCGGTTCTCGAATATCAATCACCAGATAGTTATATTGATAAATATGCTGAGTTTTATGAGAAATTTCTTGAAGAATTAAAAGCTAACGAATAGCGTTTTTTATTGTTTAATAATAAATTTTTATCACATTGAAAATTATCAAAATTAAGAATTGGAATTATCTTTTTATCTTAACAATATTATTTGCTGTTTTAACTAGTGGATGTAAAAAAGATTTTGAAAAAATAGGACTTGGCCTCCAACCGGAGCAAGATAATTTAAAAGTACAATTTTGTGATACCACTACTGTTATTGCTTATTCAGTTTTAGTTGATTCTGTTAATACAAGTGGTTTAACAAGTAATTTGCTTGGAAGTATTATGGATCCAGTATTTGGATTAAGTACTGCAAGTATTTATACGCAATTTAAACTTACTACTGCGGCTCCTGATTTTGGTGAAAACCCTGTACTTGATTCTCTTATTTTATGCTTGTCAACTGATGAAGCATACGGGGACACAACAACTCAGCAAACTATTAGAATATTTGAGCTTGACGAAAGCATGAGTTTTGATACAGCCTACTATTCAAATTATGAAATCCCAAATACAGGAGTTGAGCTGGCAAATCATACTTATTTCCCAGAACCAAATACAAGTGTTATTGTTGGTGAGGATACCCTTGACCCACATATTAACATCAAGATGAGTGATTTCTCAACAGAATTAGGTGAAAAAATTCTTAATGCTGATTCTACCAATCTTTCGAGTAATACTGATTTCGTTGAATTTTTTAAAGGTTTTTATATTACTGTTGATGATGTTACTGAAGGCGGAGCAATTGTTTTTTATAAGCTTACATCTGCTGTTACAAGAATGAAATTATATTATCAAAATGATGAAAATGACTCATTAAGTTATGAGTTGTTAGTTTCCACATATAGTGCTCGCTTTAATCATTACGAACATAATAGCTATCTTGATGCTTCACCCGAGTTTCAAGAACAAGTGATAAATGGTGATACAAGCCTCGGAGAAAGCTTACTTTACTTACAACCTATGTCAGGTGTTAAAACAAAAATAATTTTTCCGTATTTGCAAAATTGGCTGGACTCAGGAAGTATTTTTATTAATCAAGCAAGACTTTGGTTAAAACCTGCAGAAACAGAAACGGAATATGATTTACCAACAACTCTTGCTTTAATAAAAATTAATGAAGAGGGTGAAGGTGAATTTATCATTGACCAATATGAAGGTGAAAGTTATTTTGGAGGTAATTATGATAGTACTTATAGTGGATATAATTTCAGAATCTCACGACATATTCAAAAACAGCTATCTGATAATGCTGAAAAAAATGAATTAAATTTATTGGTTTCCGGAGGCTCTACTAAAGTAAACAGATTATTGATTTCTGGGACAGAACCATCAGAACCCATTCCATATTCCGACAGATTGAAATTAGAATTAATTTATACGCGAATTGATTAATATCAACTTTTTTAATCAAATATTTTTTTAAGAACTTGTAATTTAACATTTACATAACTAATTTATTTTTCCCTTATATTTGCAATAATAAACGGAAAAATCAAATATGTTAAAAAATGAGTAGAAAACCTACGTATTCTAGTTTGGTAAATAAAGTTCGAGAGCTTGAAAAAGAAATCGAAGTTTTGACTGAAAAATCTTTTGACATTAAAAAACAAAAATCACTAATAAACAATTTGGTTGAAAACAGTGAAAATTTTAGACTAATAGCAGATTATACTTACGATTGGGAATTTTGGATAAGTCCCAAAGGTAATTATCTTTATATTTCTCCTTCATGTAAAAAAATTACAGGCTATTCTCCCGAAGAATTTATTTCGGATCCAGAATTGATAAATAGAATTATCCATTCTAATGATGCAGTTAATTTCAAAAAATATATTGAGAGTGCACTTGAATTAAATGTTGAAGACAAGCAATTTGAATTTCGTATTAAAACCCGAAGCAAAAAACAAAGATGGATAGGGCTTCAATGCCAAGCAGTTTATGGTAGTGATGGGGAATATTTAGGTCAGCGTGGCTCTAATCGTGATATTACAGACCTTAAACAAGCAGAACAAAAAATCAAAAATGCTAAAAAACAACAAAAATCCAATCAACTTGAAAAGGAAAAATTTATAAATGATATTGATACAAAAAATCGACAATTAGCTTCTTTTGCCATTCATTTATCTCAAAAAAACGAAATCCTGATTCAAACAAAAAACGAAATCAGCAAATTAATTGAAGAAGTTAACTCAAGTACCAAACAAAAATTGACAGAACTTTATAACAAAATAAAATTGAATTTAAAACTTGAAAACAACTGGAATGAATTTAAACTTCATTTTGAAAATGTACATACCGGGTTTTTTCATCGTTTAATTATACAATTTCCAAATTTAACTCCCAAAGATCAAAAATTATGTGCTTACTTACGATTGAACTTAAGCACAAAAGAAATTGCACAATTATTAAGCATTACTCCCGGTAGTGCTGAAATTAGCCGAGTACGCCTTAGAAAAAAATTGAAGCTCGCAAAAGAAATCAATTTGGTTAGATTTATTGCAAGTATATAATTGTTTCGTTATTCTAATACTTTATTAATCCATCTTCATTAACTAAAGTTATTGGCTATTATTTTCATTTATTATGGTGATAATTATAAATTAGAATTATTTCATGTTATTATATTATGGTTAAATGAATAATAATTAACCCATCTAATAATAAATTCGGACAAATAAAAATTATTTAAAAGACACAAAAACAGATAAATATATATTATATTGTTATAATTTCATTGCTGGTTTATGAATTTAAAATGATGTATATGTTAGGGTGTTTTTATTTTATATGTTATGAATAAGTTAGGGTAAAATATTTTTTTAATTTATAAATAATGTTTTTATTTGCAATTCAAGTTTTAATTAAAACAACATTATAAAATGTCACAAAAATTTCGAGCACTAACAAAAGATGAAATAGTTCAACTAAAATCGCAAGGTTGTAAATCTTGTAGTTGGGATACAATTAAAGTTGCCGATAAATTTAAAGCGGGAACAGTATTTTCAACAAAATTTTCGGGTAATATTAAATTAGGTGTATTTGATAAATTAATTACTTTTTTTGGTGGAGTTAGCAAACCTGCGGGAATAAGTAATTCAACTATACATAACTGTATTATTGGTGATAATGTATATATAGGTCAAATAAAAAACTATTTGGCGAACTATATTATAGAAGATGAGGTTATTATTGAAAATGTTGATTTGATAGCAGTAGAAGGCGAAAGTTCATTTGGAAATGGAGTAAGAGTTGAAGCAATAAATGAAGGAGGAGGCAGAGAAATACCAATATATGACTATCTTTCAGCACACACGGCATACATTTTAGCTTTGTACAGACATAAACCAGAAGTTATCAGTGCCTTTGAAAGATTGATAGCTGATTATACAAAATCGGTCACATCTCCAATGGGAACAATTGCACGAGGCGCAAGACTTATGAATTGCAGAACCATTAAAAATGTTAAGATTGGAATAAATTCTACAATTGAGGGTGTTTACAGATTATCAAATGGTACTGTCAATAGCTCTACTGAAGATCCTGTATACTTAGGACCGGGGGTAATAATTGAAGATTTTATTATTTGCTCAGGTTCGAAAATATCTGATGCAACTTTAATTTCAAAATGTTTCATTGGTCAAGGATGTGAATTGAGTAAACATTATTCTGCAGAAAATTCATTATTTTTTGCTAATTGTAAAGGATTTCACGGCGAAGCTTGTGCCATTTTTGCCGGACCTTATACTGTTTCGCATCATAAATCCACATTATTAATTGCAGGTTTATTTTCATTTTTAAATGCAGGAAGTGGTTCAAATCAAAGTAATCACATGTATAAATTGGGTCCTATTCATCAAGGGATACTTGAAAGAGGATCAAAAACAACAAGTGACTCATACATACTATGGCCAGCAAGAGTCGGAGCATTTTCTCTTGTTATGGGCAGGCATTATAGAAATTCTGATACTTCTGATCTGCCTTTTTCATATTTAATTGAAAGTAAAGATGAAAGTATTTTAATTCCTGGAATAAATTTACAAAGTGTTGGTACTGTTAGAGATGCTAAAAAGTGGCCTAAACGCGACACTCGAAAAGATACCAATAAGCTTGATTATATAAATTTTAATCTATTAAGTCCTTACACTATACAAAAAATGATAAAAGGTAAAGAAATCTTAAACAGATTAAAAATGTCTTCAGGCGAATTTTCAGATTATTATTTCTACCAAAAGTGTAAAATGAATAATCCATCAATTAACAAAGGTCTTAGATTATACGAAATAGGAATTAATAAATTTCTGGGAAATTCAATAATTAAAAGACTAGAAAAATTGAATTTTAAAAATAATAAAGAAATTCAGAAAAGGCTAAAACCGGATACCCCAATAGGAACAGGTAAATGGATTGACTTAGCAGGATTAATAGCCCCGGACGAAATTGTTGGTAAATTACTTTCGGATATTGAAAATGAAAAAATAACTACCCTCGAACAAGTTGATAATATTTTTAAATCAATACATGAGAATTATTATACTTATGAGTGGACATGGGCAATTGATATTATACAAAAACGTATCGAAAAAAATATCAGTGAGATAACTTCCTGGGATATTATTGATCTGGTGGAAAAATGGAAAAAAAGCGTTGTGGATTTAGATAATATGCTTTATTCAGATGCAAAAAAAGAGTTTTCTCTTCACACTAAAACCGGATTTGGAATGGATGGAGAAGAAACTGATAAGCAAATTGATTTTGAACAAGTTAGGGGAAAATTTGAAAGCAATAGTACTGTTTCTGAAATAAAAGAACACATTATTAAAAAGACCAATCTTGGAAATGAGTTGATTGAGAGAATGAAAAAAATTATATAGAGCTAATCAATAGATTGAATTTTTAAATTTATAATTCTATATTTTATATTGATGAAAAAATTTTAAAATCAATTAAAGCTTTAGGCACTTATTTAATAAATAAACACAGACTAATAAAAATTAAAACTATGAGAGTTATTATTGAATCAAATTATGATCTTGTTTCGAGATGGACTGCTAATTATGTAGCAAAAAAAATTAATGAATTTTCACCTGATGAAAATAAACCCTTTGTACTTGGTTTGCCAACAGGTTCTTCACCTTTAGGAATGTATAAAGAGTTGATTAAGATCTATAAAGCCGGAAAAGTTTCGTTCAAAAATGTTATTACATTTAATATGGATGAATATGTAAACCTGGCTGAAGACCATCCGGAAAGCTATCATTCTTTTATGTGGGACAACTTTTTCAAATATATTGATATTAAGAAAGAAAATGTAAATATTCTTGACGGAAATGCAAAAGACCTTACAAGGGAATGTGTTGAATACGAAGAAAAAATTAAAAATATCGGGGGTATTCATTTGTTTCTTGGAGGTATTGGACCAGATGGTCATATTGCATTTAATGAACCGGGTTCTTCATTAAATTCAAAAACCCGAATTAAAACTCTAACTCACGATACAATTATTGCAAATTCACGATTTTTTGACAATGATATTACTAAAGTTCCAAAAACAGCTTTAACTGTTGGTGTTGGTACAGTTTTAGATGCTGATGAAGTTATGATTATTGTTAATGGGCACGGTAAAGCAAGAGCATTGAAACAAGCCATTGAAGGAAGTGTTAACCACATGTGGACAATCAGTTCCTTACAATTACATCCTAAGGGTATCATAGTTTGTGACGATGATGCTACTGTAGAATTGATGGTTGGGACTGTAAATTATTTTAAAGACATAGAATCAAAAAATCTTGATCCTTCTACACTTTTAAAATGATTCTGATAAAACCTCAACAGCTTTAAGAAATTCATTATCAATTTTATGGTAAATGGGGTAAAATCCTTCGTTATCATAAATATTTCTGCCAATATAAGCTTTGAGGAGAATTTGAATTTTTTGTTTTGACTGATGAATGATCTTTTTATTTTCTTGAATTCCTTTTGTTTCGGCATAGCATACAAGTTCATTAAAAAGATCATTTGTAATTTTAAATTTCTTAATAAAACTATCTAATGTTTTGTATTTATTGAAAGCCTGCCTGTTTTTGTCAGTATAATCAAATGCAAACTGAAAAATCAAACCTTTTCCTGACAAAGAAAAAAAGTAATCATCTTTTCCATTGCTTTTAAGTGGCACATAAATATCAGGCATAATACCGCCCCCACCGTAAACTATTTTACCTTTAGGTGTTGTATATTTCAAAGAGTCATTAAAGTGAATGCTATCGGCATTTTCAAATTCACCATTTACAATACGATTATAAAACTCGTGGTTATAATCAGCAAATCCATTTTCGTAAGACCTTTGAATACATCTTCCTGTTGGTGTATGATAACGAGAAACTGTGAGACGTAATGCTGAACCATCCGGGAAATTAAGTTGCTCCTGTACCAGTCCTTTGCCAAAAGATCTTCTACCTATTATCAAACCTCTGTCGTTATCTTGAATTGCACCGGCAATAATTTCACTTGCCGAAGCTGAACCTTCGTCAATTAAAACCACTACTTCATTATCTTCAAACATGCCTGTTTTTGTAGCATAAGCGTAATTGCAAGGTCGGCTATTTCCTTCGGTATAAACAATTAATTCTCCTTCTTTTAAAAAATCATCAGCAAGCTTTATTGCAATTTGAAGATAACCACCAACATTTCCCCTGAGATCGAGAATAAGTTTTTCCATTCCCTGATCAAGAAGTTCTTTCATTGCTACTGAAAATTCTTCGTAAGTAGTTGCAGAAAACTTACTCAATTTCATATAGCCTATCTTTTCATCAAACATATACTTATAATCAAGACTATAAGTTGGAATAACATCTCTGGTAATTGTAAAATTCAACAACCCATTTACTCCGCGGCGATAAATATCAATATTTACTTTTGTTCCTTTTTTACCCTTAAGTTTTTTTATTGCATCGCTATTTTTAATGCCAACTCCAGCAACAATAGTATCTTCAATTTGCACTATTCTGTCACCGGCTAGTAATCCAACCTTCATTGAAGGACCGCCAATAATAGGTTGAATAATATTTATGGTATCTTTAATAATCCTAAACTGAATACCAATTCCTTCAAAATTTCCGACAAGAGGATCATTTACAGCATTAAATTCTTCGGCAGTAATAAAGCTCGAATGAGGGTCAAGTTCAGAAAGAATTCCATCAATTGCATGTTCTTCTAAATTTTTTCTGTCAACAGAATCGACATAATCCCGAGAAATATAATTAAGAATATCAGAAATTCTATTATAGTTATCCTGATTAATAGTGAAGATATTCTGTGTACCGGAAGAAGAAGGAGCAAGTTTAAAACCCAAATAAAATCCAATTATTAAAACAATGGAAAACAATATTGGTAAATACAGCGATATTTTTTTTGATGATTTAGCCATTAGAAATATTTCAATAGAATTTCAATATAAACAAAAAGCCCTCTTCTTTTATTATGTCAAAATAAAAAAAAAGAAAGCTTTAAGATTTTTCATGTACCCGACGCCGGGATCGAACCGGCACGAGGGTTACCTCATTGGTTTTTGAGACCAACGCGTCTACCAATTCCGCCACCCGGGCATTTAAATGAGTTCGCAAAGATAATATTTTATTTTTGAAAAGAAATTATAAATATAAAAATATTTAAGTACTTTTGCGGCAAAATTTATAGTAAAGATTGTTTAAAAATGGTAGATAATAAATTAGTTAGTATTTTTTCTGGCAGAGAATCAAAATATCTTGCTGAAAAGATAGCTAAAAATTACGGAACAAAACTAGGAGAAACAAAATTTACTCAATTCTCTGATGGGGAATTTCAAGTTTCTTTTGAAGAAAATATTCGTGGAAGAGATGTTTTTCTTATACAGTCAACATTTGCTCCAACTGATAATTTATTTGAACTTTTGCTGATGATTGATGCTGCAAAGCGTGCTTCTGCAAAAAACATTGTTGTTGTAATTCCTTATTTTGGCTTTGCCCGACAAGACAGAAAAGACAGACCAAGGGTTTCTATAGCCGCAAAATTAATTGCTGATCTTTTATCTGTAACAGGAATTTCCCGAATTATTACAATTGATTTACATGCTGATCAGATTCAGGGATTTTTTAATGTTCCTGTCGATCATTTGTATGCTTCTTCAATTTTTATTCCTTATCTCCGATCTCTTAATCTCCCAAATTTAATGATGGCTTCTCCTGATACTGGTGGTACCAGAAGAGCAGCTTCTTATGCAAAAAATCTTAACACAAGTTTTGTGATTTGTTATAAACACAGATCGAAACCAAATGTAGTTGAAACAATGAAACTTATTGGAGACGTTGAAGGAAAAGATGTTGTTTTGGTTGATGATATTATTGACACAGCAGGTTCGATTACAAAAGCTGCAAAGCTAATTGAAGATAATGGAGCAAATAGTGTGAGAGCTTTTTGTACACATCCTGTATTTTCTGGCGATGCTTATGAAAAAATTGATAATTCTTCTTTTACAGAAGTTATTGTTGCAGATACAATTCCATTGAAAAAAGAAAGTAAAAAAATTAAAGTGATAAGCACAGCAAGTCTTTTTGCTACTGTAATTGAAAGGGTTGAAAATTACCAATCAATAAATTCACTTTTCCAATTCTAAATAATAATTTATTAATCTAATTTAAAATTAATTAAAATGAAAACAGTATCTATTAGCGGTTCTTTAAGAAAGAACGTAGGGAAACAAGATGCCAAAAAGCAAAGAAAAGCAAATCAAATCCCTTGTGTAATTTATGGTATCAACAAACAAATTTATTTTACTCTTTACAAAAAAGTTTTTGAGAAATTTGTTTATTCACCTGAAATTTATTTTTTTGAAATAAACATAGACGGGATAAAACACAAAGCAATTATTCAGGAAATGCAGTTTCATCCTGTAACGGATGATTTTTTACATGTTGACTTTTTAGAGTTTGACGGGTCAAAACCAATTACAATGGGAGTTCCTATCTGGGAAACCGGAACTGCAGTGGGAATTACTAAAGGTGGTATGTTAAAGAAAAAGATGCGTAAAATTAGTGTTAAAGCTTTTCCTGAGTTTATGCCTGATGAAATTACAGTTGATATCACTAGTCTTGAAATTAATGACTCTATTCATATATCTGACCTTCCACAGGAAAATATTGAATATATAGCAAAACCACAACAATTTGTACTTGGAGTTTCCTCAACACGTATAGTTGAAGAAGAAGAAGAAGAAGAAAGTGAAGAAGGTGAAGAAGGTGAAGAAGGTGAAACTCCTGAAGAAGGTGGCGAAAAGAAAGAATAATTATTCTTAAAAATAATTTATGATATTTTAAAAACCCCGTTTATTCGGGGTTTTTTATTATTCTTATCTAAGAAATATAATCTAAAACACACACAAAATGATTGTAATAATTTTTAATACTTTTGTGAGGATTATTCAGAAAAATGAAATACTTAATTGCAGGTTTAGGAAATATTGGTGATGAATATGCAAACACAAGGCATAATATCGGTTTTATTGTGCTTGATGCCCTTTTAAAAGATTCAGTTATAAAATTCAGTCCTGGAAGATATGCTTCTACTGCCAAAATAAAATTTAGAGGAAAAACTCTGGTTTTGATAAAACCGGCAACCTATATGAATCTTAGCGGAAAAGCTATAAGATATTGGCTTGAAAAAGAAAATATTCCAACTAATAAATTATTAGTTGTTGTTGATGATATTGCTTTGCCAACGGCTACTTTAAGAATTAGAAAAAAAGGTGGCGATGGTGGACATAACGGATTAATTAGTATTATAGAAAATATTAATACACCTGATTTTGCCAGATTAAGAATTGGTATTGGTGGTGACTTTGCCAGAGGTTATCAATCAGATTATGTTCTTGGAAAATGGACACAAGCCGAAGAAAAAATAATGATTCCACAAGTTGAACTCGCAAGCGAAGCAATAAAAAGTTTTGTTGCAATTGGTGTTGACAAAACTATGAATAAGTTTAATAAAATCTAAATAGTGTTTTTGGAGAAACCATGAATAAATATTCTGTGCTTCTATCAAATAGCTTATTTATAATGACAAAATGCTTAATTGCTTAAATATTCCATAACAATTAAAAACTTAGTTAATAAAGGAATTATAATAGACAATACTTAGTTTTTTTTCTGGACAGTTTTTTTTATTTTCTCATTTATCAATGTTCTATTAAATTAGTAGTAAAGCCAATATCAATAATAATCATTCCCAAATTTATTGTTTTCTATGTCAGGGTTAACCTGAATTATTTCAGTGCTTTATAACAAACATATGAATAATTCAGCTTGGCTATTTATTAGTTACAAAAATTGTTTTATTTTAAATAATTCTGTTGTACATTTGCAAATTCTAAAAAAACAAAGAAAAATGGCAGCAATAGGAAGTATAAGAAAACATTCTGTATTATTAATAGTTGTGGTTGGGATAGCAATGGCAGCTTTTATTCTGGGTGATTTTATGAAAGGAAGTCCACGGAGATCAAATGTTGTAGGCGAAATTAACGGGGAAAAAATTACATATCCTGAGTTCTCTCAAAAAGTTGAAGAAAATCTTGAAGTTGAGAAACGTAATAAGAATAAAGAAAATCTCACGGCAGTGGAAAGTTATGGTGTTCGACAGCGCACTTGGAATAGTATTGTTAAAGAATCAATATTAGGACAAGAGTATGAAGAAATAGGAATTTCCATTTCAATCGAAGAATTATCTGATCTTATTTATGGAAAAAACCCGCATCAATTTATTCGTCAGAATTTTGTAAGTCAGGAAACTGGTGTATTTGATCCGGGGATGGTAAGAAGATTTATGCAAAATCTTGATAAAATGGATCAAACACAGCTTGCCCAATGGGAAAGTTTTAAAAAAGCAATAATTATTGATAGAAGTGAATCAAAGTATAAAAAACTATTTGAAAATTCATATTTTATACCTGAACCATTTGCAAAAAAATTATATAAGGAAAATAATACAAATGCACAGATTAGAATAGCTGTTAAAAATTATTCTCAAATTTCTGATAGTTCAATTACTTATAATAATAAAGATATTGAAGATTATTACGAAAAAAACAAGGATAAATTTAAACAAGAAGAATCAAGAGATATTGATTATGTTGTTTTTGATATCAAAGCATCAGAAAAAGATCATGCCAAGATAAAAGAAGATTTTGATGAAACTTATTCTGATTTTCAAAATACTGAAAATGTTAATTCGTTTGTAAATGCAACTTCTGATAACAGATATGATAGCACTTATTATAAAGAAGAAGCTTTGCCGATAGGTATTGCAGAGAAAATTAAAAACGAAGATAGAGGAACTTTTGTTGCACCATATATTGATAATAACGCATATCATATGGCGAAATTAATTGACTTTCAATATCGCCCTGATTCAATGAAAGCAACACATATTTTAATTTCACACCAAGGTGCTTTTAGAACTACTCAAACGAGAACAAAAGATGAAGCAAAAGTCTTGGCTGATAGTTTGGTAAAAGTTTTAAAAAGAAATTCAAGCAAAATTGAAAGCTTAGCAAAAGAATTTTCAGAAGATGGTTCTGTAAAAGAAAATAATGGAGATCTTGGTTGGTTTGCAGATCAAGATATGGTTGGACCTTTTAACCAGGCTTGCCTTGATGGCAAAGTTGGAGATATTGCATTAGCTGAAACAATATTTGGATATCATATTATTAAAATTACCGGAAAACAGAAAGCTTCAAAAAAATATCGTGTAGCAATAATTAATAGAGAAATTGAACCAAGTAGCAAAACATATCAGGATGTATATGTTGAAGCCAGCAAGTTTGCAGGTGAAAATACTACAGCCGAAGCTTTCCAAAATGCAGTTGTTGAACAAGGATTAAACAAAAGATCTGCAACTAATTTAGCTCAGATGTCAAATAATATTGCCGGGATTAATAGCCCGAGAGAAATAATTCGATGGGCTTATAAAGATGGTGTTGAAGAAGGAAATATCTCAAGAATATTTGATATGGACGGTAGTTATATTATTGCAATCGTTACTAAGACAAAAGATAAAGGAGCAAAAAAACTCGAAGACGTTGAGAAAATTGTAACCAGAAGTGTTATTGAAAATAAAAAAGCTGAGTTAATTAAGGATATGATAGCTACTTCAACAGGAAAAAATATTAATGAAATAGCTGCAGATCTCCAAACTGATGTTGATACAGTTGAAAACATTCGTTTCGGATCAGCAAACTTAATAGGTTTTGGTCGTGAACCAGAAGTTATTGGTGAAATTTTCTCTATGGAGAAAAGCAAATTATCAAAACCAATTCAAGGAAATAGAGGAGTTTATATGGTAATTGTTGATGAAATAACAGAAGCACCGGAAGGAACAAATTATGCTGCTTCTGTTAATCCAATTATTCAGTCTTTCCAGTCAAGAATCAGAAATAATTATTTATACAGATCACTTGAAAATCTTTATGATGTTGAAGATAATAGAATATTATACTATTAAACTGGGTCTGAATCGATAAACAATATTAATAAATGTAAGCAAAAAAAAGGATGCTTTTTAGCACCCTTTTTTTGCTTACAATTGCTTACAATAAAATTCAAAAGACTTTATTTTTGGATAATTCTATTTCTGCTTTAGCAAGTATTTTTTTTCTGATTACAACATCTCTAATCTCGTTGCATCCAATTTCAAAAATATAAAAAGCAAAATTGTAAAAGCCCAAAGAGAAGACCCACCATAACTAAAAAATGGCAAAGGAATTCCAATTACCGGGGTAATTCCAATTGTCATTCCAATATTCACAAAGAAATGAAAAAACAAAATGGATGCAAGCCCGTATCCGTAAATACAGGCAAAAGTTGATCGCTGTCGTTCTGCCAACTTTACAATTCTTATCATCAGCCAAAGCAACAAAATTATTACTGTCAGGCTTCCCAAAAACCCCCATTCTTCACCAACTGTACAAAAAATAAAATCGGTGCTTTGTTCAGGAACGAAATCGTATTTTGTTTGAGTTCCTTTAAGGAATCCTTTTCCTGAAAGTCCTCCCGAGCCTATTGCAATTTTCGATTGATTTACATTATATCCTGCTCCATGAAGGTCTTTCTCTATGCCCAACAATACATTAATCCTTTTTTTCTGATGAAACTCCAGAATGTTTTCAAAAGTATAATCAACACTAAATGCAAACATTGACATAAGAATTGATAAACCTATAATAGGTATTAAATTTTTACGGGAACGTTTTAAAATCAGAAAAACCAATAAAGCAAAAGCTGATATTATACCAATAACAATAAATTTGTTCAACAAAAGAGTTAGAATAAATATCACTGCAATAATTACACCCATAACAAGAATACTCCCAGATAATCCGTTACGGTACAAAACAAGTATAAATGCTGTAAAGACTAATGCGGAACCTGTATCGTGCTGTAATAGGATTAGAAAGGCTGGTACGCCAATTATTATAAGTGCCTTGTAAATAGATTTAAATTTTTTTAGATTTAAATCTCGAGAAGTAAGGAATTTTGCTAAAGCCAGATTAGTTGCAAACTTTGCAAACTCTGCCGGTTGAATTCCAAAACCTCCTATTTGAAGCCACGATTTTGAACCTGCTATTTCTTTTCCAAAAAGTAATACACAAATTAATGAAATAATACTTATCCCGTATATTGCATAAGAAAAAGTTAAAAAAAACTTAGCGTCTATCATTAAAATTATTAATCCAAGAATTAGCGAAGCTCCAATCCAAATTAATTGTTTCCCGTATTTCTGAGAGATATCAAAAATGTTTTTATGATCTTCGTTGTAGATGGCAGCATAAATATTTATCCAGCCTAAAAAAACCAAAACAAGGAATAAAAAAATTGATACCTTGTCGATATTATATATTCCTTTTTTGTTTCTCAATTTTCAGATCTTTTTTCTTTTATTTCTAATAAGTTAGCATCTAAAATTTTCTTTTCGAACCAGTTGTTTTTTATTTCCGAGTTAAAATATTTCGCTATCATTAATGAAGCAATTGGTGCTGCCCATATTGAACCGAACCCTGCATTTTCAACTATTACAGAAATTGCTATTTGTGGATTATCTTTTGGTGCAAAAGCAATAAACACAGAATGATTCTCTCCAAACGGGTTTTCAGCTGTTCCTGTTTTACCACATATTCTTACGCTATCAATATTATACCATCTTGCAGTTCCGTGCTCCCCTTCATAAACTAAATTTAAGCCCTCAATAATAGGCTCAAAATTTGAAGAATCTATTGTTGTGGTCACTATATCAAAATAATCCTTGCTTGGTGTTCCGATATTTCCGATTGACTTTATTAAATGAGGGATTTTATAAAAACCGCGATTAGCAATTGCTGTAATTACATTTGCCAGTTGCAATGGAGTTAATTCAATTTCACCCTGACCTATTGACAAGGAACGAACAGTTATTGCTTTCCAGCCTTTTTTCCCATAGTATTTGTTGAAATATGTTTCTTTTGGAAGATTTCCGGGACGTTGATTAACGAGGTCGTTTTTAATTTTTTTGCCAATGCCGAAACTTGCAACATGTTCTCGCCAGATATTATATCCTTCTTGGTAAGTTTCAAAATTTTCTCGCTCTGTAATTGATTTAAAAACTTTCCAGAAATAAGGATTACACGATTGTTCAATTGCATGGATAAGATTTAGCGGAGATTCATGATTATGACTACAAACTATTGGATATGAATTAACGCCTTGACAAGAATATTTTGTTTCCGGTTTTATAACACCTTCCTGCAAACCTATTAAACCGATAACACTTTTAAAGGTAGATCCCGGTGAATATTGTGCCATTATTGCTCTGTTGAATAATGGCTCAAGAGTGTCGACACTTAATTTGTTGAAATTCTTAGTACGAATACGTCCGATAAGTAAATTCGGATCATAGTTAGGACTAGAAATTAATGCAAGAATTTCGCCTGTAGATGGTTCAATTGCGACAATACTACCTCGTTTATTTTGCATTAATTTTTCGCCATAAGTCTGTAATCGCGAATCTATTGAAATATATATATTCTTTCCGGAAACTGCGGATGTATCATATTTTCCATCCTGATAACTACCTTTTTCACGATTAAAAACATCTACCATTTTTATTTTAAGACCTTTTTTTCCGCGCAATATTTTTTCGTAAGTTATTTCAACTCCACTTTTCCCGATATAATCTCCCTGCTTGTAATAATAATCATTTTTTAATTCCTGTTGATTTACTTCACCTACATATCCTAAAACATGCGCAGCAATAGGATGTTCATATTTTCTTAACGTCCTGGCTTGAACATAAAAGCCAGGATATTTATAAAGTTTTTCTTCAAGAAAAGCATAATCTTCTTTTGAAATTTGTTCAAGAAAAATTGACGGTTTGTAATATGAATACTTTTTGGATTCTTTAAATTTTTCAATTAATAATTCCTTATCGATTTTAAGAAGATTACAAAATTCAATAGTATCAATTTCTTTTACTAATCGTGGTGTAATCAATAAATCGTAAGCAGCTTCGTTATAAACAAGTAGCTCTCCGTTTCTATCATAAATAAAACCTCTTGCCGGATATTGTGTTTCGTATCGAAGAACATTTTTGTTTGCATAAAGCTTATAATCATTATCCACAATCTGAATCATGAATAATTTTATTAGAAAAATTACTCCTGTAAGAATAAATATAGAAATAATTACATATTTCCGTTTGGAGTAATTTGTTTTAATCATTTGGCTTCTAGATTCAGTTAGATAAGTTGTAGTACAAAATTAATGATAAATTATTTTGTAAGCAACCAGTATTAAAATTATCAATTTAAGATTTTAAAATTCAAACTTAATAGTTATCAATTTATTGATATTAAAGGATTTTAAAAATTAAAAATTAAAATCACAAATCGAAAAATATTACCTAATAATAAAGTCGGGTGTATGGACTACATTGCTTTTGTTTAAGGCTCTGTCAAGGATGTAAAGTTCAAAAGAAATTGTATCTGTAGCTAAAAATGGAGACATAATAAATAGTTCAAGCTCCATTTCAATTTCTCCTTTGATTGATTTATTAACACCCTCAGGAGTAAGTATTGGAATGCGTGAATTGAAATTTATTGATGTGTCAGGAAAAATAATTTTCTGTTGTACACCATTTATAATTTCATAAATATCAAGAAAAAAATTGTATTGATATGGTGGAGTGTTTTCTTCGCTGGTTAAACCAATATTGCCATCTCCATCAGTGTACGAAATTGTGAGATATCCAAGAGAGTCGTTTTGTTGAGAATTAAGTAATGTTGCAAAACTTACAAACTCAATTTGAGGAATAACAGGATATTCTTCGAATTTTGCACAAGAGGAAAAAATAATCAATCCTGAAATTATAATAACCAACGAAATATTAACTATCCTATTATTCATGTCGTTTTACAATTTTGATTATTCTTTTATTAAAATTGATGAAATCATAATCAGTAACAAAAATATAAAATCATTTAATAAACTATTATTAATTTTGCCTAAAAATATTATATTATTTACAAAAGTAATTTAATGAACAAGCTTAAAAAAAATATCTTTAATATTAACTCTGCTGAAAAGTTTAACGATTGCGCTATTGATATATTTCACCATCAATACAAATCAAATGAAATTTATCAGAATTTTGTAGATAATATAAAAGTTAATCCTTCGGATGTTAAAAATATTAGTGATATTCCGTTTTTACCTATTGAGTTTTTCAAAACCTTTAAAATAAAAAGTAATAAAAAAACAGCCGAAATAGTATTTTCAAGTAGCGGAACTACCGGAAGTGTTACCAGCAAACATTATGTTACAGATCTTTCGGTTTATCAAGATAGCTTTAGAAAAGCATTTGAACATTTTTATGGGGGTGTAAAAAATTATTGTATTCTGGCTTTATTGCCCTCATATCTCGAAAGAGAAGGCTCTTCTCTGGTTTTTATGATTGATGATTTGATAAAAAAATCAGAAAATAAAAATAGTGGTTTTTATCTTTACAATATTGGGGATTTGGTTAGCAAAATTCATGAAATGGAACACCAGAAAAAGAAAGTCATCCTGTTTGGAGTTTCTTTTGCATTAATTGATTTGATTGAAAAATACACAATTAATGCCCCGAATATAATTATTATGGAAACTGGTGGAATGAAAGGCAGAAAAAAAGAAATAATCAGAGCTGAATTACACAAAAAGCTTTGCGCCGGATTTGGGGTTCAGTCAATACATTCTGAGTATGGAATGACAGAATTATTGTCTCAGGCTTATTCAAGTGGGAGTGGAATATATAAAACGCCACCCTGGATGAAAATCATAATCAGAGATATTAACGACCCTTTTTCAATAATTGGGGAAAACAAAACCGGTGGAATAAATATTATTGATCTGGCAAATTATAATTCCTGTTCATTTATTGCTTCACAGGATCTGGGTAAATTATTTAATGATAATTCTTTTGAGGTTCTTGGAAGGTTTGATACAAGTGATATAAGAGGATGTAATTTAATGATTGGCTAAAATTTATTATAAGTTATTTTATTTTTTTGATTATTTCCGGTGAGTTATTAGTTGGTGAATTAACTAATTCAGAAATTGGATAAGTATCCATCAATTTATCCTCAAAAGGTTTTAAAAGTTTTAATAATTCATTCTGATCTGTTTTTTCCAACCACTTTTTTTCATCTTCTTTTCTTAAAATTACAGGCATCCTATGGTGAATGTTTTTCATTAAAGAATTAGGTGTTGTTGTGATAATCGAAAAAGAATTTATTGGTCTGTCTTCACCATCTTTCCATGTATCCCAAATTCCGGCCATTGAAAAAAGCTCATTGTTTTTTAGAAATATTCGGTAAGGTGTTTTTTTATTGTTTTCCTTTTTCCATTCGTAAAACCCATTACATATTACCAGACATCTTTTTTGCCGGAACGAATTTTTAAATGATGGCTTTTCATTAATAGTTTCAGCTTTTGAATTAATAAGCTTATTCCCGAATTTTTCATCTTTGGCCCAAAATGGTATTAATCCCCAACGGAAAAAACTTAATTTTTTTGCTTCCATGTTTGAGATTACAGCTACGTTTTGCGAAGGAGCACAATTAAATGAAGGTCGATAAAGATCATCATAAACCTCCACATTAAATCGCTCATTAATATGTTTACCTTTTACGGATAGTTGAAATCGACCACACATTGTTTTTCTATTAGTGACTGAAGTTAGTAAAAACTTTCTTTACGGCATACTTGAATATGTTATCATGATCAAAAGCTAAAGCCGGAATTTTGTTTATTGGGAACCATTTTGCAATTGAAGCATCATCGCCGCCAAACACTTTGTTTTCATTTGTTTTTGATATCCCCCAGTAAATTACCGAAACTGTTCTTCCACGAGGATCTCTACCAATTGTTCCTACGGTTTTTAATTGCTTTAATTCAATTTCCGAAAGATTAGTTTCTTCTTTTAATTCGCGGGCTGCAGCAATATGTAATTCTTCATCCATATCAACAAAACCTCCAGGGAAAGCCCATTTATTCTGAAAAGGTGGATTCTTTCGTTTTATCAAAAGTACCTCAAAACCGGATTGTGTTTTCTGAAAAACTATACAATCAACGGTTAATGCCGGACAAGGATATTTGTATGTGTATGACATAAAAAATGTGATAATTAACAAATGATTTGTGTTTCAGTAAATGCAAATTTATGAAAATATTTCTTTCTGATTTAATAAATTTGCAAATCAATAAGTTGATATTTACAAAAAAAAACTCCCTTTAAGGGAGTTTTTAATCAACAATTATTAACCAAAATTATTATTGAAATATTACGGGAAAATTATGTTTGTGTTTTAATTTATTATTTTAATGCTTATTTTTTCAATTACATTTATCACATTGTTAAAAATGTCTTGAGATTGGTTTTCAATTTGTTTACTACAACAATTCTTAAATATTGATTGAATCTTATTGTTCATGTTTGATAATAATATTTTATAATATTCCAGATTGTTAGCTGAAACTTTGTAAGTATCAAAAGGAATATCATTTATATATTCTTCGTCTTCAAGAATTAGTTCAGGATGGTAAATCGAAAAGCTAGGAACACTTAAAGCAATTGCTTCGGTGTTGAAAGGAATGTCGTTAATATAATTTTCGTCTTCAAGAATTAGTTTAGGATGGTAAACCGAAAAGAAGGGAACACATAAAGCAATTGCTTCAGTATTAAAGGGAATATCGTTAATGTATTTTTCATTTTCAAACTCAATTGCCAAGTTATTAGAAAATGAGAATTGAGCAAAGAATGTGAAAACTAATGCAAGAGTTAAAATTGTTGTTTTCATTTTTTTGGTTCTTTTTGTGTTAATCTTTTTGTTTTGTTTTTTCATTTCTGGTTTATGTAATATCTAATATTGTGCCAAAACTGTAATTAGCTGAATTACAGAACGTGTAAGGTGTGAAAGGTAGAGAAATGTGTACGTTTTTTTACATATTCGTCCATGTTCGAACAATATCTCACAAAGTTTTTTAATGAAACTCAGAGATAAGAAAATGCCGTTTATACAAAGAAACAATATAGTGAATAGAAATTTATTTGGTATAAAAAAAGAACTCCCAAAAGGGGAGTTCTTAATCAAAAATATTTAACCAAAAATATTTATTTTATAATAGATGTTAATATTGAAATAGGTTTAAATTGTTCGTGTTTAACAAATTAAAACTATTATTATCAATATTATAAAATAAGTTATTTATCATTTTTTGAGTTAAAACTTCAACTTGCTCATTATAATAATTGCTAATTAAAAGTTTCATTTCATTGCTTATGTTTGCAAAAATTATTTGATAATACTCAAAACTACGTATAGAAACTAAATATGTATCAAATGGAATATCGTCAATAAATTTTTCTTCATTTTCGAAAACCAATTCATTATTATTTAGAATAGCGTTCATTGCAATTTTCTTTGTGTCAAAAGGAATATCATCTATTATATTTTCGTTTTCAAATTCGTTAAAATTTTGCAAAGCAAGCTGATCATAAAAAATAGTTTCAGTATCAAAAGGAATATCGTTAATATATGCCTCATCTTTTAATTGGAAATTTTTAAGAAATGTATTAGACCGCAAACTGTCATAAATATTTTTTGTATTAAAAGAAATATTAGCAACATAATTTTCTTCTTCCATTGTAAGAATTTGAGAAAAAGGTGGATTGTTCAGAATATTAAAAACAATTTCTGCAGTATTAAAAGCGATGTCCTCAATGTAGTTTTTTTCTTCAAGCTCGGGATTCAAGTTATTGGAAAATGAAAACTGAGAGCAGAAAATAAAAACTAAAGCAAGTGTTAAAGTTTTTGTTTTCATTTTATTAGTTTCTTTGATTTAGGTTTTTATTATGTTCTTGTAATATTGTTTATCTATTTTAATGCCAAACTTATAAGTTGTTGAAAAACAGAATGCTAGACGAGATGAAATTTGAAAAATGTGTTCATTTTTTTACAATCTTGTCCATGTCCGAACAATATTTATAAGAACGTTTTATTTTGATAATATGACGGAATAAAAATCATTATGTTACACTAATACTAAATACAAAACTTATTTTTAAAACTAAAAATGTTCTGAATGACTTGTTATGAAAGGTTTTGGTGAAAGATGTTAAATATGTGTTAAAAAATGCAAAAATTATTTTTAGATAAAAAATGTATTTGTGGTTGAGTCTATAATTGCTAACTTTTTAATTTTTATTATCTTTTCAGATAATTATTAAAAATTAATTTATAAAAGATAAGTTTAGATTTTAACAAACAACTATTAAACTACCCTATTTCTTCCCAGCAATAATAATAACGATTTCTCCTTTCGGAGGATGGTTATCATAATATTCAAAAAGCTCAGTTAGTGTTCCTCGGCGTGTTTCTTCATAAATTTTTGTAAGCTCTCTAGAAACAGAAGCTTGTCTTTCGGCACCAAAATATTCAATAAATTGATTTAAAGTTTTTACAAGACGAAAAGGAGATTCGTAAAAACCCATTGTATATTTTTGTTCGGCAAGCTCTTTAAGTTTTGTCATTCTTCCTTTTTTGTGAGGAAGAAAACCTTCGAAAACAAAATGATCGACAGGTAAACCGGAATTTACAAGAGCAGGAACAAAAGCAGTAGCTCCGGGCAAACATTCAACATCAATATTATTTTTAATACATTCTCTGACAAGTAAAAAGCCGGGATCGGAAATTCCGGGTGTTCCCGCATCAGTAGCTAAAGCAATGGTTTCACCTCCCAAAATTCTTTCCACTAAACCTTCAACAGCCTTGTGTTCGTTATGCTGGTGATGAGGCATCATCTTGTTTGTAATTTCATAATGCTTTAATAAAAAACCGGTTTTTCGGGTGTCTTCTGCAAGAATGAGGTCAGCCTCTTTAAGCATACGAATTGCTCTTAAAGTTATATCTTCGAGGTTACCAATAGGAGTCGGAACTAAAATTAGTTTTGACATAAGTTTAAATGTTAAAATTCTAAAATAAAATCAGTCAATAAACGAAAAAGGTTTTCATATTCGGTTAATGGAAGATTTTTTGCTTTGTCGTCGGGAGTGTGATATTCTGAGCATTCGTTTCCCATTGTGTAAATAAAAACAGAAGGAACTCCTTTTTTATAAAAAGGACAATGGTCGCTATTACAAGATTCCCCTCGTTTTTTTACTTGTTTTAAGTAGTTTTTATTTTTGTTTATTGAAACCAGAGAACTATATGCTTTTGAAAACACACTTGAATTAACCACAGTTATTCCATCACTTCCGCTTCCAACCATATCAAGATTTATCAGGAATTTAATATTTTCTAAGGAAAAAAGAGGGTGATTTGCATTATAAGTTGAGCCCATCAAACCTACTTCTTCACCCGAAAAAGCCATAAAAATAATGGAATAATCAGGTTGATTTTTGGGAAGAGAGTAATGGCGTGCAAGATCAGTAATCATTGCCGTTCCGCTTGCATTATCATTGGCTCCCGGAAAATAAATTCTTTCTCCCATTCTCCCGAGATGATCATAATGTGCTGTAAAAACGAAAAACGAATCAGGGTGTATTTTGCCCTCAATATATCCTATTACGTTCTGGGTTTTGTAATCAGTAAAAAAATGATTCTGAACAGAAATTTTTATACTTTTCGCTTCAGGCGGAATTGCATCAGTTTTAATTTTCAGACTGACATAATCACCTTGTTTTCTGCCGTTTGAAATATGCCAATATAATTTTTTCTCACTTAACTTTATGATTCCCTTATATTTTGGTAAATCCAAATTAGCCAGTTCTTTTTGTTTTAGATTAGTAATTATAAATTTATTTGAAAGATCATAATACTTTTCTTTTTCAATTTCAGTATTGTTTATCCAAACAATATCATAAGTTCCTGAAATGGCAGGTGACGAACATTCAATTAAAAAATCTGTTCCGGGCATAAGTTCTTTTCCGTCAACTGAAACAAAAATGGGTTCAGGAAAAGTATTTATTGAAAAAGAAAATTTTTGAAAGTAGTTCTTCGAAAATGATTTAAGTCCGATATTTTTAAATTCTTTGCGGATGTATTTTGCAGCTTTTTTTTCTCCTTTATTTACATAGCCCCTGCCATGCATTTCAGTTGAAGTAAGATCTTTTATCAACCTAAACGCATAATTTTTATCTTGCGAAAAAACTGAAATAAAAGAGAAAAGAAATAGTAATAGAAATATTTTTTTCATTGTTAAAAATTGAATTTAATCAAAAAGTTTATTTGGTGTATTTTCTTTTAATTATATCTACAAATTGATTAAAAGGGTTTTCATCCGTTTTCCAATTATTCTTTGATTTTAGTTCATCAATAAAATGTCCGGCTTCGTACACAGTTTCGTAAGAATTAAATTTATCCAAAGCTAGATTATAATCATGCATATTACCATGAAAAAGTTCGTTGATAAACAGAAATTTCTCATTTATCCCGATAGCTTTTTTAATATTAATAATTTGATTATGCGACATGTTGGCAGCAATACTTATATCATTTTTTTCTAAAAATTTATCCCCGATTGTGTTTGAAGTTTCTGCGAATAAATCTAAAGTTGATTTTTTTTGTTCAGGTGTTTTTGATTTTTCAGGTTTAATATCTGATTTTGTTATTATAGATTTATCCTCCGGCTGCGGAATTACCTCAATAGGTTTTTCTTTTGGTTGAAGTGGTGGTTCAAAAACTTTTTCATCGGATTGTTGAATTACTTCTACAATTTTTTCCTCTGTTTTTTCCGGCTCTGTTTCAATTTTTAATTCAACAGTTTTTACTTCTTCTTGTTTAATTATTTCAACAGTTTTTACTTCTTCTTGTTTAATTATTTCATCAGTTTTGATTTCCGGTTTTGGTTTTACTTCAACGGGATGATTTAATTTTATCTGTTCTGGTTCTGCTTTTTCTTTGAATTTTGGTTTCTTTTTTTCTTCAGGAATTTCTATAGGACTCAAAGGTTTTGTAATTAAATTATTATTTAGTTCCTGAAGTTTATAAAAATATTCATAAATCTCCCGAAGATTTGACATTATCATATCAAGTTCAATTCTTGGGATTCTGCCTTTGTGTTTCAAAATCATTTCAATTTCTTCATTAATAGCATCATTAATAAAATTGATTTCGTCTTTTATTGTTTTAATATCCATGATTTATTTTGTTTAATAAATTGTCATTTTTTTTTGTTATAGTTTTATGCTTTTAAGACAAAAAATAAGTAGAACATCCGGAATAAAATAATTTCAGATATCAATACGCTATTATTAATATTTTTTCCACCTTTGTATAGATTAAAAAACATCAAAATTCGTAAAATATTATTTTCGGATAAAGATATAAAACATTAGTTTAAAGAAGAAAAAATGTTTCTGGAAAAATCAAATAATTATCATAAACGCAATGGATGGGTTGAAGTAATCTGTGGATCAATGTTTTCAGGAAAAACAGAAGAACTGATACGCCGTTTGAAACGTGCAAAAATAGCTAAACTTAAGGTTGAGATTTTTAAACCAACAATAGACACACGTTATGATGACGAAAATGTCGTTTCTCACGATTCCAATTCTATTCATTCAACTCCGGTAGAAACGGCTTCAAACATTTTATTTTATTCAAAAGATTTTGAAGTTGTAGGAATTGATGAAGCTCAGTTTTTTGATGATGAACTATCAGCAGTTTGTAATAAATTAGCCGATGAGGGAAAACGTGTTATTGTTGCAGGACTCGATATGGATTTTACAGGAAAGCCATTTGGTCCAATTCCATCGCTAATGGCTACTGCCGAATATGTAACAAAAGTTCATGCTATTTGCATGAGATGTGGCAATCTTGCACAATATTCTCATAGAATTATTAAAGGTGATCAACTGGTTGTTCTTGGAGAAAAAGATAGTTACGAGCCTCTCTGTCGCAGATGTTTTTTTGAAGCACGAAAAAAAATTTAATTGTTGCACTGATTTATCCTTATACTGTTTCATTGTTGTTAAGAAAACAATAAATCAACTCAGTTTGTTTCCATATTTTCCTATAATTTAGTAATATTGCAGCTGTTTTATAAATTTAAAGATTATTTTATTATGAAAAGATTTTTTTCGGCATTTGTGATAATATATTTATTTACTGCTACTTTGGCTTTTGCACAGTTAGAAAAAGAAACTGTAATTATTATTCATACTGATAAAGGTGATATAACTGCAAAGCTTTATAATGAAACTCCAAAGCACCGAGATAATTTTATCAAATTGATAAAAAATGGATGGTTCGATGGTTCTGAATTTCATAGAGTAATTAATAATTTTATGATACAAGGAGGAGAAAATGCAAAAGGTGCTATGGATCCCGGTTATAGAATTGATGCAGAAATTCATGCTGATTTGTTTCATAAAAAAGGTGCTCTCGCTGCTGCCAGAGAAGGCGATGCAATAAATCCAAAAAGACAATCATCCGGTTCGCAATTTTATATTGTTCAGGGACAAAAATTCAATGACCAATATCTTAATATGTTTGAACAGAAAGCTAATATCAAGTATACCCAAAAGCAACGCGAAGTTTATAAAACAATAGGAGGGACCCCACATCTTGATGGTGCATATACTGTTTTTGGTGAAGTAATTTCAGGAATAAATGTTGTTGATTCAATTGCTGCCGTTAAAACAAATAAAGAAATGGGCAACAGACCTGTTGAACCACTTACAATGAAAATTGAAATATTAGAGTAATATTTTTCAGATAGAAGAAAATGAAAGAAAAAATACAAAATATCCTTAGCCAAATAAACGAATTTAAAGCAGAAAACATTGAGTCGCTTGAAAATTTCAGGATTAAGTTTCTTGGTAAAAAGGGGCAAATTCAGGATTTGTTTTTGGAATTTAAAAATATACCTAAAGAACATAGGAAAGAAATGGGTTTGTTGCTTAATGATTTAAAAAACAAAGCCAAGGAAAAACATTATGCTGAGCAAAAGAATTTTCAGTCGGGAGCGAAAATTCAAAAAAGTGATAAAGATTTTACCATGCCAACCGAATTTATTTCTCTTGGTGCAAGGCATCCATTATCAATCATAAGAAATGAGATTAATGATATTTTTTCCAGAATTGGATTTGCTGTAAACGAAGGTCCTGAGATTGAAGATGATTTTCATAATTTTACTGCATTAAATTTCCCTGAAGAGCATCCGGCAAGAGATATGCAGGATACTTTTTTTATTGAAAAAGATCCTGATATTGCATTAAGAACACATACTTCTTCGGTTCAGGTAAGAGCAATGGAAAATTCTAAACCACCAATTCGAGAGATTTATCCCGGAAGAGTTTTTCGTAACGAAGCTATTTCGGCTCGTGCACATTGTATTTTTCATCAGGTTGAAGGTTTATATGTTGACAAAAATGTGTCTTTTGCCGACTTAAAACAAACTTTGTATTATTTCGCAAAAGAGATGTTTGGTGAAGAAACAAAAATTCGTTTCCGACCATCATATTTCCCGTTTACCGAACCTTCGGCTGAGATGGATATTTCTTGTAATATTTGTGGCGGAAAAGGTTGTAATATTTGTAAATATACCGGCTTTGTTGAAATTCTTGGCTGCGGAATGGTTGATCCGAATGTGTTCGAAAATTGTGGAATTGACAGCAAAGAATATACTGGATTTGCTTTTGGAATGGGAATAGAAAGAATAACAATGTTGAAATATCAAATTAATGATTTGCGATTATTCTTCGAAAACGACAGCAGATTTTTAGAGCAATTTAGAGATGCATTGTAGAGTCAGGTGAAACAAACTGTATTATTATACATCCGGTTCAAAAAAATATTAATTATTTTTTTGAACCGGATTTTTTCTTTTTTCTTTTTCTCTGAGTATTAATTCAGTAATATGAATTTCCATATCTGAGAGCATGAAATCTGTGTTTTTGATTTTTTTAATATCAAGCTCCAGAGCTGCATGAACATTTCTGATTTTTCTGATTAGGCTTAAATATTGTTGTTTTTGCTCTGATTTTATGAAATCTTTAATAATTAAAAAATAATCAATTTGCTTTACTAAAGGAAGGAGTTTTCCATTTTTGTTATTGTTAGAAATAAGTGAAAATGTATTTTGAGATTCTTCATCAAAATAATAATAAAAAGAAAATTTGTTTTCCTGTTTGTTGTTTTCATCTGTAATAAGCAAGTCTTCCATTCTTTTAAGTTCTAATTTCAAATCATTATTGAAATGAAAAGCAAGACGATAATCTTTTAATTGTGTGGAAATTCCAAACAGAGTATATTCCGATTGAATGTCAAAATTTATTCTTAGCTTTTTTTTCATTTCCTTTTTATTCAGAATCTTTGAGCGAATAAAGAACAAAGTAATAGAAGACTATAAAACTACAAAAAAAAAGAGGAATATACTACGTGCTGAAATAGATAAAAACTATCAAAGTTTTTTTGTTTTATAAAACTATAAAATTTAGGAAAAAATAAGGTAATAAGGTTTTGAAATGTGTTTGTAAATATTTTTTCTACTAAGGTTAAAAAAATTTTAATAAGGTATTTTTTTATAAAATAAAGGTGTTGATTATGTATTGCTTTATTCCCCCAAAACCTTATTTTTCAAAAACTTAAACCTTAGTAGAAAAACATGATGACCACCCCACAAACCTTATTAACCTTATTTTGCAGAGAAGCAAGGATAAGAAACTGCTGAATAATAATGATTGCTTTTTTTTGTGATGTTGATAGTAAATAGAGCATTATTGCGTTAAGGCATTACAAAAATATTTTCATTTATAGCATATCAAAATAATATATAGACAATAAATAAAGTAAAGAAATATATTTAGACTCCTTTCGGCTGTAAGTGAAATATAGGAATCCCAATGCTTTTATTTTTATTATGATTTTTCTTCAGGAAGAATAATTGTGAGGGCTTTTTCAGAAGCTAGCTTTTCAGCTCCTTTAATAGAAAAATCTTGTCCTTTGCAGATAGGCTTATTATCAATAACAATTTCAACAACATAAAGTTTTTTATAGCCTTCTCCAATTTCATCAACAATATTAAATTCGATTGAAAATTTTTCTTTTTGAACCCATTCAATAAGACTGCTTTTTGCACTAACATCAAGTTTTACAAGTTCTTCAATGTCAAAATGATTTTTGATAATGCGATTGATAATAATCTTTTTTGTAAAATTATATCCTTTATCAAGATAAATTGCCCCAATTAATGCTTCAAAAGCATCACCATTAATAGATTTTGATTGGGTTTTTGATTCCCCATTTGATTGTATAAATTTATTTAAACCAAGTTTATAGGAAAGCTTATTTAATGAAGAACGACTGACAATTTTCGATCTCATCCCTGTTAAGAATCCTTCGTCATTATAAGGAAATTTTTTAAAAAGAAAGTCAGCAACAACTGATCCTAAAACAGCATCACCGAGATATTCTAATCTCTCGTTGCTGTGTTTTACACCATTTGAAATTTTTAGAGCAACTGATTTATGACGAAAAGCAAGACGATATAAATAAATATTTCCGGGATAAAACCCCAGGGTATTCTTTATATAAGAAATAAGCCCTTTTTCTGAAGAAAAAAGAGCTTTAATATTATTAATGATAAATAGATTCAATTTTTATCTAACGAATTTTTTAATTACAATTGAAGCATTATGACCACCAAAACCAAAAGTATTAGTTAATGCATAATTAACAACTCTTTTCACCGCTTTATGATATGTAAAATTTAATTTATTATCAATATTAGGATCATCAGTAAAATGGTTAATAGTAGGCGGAATAATATCATTTTTAACTGTAAGAGCAGTTGCAATGGCTTCTGTAGCACCTGCAGCGCCTAACATGTGTCCGGTCATTGATTTAGTAGAATTAATATTTATCTTATAGGCATGCTCGCCAAAAAGAGAAACAATAGCTTTCGGTTCTGAAATATCTCCAACCGGAGTTGAAGTACCATGAGTATTGATATGATCAATATCTTCGAGTTTTATTTCTGCATCTTCGATAGCATATTTCATTGAGTTTTTTGCTCCAAGACCTTCAGGATGAGGGGCTGTCATGTGGTAAGCATCTCCTGAAAGACCACCACCGGCAACTTCTGCAATAATATTAGCTCCACGATTTAATGCGTGTTCCAGCTCTTCAAAAATAAGAGCTGCTCCTCCTTCACCAAGAATAAAACCATCACGGTCTTTATCAAATGGTCGGGATGCTGTTTTTGGATCATCATTTCTTGTGGAAATTGCGTGCATTGCATTAAAACCACCTATTCCCGATTCGCAAATTGCAGCTTCGGAACCTCCCGTAATAAAAATATCTGCTTTGTTAAGACGAATATAATTATATGCATCTACAAGTGCATTTGCAGACGAAGCACATGCTGAAACTGTAGCATAATTCGGACCCCTGAAACCATATTTTATAGAAATATGTCCTGCAGCAATATCTGCAATCATTTTTGGAATAAAAAACGGATTAAACCTCGGAGGGCCACCGGTACTTTTAGCGTAATCACTTATTTGATTTGTAAAAGTTATTAATCCTCCAATTCCTGATGCCCATATTACACCGGCTCTATCGCCGTCTGTTTTTTCCAGATCAAGTCCTGAATTTTTGACAGCTTCTGCAGCAGCAACTAAAGCATATTGTGCATATGGATCATATTTCCTTGCTTCCTTTCGATCAAAATGATCTAACGGATTAAAGCTTTTTAATTCACATGCAATTTGTGTTTTGAATCCTGTTGCATCAAAATTTTTAATGGTGTCAGCACTACTAACTCCGTTGATTAATCCGTTCCAAAATTCGTCAACGGAATTTCCCAAGGGAGTCAGTGCGCCAAGACCTGTAATAACTACTCGTTTTAACTCCATATTAAAATGAAATTTTTGTTTTATGCGTTATTTTCAATGTATGAAATTGCTTCACCTACTGAAGCGATTTTTTCAGCCTGATCGTCAGGAATAGCAATATTGAATTCTTTTTCGAATTCCATAATTAATTCCACAGTATCAAGTGAATCTGCGCCTAAATCATTAGTGAAACTAGCTTCTAATGTAACTTCACCTTCGTCAACGCCAAGCTTATCAATGATTATAGCTTTTACTCTTGTTGCAATGTCTGACATAATTGTTTATATTTTTAGTTTAACAAGTTGCAAAGAAATGAATTTAATCAAATAAAAGCAAAGAAAAAATTATTTATTTAAACATTCAAAACGTTAAACAACTAAAATACAATACCATACGCTTTTCAGTCAAATATATTAATGATAAATAATTTTAATTTTTCGGAAAGATATTAATTTTGGATCTGGTTTTCCAAAATACATTTTAAAAAGTTTAATTTTTAAGAAATAATTGAAAGACAAAAACATGAATAAGATTGCAATTTTCGCTTCCGGTAGCGGTACTAATGCCCAGCGTATTACGGAATATTTTAATGATAAAGATAATGTTGAAATAACACTTATTTTATCTAATAATAAAGATGCATTTGTTATGGAACGTGCAAAAAAACTGAATGTTCCATCAATTATTTTTGACAGGGATGATTTTTATAATTCAGATAAAGTTTTTGATATTTTAGCTTTACGTGAAATTGACTTTATTGTTTTAGCAGGTTTTTTATGGTTTGTTCCTTTAAATATTCTTAAAAAATTCCATAACCGGATAATAAATATCCATCCTGCTCTTCTTCCCAAATTTGGTGGAAAAGGAATGTATGGTGATAAAGTGCATAAAGCTGTTATAGAAAATAAAGAAACCGAGACAGGAATTTCAATTCATTTTGTAAATGAAAAATATGATGAAGGGAAAATAATCTTCCAATCAAAATTTAATATTGAAATTGAGGATACTCCGGATTCAATTGCGCAAAAAATTCATCAATTAGAATATGAGCATTTTCCGAGGGTGATTGAAGAGGTAGTGATGGAAATGAAATAGATGATACTTGTTTTTTGATTTTGGATACTTGATTCTTGTAATCCTTCAGATTTTCATCATTTAAAACGACTTCTTTAAGGTACGTGATACAAACGAGCGTCAGCTAAGGTTTGCTAGTTCTATCATCCGCCAAGCGCCTTTGAGGCGCTAGGCGGTTTGGTTTTTGCTCATCTCACCTGAGTTTCCTTTGATTTTAAACATTAAAACAAGCAGATATAATGATTCTATACATCTAAAATGTTTTCTTAAATTATATTATTAAATTGCTGTTTTTATTTAAATTTTGCTAATTTTGAGCTTATTCATTAAATCTAAAAGTTAATAATAACTACAATTAACTAAATGCAAAACAAAAAAAATCTAACAGAACGCGACATTTGTACTAAGTATATCACACCCTCAATTATAAATGCAGGTTGGAATAATAAAAAGCAAATACGCGAAGAAGTTTTTTTTACTGATGGACGAATTATTGTTCAAGGAAAACTGCATACAAGGGGTAAAAGAAAACGTGCTGATTATATTCTCTATTACAAACCAAATGTCCCTATTGCAATTATCGAAGCAAAAGATAATAATCACTCTGTTGGGGCTGGAATGCAACAAGCATTGGAATACGCAGATATTTTACACATACCTTTCGTTTTTACTTCAAATGGCGATTCTTTTGTTTTTCACGACAAGACTGTTTCTGAGGGACAATTAGAAAAAGAAATTCCTTTAGATGAATTTCCTTCTCCCAATGTTTTATGGCAAAAATATTTAAACTATAAAAGCATTGAAACAACAGAAGAAGTTAAAATTGTTGAGCAGGATTATCATGTTGATGATAGCGGAATGAGTCCTAGATATTACCAACAAAATGCAATTAACCGAACTGTTGAAGCCATTGCCAAAGAACAGAATAGAATTCTTTTAGTAATGGCTACAGGAACTGGTAAAACCTATACAGCCTTCAATATAATTTGGCGATTGTGGAAAGCTGGAGTGAAAAAACGAATCCTATTTTTAGCTGATAGAAATGCACTTTTAACACAAACTAGAAATGAAAGTTTTTATCCTTTTGGAAATGAAATTATGCATATTATCAAACATCGTAAAATTGATAAATCTTACCAGATATATTTTGCATTATATCAAGGTTTGACAAGTAATGATGAGTTTAAAAATGTTTACAAAGAATTTAGTCCCGACTTTTTCGATATGATTATTATTGATGAGTGTCATAGAGGAAGTGCAGCAGAAGCATCAGCTTGGCATGATGTATTGAGTTATTTCAATTCTGCAACTCAAATTGGAATGACAGCAACTCCAAAAGAAACAAAAGATGTTTCAAATATTAATTATTTTAATGAGCCAATTTATACATATTCACTTAAACAAGGAATTGAAGATGGTTTTCTTGCCCCCTATAAAGTCGTTCGGGTTTCTACAACTGTTGATGAAGGCTGGCGACCAACAAAAGGATTATGTGATAAATACGGTAATGAAATTGAAGATAGAATTTACAATCTTAAAGACTACGACCGAAAACTTATTATTGACGAAAGAACTCAATTGATTGCTCAAAAAATTACTGAATATTTAAAGTCGATTGACCGATATGCAAAGACCATTGTTTTTTGTGTTGACATTGACCATGCAAACCGAATGCGACAGGCATTAATAAATGAAAATGCTGATTTAGTTGCAAAGAATCAATATTATGTTGTAAAAATAACGGGAGATGATGAAGTTGGTAAAAAGGAGTTAGATAATTTTACTGATGTTGAAGAACGATTTCCGGTAATAGCAACAACTTCGAAAATGCTTACAACTGGCATTGACACTAAAATGGTAAAATTGATTGTGCTTGAAAGTAATATTAACTCAATGACTGAGTTCAAGCAAATTATTGGAAGAGGAACACGTATTCGTGAAGCAGAAGGAAAAGTTTATTTCACAATAATGGATTTTAGGAAAGCAACCAATCTTTTTGCCGACCCCGATTTTGATGGAGATCCTGTTCAGATTTATGAACCTGAAGAAGGAGAAACTGTTGTACCTCCTGATGTAGAAATTGAAACCGATGATATTCCTAAAACTCCTGATATTTCAATTGAAGAAGATGAAGAAATTATTGAGCCAAAGAAATACTATGTAAACAAAGTTCCTGTTTCCGTATCACACGAAAGAGTACAGTATTATGGTGCAGATGGTAAACTGATAACTGAATCCTTAAAAGATTATACAAGAAATAACCTAAAAAAGGAATTTAGCTCTTTAGATAGTTTTATTCAAAAGTGGAATACTACCCAAAAGAAAGATGAACTCTTTAAAGAACTAGCCGAAAACGGAGTACTCTTGGAAGCTCTGAAAGAGGATGTAGGAAAAGATATGGATGCCTTTGACTTAATTTGTCATGTGGCTTTTGACCAACCCCCACTTTCTCGAAAAGAAAGAGCAAATAATGTTCGTAAGCGAAACTACTTTGCTAAATATGGCGAACAAGCTCAAAAAGTTTTGAGTAGTTTACTCGACAAATACGAACAGGAAGGAATAGTTTCAATTGAAACAGGCTCTATTTTAAAAGTTAGCCCTTTAAGCGATATGGGTTCTCCTGTTGAATTAGTAAGAGCTTTTGGAAAGAAAAAAGATTTTGAAAATGCAATAAACGAATTAGAAACCGAAATATATAAATCTGCCTGACAAAAATGGATTTTAATTTTCTTATAAATCAAATTAGCAAAACTGATGTTTTCTTTAAAGGATTCGTTTCTAAATCTGTTGATAAATTCCTATCCTTGCGAAATTGGCTAATTGGATATTATATTGTTGAATATGAACAAAAAGGAGCTGATCGTGCTTCTTATGGTGATAATTTGGTTTCTGAATTGTCAGAAAATTTGAACATTAAAGGGCTCTCCATTACAAATCTAAAGTTATTTCGCCAATTTTATATAGCTTATCCTGAAATAAGTCAGACAGTGTCTGACGTATTGAAAAACGACACAAACTTGATTGGTCAGACAGTGTCTGACGAATTATTCAAAATCCCTGAATTTAAAATTTACCTTAATGATTAAAAATATTAATTGTATATTCGCAAACAATAAGACTCACCACGCTTCTCATTTGAATAGCGCACCCGGGTGGGTTTTCGATTTTTATGGAGACATGCATAATGAATTTTTCAAAATCTCCCTTTTCAATTACAGATAGTATTTTTGTATCAATCACTATAATCTAAACAAAAGATTTAATGAGCAATATAACAACAAATATTAAAGGCATTCGTGATATAATGCGAAAAGACACAGGAGTTGACGGTGATGCACAACGTATCTCTCAAATGGTGTGGATGCTTTTTATGAAGATTTTTGCAGACAAGGAAGAAGAATGGGAAATTACTATTGATGATTATGAAAGCCCGATTCCTGACAATTTGAAATGGCAAAGCTGGGCTGCCGATGATGAAGGACTAACAGGTGATAAACTTATGATTTTTATCGACAATGAATTATTCCCTGCTTTAAAAGAACTCGATATTAGCATTAGTCCACAAGCCAAAATTATTCGTTCGGTTTTCGATGGAACTTACAACTATATGAAAAACGGAACTCTGTTCCGACAGGTGATAAACCAGATTAATAAAATCGACTTTAATATTTCGGAAGAGCGACATCTGTTTAATGATATTTACGAAACAATTCTAAAAGAATTACAATCGGCAGGTTCGGCAGGTGAATATTACACACCAAGAGCAGTAACACAATTTATGGTTGATATGGTGAACCCACAATTGGGCGAAACTGTTTTAGACCCTGCATGTGGAACTGGTGGTTTTCTAACTTGCAGCATTGAACATATGCGTAAACAAGTAAAAAATCCTGCCCAACGCAACCAATTGCAATTAGCAATAAAAGGGGTAGAAAAAAAGCCTTTACCACATTTGCTTTGTACTACAAATTTGATGCTGCATGGTTTTGATGTGCCTGCTGTGCGAAGAGACAATTACCTAAACAAACCTTATAGCGATTGGGGAAGCAGCGATAAAGTTGACATCGTTTTAACCAATCCGCCTTTTGGTGGTGTTGAAGAAGACGGCACCGAAACCAATTTCCCACAGAAGTTTAGAACCAAAGAAACTGCCGACCTTTTTCTTGCTCTTATTATGAAGATTTTAAAAAGTGGCGGGCGGGCTGCTGTTGTTTTGCCCGATGGCACTTTATTTGGCGAAGGTGTGAAAACCCGAATAAAAGAAGAATTACTTACACGTTGCAATTTGCATACAATAGTGCGATTGCCAAATGGAGTTTTTAATCCTTATACCGGAATTAAAACTAATCTTTTGTTTTTTGAAAAAGGAACACCAACAAAAGATATTTGGTATTTTGAACATCCTTATCCTAAAGGAGTGAAAAGCTATAATAAAGGAAAGCCCATAAACATTAAGGAGTTTGAACTTGAAAAAGCTTGGTGGAATAAAAGAGAAGAAAATAATAACGCCTGGAAAGTTGGTATTGATGAAATTAAGAAACGCAATTATAATTTGGATATTAAAAATCCTTATCGTGAAGCAGATGATTTGGCAAGCCCAACTGAACTTTTAGAAAAGTACCGAGCCACAGAAAATAAAATCCATACAATACAAGACGAAATTGTTAAAGTATTAACCCAAGCTCTGAAATAAATGAAATTATTAGAACATTTTCATAAGCTAAGCATTTATCCTAAAAATGCTAAAGAGCTAAAAGGATTGATTTTGCAATTAGCAGTGAAAGGGAAACTAACGACAGAATGGCGAAAAAATAATCCAGAAGTAGAGTCTGCTTCAGTTTTGCTGGAAAGAATTATTGAGTATAATTCAGAGCAGTTAATATTAAAGAAAAGAAAAGTAAAAAAAACTATTATTAATAATGTACCAAATTTAGTTTCACCTCCAAAATGGATTCATGCAAGAAACAATGAGTTATTTAGTTTGCAAAAAGGAAAGAATCCAAAAGATCTATCTGAAAGTGTTAGCAAATACCCTTATTTAGATATTGAAGCTCTTGATAGAGGGAATATTAGAAGATATAGTAATGATGAAAAAGCTTCAAGATGCACTGAAAATGAGATCTTAGTTGTATGCGATGGTTCAAGAAGTGGGCTAGTGTTAAATGGTAAAGATGGCATTGTTGGTTCAACCTTAGCGGTAATTGAAACACCACCTTTTATTCAACACTTCGTCAGATTACTTTTTCTTGAAGATTTTCAAAGAGCAAATTCAAGTATGAAAGGTGCTGCAATTCCACATCTTGACACAAAATTTTTATTGGAAAACACGATTGGTCTTCCACCCTTAGAAGAACAAAATGCCATAGTCTCAATAGTTGAGAAATTATTTAAAGAAGTTGAGCAATTAGAGCAATTAACTGTAGAACGAATTCAACTAAAAGAAAAATTTGCGATTTCTGCCTTAAACCAAATAAACATAGGAGACACAAGCAAAGAATGGGCATTTTTACAGCAACATTTCACAAGCTTTTTTAATGAAGAAAGTAATATTAAAAAACTTAGAGAAACTATATTGCAATTGGCTGTACAAGGCAAATTAACAGAACATTGGCGAAAAGCAAATCCTAAGCTTATAGAAGCAAAGAATTCTGCTAAAGAACTTTTAGAACAAATCAAAAAAGAGAAAGCCCTTCGACAGGCTCAGGGAACTTTAAAGAAAGAAAAACCTTTGCCACCAATCACAAAAGATGAAATTCCTTATAAATTGCCGGATGGATGGGTTTGGTGTAGGTTAACTGAAGTAGTTGATGTTGGAACTGGTTCTACACCATCAAAAACTAATTTATCCTACTATGAAGGAGGGACTATTCCTTGGTACACAAGCTCTGCTACAAATGACAGGTATGCGAAAGTACAAGACATAATGATTACTCAAAAAGCTCTTGATAAAACAAATTGTAAAATTTTCCCGAAAGGTAGTTTAATCATTGCTTTATATGGACAAGGAAAAACTCGTGGTCAAATTAGTGAGCTTATAGTTCCAGGTGCTACAAATCAAGCAATAGCAGGAATGGTCTTTTATGAATCTTCGGTTGTTATTAAACAATATTTAAAGTACTTTTTCCAAAAAATTTATCATGAAATAAGATTGTTGGCAGAAGGAGGAGCACAACCTAATTTAAATGTTGGAAAAATAAAAGGGACTTTCATTCCTATTCCACCAATTCCTGAACTAGAAGCCATAGTCGAAAAAGTCAATTCTTTAATGGCTTTATGCGATAGTTTGGAACAGGAAGTTAAACAAAGCAAGGATGAAGTTGAGAAATTGATGAAAGCTGTGCTTAGGGAGGTTTTTGAAGGGGAAAAAGAATGCGTGAATGAGTAAATGCATGAATGCATGAATAAGTTAGGAAGTAATTTTAATTATTTACTAAATATATAAGTTATGAAAAAACATCTAGTAATTATTGCGCTTGTTTTATTCTCTTGTACAATGTTTGGACAAAATAAAGTTCAGGATAAACTAATTGGGAAATGGGAGCATATTGATGAAAAGGGACGAACTCATAAATTAGAAGTAACAAAAAGTAACTGGAAGCATACCAGACCATTTATTTTTAAAGGATCTACAACAAGTTATTCAGGAGATTATAAATTTGTTAAGGCAAAAAAAATAGTTGTTACTTATGATAAAGATTTGGAAGGAAATGATTTAAAAAAGACAATAAAAATTCTTGAATTAGATAACACTATTTTAATTATTAAATTAATCGAAAAAAAATGGATAATGGGAAAGGATAGAACAATCTATACATTCAAAAGAATAGAATGATTATAAAATAACCAAATCTATGGACAGATATATAGAACAATTAATAGCTGATTTTAATTTATCAGAGTCTCAGGAAAAAGCTGAAATAGACTTTGATGATTCATATGAAAATTTCGAGGAACAAATGCTGAAAATTGAAGAAGGAGAATGTATGTCTTCAAAAGAAAAAGTTGGTGTGAGTTATGATGAATTACCTCCTGCTGATAAAATGACTGATAAACAAGTTGAAAGATTATTAGAAACGATGTTAAATTCTTTATCTGCAAATGGAACAGAAGTAAGTTTCCCCGGGGATGGAATCCCTGTAAAGCTTGCATACAAAGAATTAAGAGAACATTTCAAAGATGGTTTTCATGCCATGTCAGGTTGGGTAATTGACTTTTGTAGCGGATGGTGTCCTGATTGTTCTTTTGTCGATTATTGTAAGAATAAAGATGATATTTGGACAAAGGAAGAATTAGAGAATGAACGTATTAAAAATAAGGGATGATTAAGCGTACTTTGGCAAGATCAATACAAATTATTTATTGTTTTACCCATCCCAGCTCTTCATTAAAAACATGGAGGAACTGAGTTTTACAACGGTTTTCAAAATCTATCATCCGATTTTAAATTTTCGCTTTTATTATTCGCGCGCCTTTGAAGCTCTATTTGGGTTTGCTGGTTCTATCATCCGCCAAGCGCTTTTGAAGCGCTAGGCGGTTTGTAGGAATAAGTGCGTGAAATAATAGCGTTTTAAAAGCTAATCATAAGTATTTAGTTTTGGTGTTATTAAATCTATTTCAAACATTAAAACTAAATTTTGGTCATCCGCCAAGCGACTTTGAAGCTCTATGCAGGTTTGCTGGTTCTATCATCCGCCAAGCGCCTTTGAGGCGCTAGGCGGTTTGCTTTGACTCGTCCTAAAATAAGTTTACAGTTTAATTTAAAATGCTAAATTTCAAAATCTATCATCCGATTTTAAATTTTCGCTTTTGTGCATTACATTTTCTAACCAGCCGTTTTTTGTATTTTCAATTACATCGAATTTCGAAACGTAGGGTTTTATATCTAATAAAGGTGTTTCATCTAAAACATCAATTCCGCTAACGTAAATCTTTTCATTTTTAATAGATTCAATTTTAAAAATTGAAAGCCCGATTGGATTTGGACGTTTTGGAGCACGGGTAGAAAATACGCCTCTTTCGGTATTATCAAGAAAAGGCCTGGTAATTAATTTATAATCCTTGTTTTTGTGAAATTGATAAATCGCATAAATATGACTAAAACCATCTAAGTCTTTTATGCCGGGTAAAAATTCCGGGTAAATTTCTATAAAGCCTTTTATTTCTTTTGCGCCGACACTTTGTATCGGCATATCTTTTTTGCTTTTAAAAGGACTGTGAATTATTCCAATTGGTTTCATTAAATTTTAAATTTGTATTTTCATCTCTCAATTCCATCTCTGGCATTTACACCATTGTCATAATAATGTTTAATGTTTTTCATTTCTGTTACCAGATCTGCTTTTTCAATTATTGATTCCGGAGCATATCTGCCTGTTAAAATTAATTCAACATTTTCAGGCTTTTTTTCTATCAAGTCGAGAACGTCTTTTTCTTTTATCAATCCAAACCAAATCGAAACATTTATCTCATCTAAAATAATAATTTCATATTTACCCGAAAGCATTTTGCTTTTGCATTTTTCTAAAGCTTTTTTTGATTTTTTTTTGTACTCTTCACTTACTTCTTCTTTAGTAATACATTTGCTTATTCCGAATTGTTCAAGCTCAATTTGTGGAATTTTTCGAAGAGTTTTTAGTTCTCCATATTCCCTGCCTTTCATAAACTGCCCAATAAAACAATTTTTATTATGACCTGCAGCACGAACAGCAAGACCAATAGCGGCAGTTGTTTTGCCTTTTCCGTTTCCTGTATAAATTTGAATGTATCCTTTCATAATAAGTGCCTAAAATGCCTAGTCCCGATAGCTATCGGGATGGAGTGACTAAAGTTATTGTTTTTTCCCAATTCATATTAAGATTTCATTAACTATCTCATAAAACCTGTCTTTTGCTTGCCTTTCCATCCATGGTTTATGCCCGCAATTTTTGAGTAAAATAAACCTAAAGTTATTTATGTTTTCGCTTAATGTTTTTTGAATTCCCTTGGCGGGATGAGAGTCAAAATCTCCATGGATTGCTACAACAGGACATTTTATTTTTTTTATGATTTTTAGAAGTTTTCTGCTTTTTCTTAATTCGGAAGCTTCTTTCCAAACGTTTTTATAAATATCAAAATTACAATTAATAGTTTCGGCTTTATCAATTAATGGGTCGTAGGAATCGGCTTTACTTAAAATTTTTCCTAAACGACAAAAAGCTTCATTTTTTTTACCGGAATTAGAATCATTTAGTATCTGACTAAGAAACTCAATTTTATCTTTTTCTTCTTCTGTCAAACGACTAAATCTTGTTTCCTGAGTTTGAAAAGCATATTTTTCTTCAAAACCACTACTTCCAACAAGGATTAATTTTTTAACAAATTTGGGATGTTCCTCAGCAAATAAAATACTTAAGCATGCACCCCACGAGAAACCAATTAACGTTATTGGCAATTCAGCATTTTCTTCAATAATAGTTTTTAATTCTTCAATCTGACCTTTTATAGTTTTGGCTGTTTGGAGAGGTTCTAAAACACCATAAGTAAATGAAAGCTTTTTAGCTACCGGAGCCATTTCTCCACTTGCTCCCGGTCCACCATGAATTACAGCAGCTTTAAAAGGTTTGTTTCCGTATGTTCTTAAATTTTCCATAAATCACTTAGCAAAAAAAGGACATTTTTCTTCACGGCATTCATTATTAAACTTGTTGAAATCACAATCAAAAATTTCTATTAATACCTATTATAACTACAAATATTATCTATGCTTTTTCTTGTTTTTTTGCGATGTTTGTAATTTTCCGGTGCATAGCCAACGCTAATTATTAAAGCAATACTTTTTTTGTCAGGAATATTAAGAAGTTTCTTTATCGGTTTTTCGTTGTACCAGCCCAGCATACAAGTTCCAAGACCCTCTTCTTCAGCTTGAAGGCAAAAGTGCTCGGCAGTAATCCCAATATCTATGAGTTTCCATTCTTTCTTTTTTATTCTTTGTCCGAGCTGAGTAATTAGTTTTACTTTTTCCAGAGTTATCACTACAATTACAGAAGCTTCAACAGTAAATTTATTGAAACTTGCTATTTTATCAAAAGTTTCTTTTGCAACTTTATTTTTCAGTTCAGGCTCATCAATAATAATAAATTTCCATGGCTGAGAATTACTCGCTGATGGAGCAAGCCTGGCAGCCTCAAGACATCTTTTAATTTTTTCTTTCTCAACAACCTTGTTGGAATATTTTCTTACACTTTGTCGTTTTATTACTAATTCTGTAAAATTCATTATTTCATTTTTTTTAAAATATCTTTAGTTTCTTTTTCAAATCCCGGTTTACCCAAAAGTGCAAACATATTTTTCTTATAAGCTTCAACACCCGGCTGGTCAAAAGGATTAACATCAAGAATATAACCACTAACAGCGCAAGCCATTTCGTAGAAATATATTAACTGACCCAGATTTTCTTCGTCAATTTTATTAATAGTAATTTTAATATTTGGAACACCACCATCGATATGAGCAAGCGTAGTTCCCAATTCTGCATTTTTATTTACTTCATCAACTCTTCTTCCGGCAATGTAATTTAGTTTATCCAAATCTTCCTTAACTTCAGGTATTTTTAGAGTTTTTTTAGTGTTTTCAACTGAAAGCACAGTTTCAAAAATATTTCTCAGTCCCTCCTGAATATATTGTCCCATTGAGTGAAGGTCGGTTGTAAAACTAACTCCGGCAGGGAAAATACCTTTATTTTCTTTTCCTTCGCTTTCGCCATAAAGTTGTTTCCACCATTCGGTAAGATAAAACAATGTTGGCTGATAATTTACCATGATTTCGGTTGTAAAACCTTTGCGGTATAAAGCGTTTCGAGTGGCAGCATACAATGCTACCGGATTATTTAACGAGCTAATATCAGAAAGAATAAATTTGCGCATTTCTTTTGCGCCATTTATGAGTTCGCGAATATTAAATCCGGCAACAGCAATTGGTAATAACCCAACCGGAGTTAAAACAGAATATCTACCTCCAACATCATCAGGTATAATATAAGTTGAATATTTTTCCTTGTCGGAAAGATGCTTTAACGCACCTTTTTTACTGTCGGTGATGGCAATAATTCTTTCAATTGCACCTTCTTTTCCGTATTTTATTTCAAGATGATTTTTAAGTAATCTGAAGGCAAGTGCCGGTTCGGTTGTAGTTCCCGATTTTGAAATCACGGCAAGTGCATAATCGTTTTTATCAAGAATATCTAAAAGATCAGAAAGATAGTCTTCACCAATATTTTGTCCGGCATAAAGTATTTGTGGAAATTCCTTTTCGGGAAGAAGAGAATTAAAATTATGACTGAGTGCTTCGATAACTGCCCGTGCACCGAGATACGAACCGCCAATTCCTATTACGACAAACAACTTTGCAAGTTTTTTAATTTTCTTAGCATCAGCTTCTATTTTGCTAATAAGATCTTCGCTAATTTCATTAGGAAGATCAACCCATCCAAGAAAATCGTTTCCCTTTCCGGTCTTATTTAAAATTGACTGAAAATGTGTTTTTATTTCATTTCGAAAATTGTTAATTTCTTTTTTAGAAATAAAATCTGAAACTTTATCGATGTTTACTTTTAATTTTATCATAATGTAAGTTTTTGTAAAAATCAGTTTATTAATCTTGGTTTTCTGGCTTTGAGGATATTTTTAAAATGGTATAAAGGTATTTTCCCTTATTTCCCATATTTCCTTTATTTTCCAATTCAATAATATTTCTCAATTTCACCTTTGATTGTTATTAATTTATTACTGATAAGTTATGAATTATTTTTTTTGCATAAAATTAGAAAAAAACAGGAGATAATTGTTTGGGAATATAAAAAGCGGTCAAATAATTAACCGCTTTTTATATCAAACACCAAAACTTTATTGATTTTTTTAATTGCTCAAATCGTATTAATCACAAAATTTTAGTTATTAACCAATTATTTAAATTATGATAATACAAAAATACACCTGGAAATATTCATATAATGTTAAGTGATTTTAACAAACGTTAAAAAATGTTAAAAACCTGTATATCATAAATTTAAGAGCTAAATTTGTGTTTTGATCAAGCGAAATGAAGAAGAATATTATTTATATTATTAGTTTAATAAGCTTTGCCTTAATAGGTTTAATGGTGATACAGGTTTACTGGATAGAAAATGCCATTACTGTTGAAGAAAGTAGTTTTGTCAGGAATGTAGATGACGCTGTTTCGAGGGTTGTTGTAAAGCTCGAAAAAATAGAAATGTCGAAACAACTTCAACGGAAAATGAGATTTAATACAAGCCGATCAAATATTCGTAGTTCTATTGATTCTTTAAGAAATGATTTCAATAGTTCTATAGGTGATGCTACAGAACAAGAATTGTTCATGAAAAATTCCCGTTTGGCTCAAGATGTTTTTCAAAATTTTATGGATAATAACAGAGTAATTCCTGTTGAAGAAAAAGTAAATAGAAAAATTTTGGATTCATTGTTAACTATCGAATTAAAAAACAAAGGAATTACCACACAATTTGAATTTGGAATTTATTTGCCAGTCAAAAATAGACTGATATTTCAAAAAACAGAAAGATATCCTAACGAATTACTTAATAAGGGTTTTGCGTTTACTTTATATCCAAGCGAAATGCAAATTAGTCCGAGTTATCTTATGATGTATTTCCCAAACATGAAAAGATTTTTAATTAGTCGTTTATGGGTTCTTTTATTGATTTCGGTTATTTTAACTTTAGTGATAATACTTTCTTTTGTGTTTACAATTAATACAATTTTCAAGCAAAAGAAACTTTCAGAAATGAAAAATGATTTCATTAATAATATGACTCACGAATTTAAAACCCCGATTTCTACTATTTCGTTAGCATGTGAAGCATTAAAGGATAAAGACATAATAAAATCGGAAGATATATACACCACTTATATAGGGATGATTGGTGAAGAAAATAAGCGCCTTGGAGGTATGGCAGAAAAAGTTTTACAAACAGCTGTTTTAGATAAAGGCAAATTATCTATGAAAAAGGAAAGTGTAAATATTCATAAAGTAATACTAAATACAATAAAAAATATTCAGCTTCAGGTGGAGAGAAAAAATGGTAGTGTTATTGCGGATTTTAAAGCTGATTGTCATCTTATTAATGCCGACAAAATGCACATCACAAATGTTATTTATAATTTGCTTGATAATGCAAATAAATATACACTTGAAGATCCTGAAATTGTTGTTTCAACAGAAAATTCCCTTGGAGGAATTAACATCACAATAAGTGATAATGGAATTGGGATCAGTAAAATTGATCAAAAAAGAATTTTCGAGAAATTATATCGTGTTTCCACCGGAAACGTACATGATTTTAAGGGTTTTGGCTTGGGATTGAGTTACGTAAAAGCAATTGTTGAAAAACATGATGGCAAAATATCATTAGAAAGTGAATTGAAAAAAGGAACAAAATTTACAATATTCTTACCTTTGAAAAATAATTATACTAATTCTTAATAATTTTGCAACTCCGATAGCTATCGGGGAAAGCTGTTTAGAAATAGTAATGAGGTACAAAATGCAACTGGAAATTTTGCAATTCTGTTCCGTACAAGTATAAAACATTAAAAAAATGGAAAAGAAAAAAACAAGAATTTTATTGGCTGAAGATGATAAAAATTTAGGAACAATATTAAAATCATATTTAGAAGCGAAAGGATATTCAACAGTTTTGTGTGTAAATGGTCAGGAAGCATACGAATCTTATAAAAAAGAGACCTTTGATTTTTGTCTTCTTGATGTGATGATGCCAATAAAAGATGGTTTTACTCTTGCCAAAGAAATAAGGGAGACAAACAAAACAATTCCAATTCTTTTTCTTACTGCAAAATCTATGCAGGAAGATAAACTTAAAGGTTTTGATATTGGTGCTGATGATTATGTTACAAAGCCTTTCAGCATGGAAGAATTGCTTGTGAGAATTAAAGCAATTTTACGACGCAGTGGTCAAAATAATGGAAATCAGGCTAACAAAAATATCTTTAAAATAAATAATTTGGTTTTTGATTATAATCGCCAGATTTTAAAAATTAATGAAAAAACACAAAAGCTTACTTCAAAGGAATCAGAACTTTTAAAAATGCTTTGCGAAAATCTTAATAATGTTCTTGACAGAACCGATGCATTGAAACATATCTGGCTAGACGACAGCTATTTTAATGCCCGTAGCATGGATGTTTATATTACCAAATTACGAAAATATTTGAAAGAAGATCCCTCTATTGAGCTTATTAATGTTCACGGAATTGGATTTAAACTTGTTGCAAATTAATTTAGATCTTTGATAAACCCAAGCGGGTCTCTTTCGTCACGTAGTATATTCCAGAAAATTTGAGAACTCGGTCCTTTATCTTTATTACTTAAAACAATAATGGTTTTTTCGGTTTTCATATCTCTGATATAAAAAGTTCGGAATCCTTTCCACCATCCGTAATGAAATACAGTGCTGTCTTCTCTTTCTTTTATTCTCCAGCCAAAACCATAATTATTTCTTCTTTTCCAGTATTTTGGACTTCCCGATTCAAAAGCTTCACCTAAAGTGGAGTCACTAACAAGTGTTTCGTTGTACATTCCCTGATCAAATTTAAAGATATCTTCAACACTCGAATAAACACCTTTGTCGCCCATTACTCCGTTGAGGTAATCATTTCTTTCTCTAACAATTCTCCATCCACGATATCTATAACCTGTTACACCTTTTGGAATATTATATGGAATCAGCGAATCTTCATTCATGTTGTAAATAAAGGAATCGGTCATATTTAAAGGTTTAAATATTTTTTCCTCTGCAAATTTATCAAATGTTATTCCAGAAATTTTTTCAACAATACTTGCCAAAACTGCGTAATTCGAATTACAATAATGAAAGCCTTTGTCAGGAGCAAAATATCTCTGAGGAGGATGCTCTCTAAAAAGATCTAACATATTATCATTTGTAAGTGGTTTTCTTTTATTTTTCCAATGTTTGTGTGCAATGGACATATATCGCGGAAGTCCCGAGCGATGAGTTAATAAATTTCGTATAGTAATTCCCTCATAAGGAAAATTATCAATGTGATCTCTGATGTCGTCTTCGTAGGTTAGTTTACCCTCTTCTTTCAGAATCATAATTGCCATGGCTGTAAACATTTTAGAAACAGAAGCAAGCTGAAAAGAAGAATGAGTGTTTAAATCTTTGTGGTTTTTAAAGTCAGCCATTCCAAAGGCGTTTTTATAAATAATCCTTCCTTTTTCACTAAAAAGAACAGTTGCATTAAATCTATATCGTTTATAAAGATTTGTGAATATTTTGTCGATTCGCTCTGACTTTTTAGCGATAATTTCTTTATCAAGGTCCGTAATAAGATTTTCAGGTACAGAATATAATAACCTTTTTACATCATCAGCCATCTGGTCATTTCTTCCTTTAAAAGGAAATGAAGACAATGAAATAATTATCAAAATCACTGTTAAATATTGCCAGATGTTTCTTTTCATCTATTGATTTTTGCCTAAAATTTGGGTGCAAAAGTATTATTTATTTCATTAAACCAACATTTTATTTATAAAGTATTAAACAATAGATAGTTAATAAAACCATTCATTATAATAAAACATTATCCGATTTCAGAAGGGTAAATTTCAAATCGTTATACATAATTCGTTAATCGACATTCAATATTTCATTTTTTTTAGAATATCCTATTCCGAGCACTTATTAATGATTCTAGTTTTTTTTCAACATTAGTGGTTACATTTTGATTAATACTACTATTACTTTTCGGATTAATAAAAACAACATTTTAATTATATCACTCTCCGATTTCAGAGGTTTAATTATTTAGTTTATCGAACAAGTTTTTTAATAAACAAGAATACAAAGAGATATAAAGAGTGGCATAAACTTTGCAAAGGACAACACAAGCTTTTTATATTAAATTACAAAATATACTAAATTCCATGTATTTATTTAATATAATGTTAAACCTTCAGAAAACATATAGATTGTTATTGAAAAAGAAAATTTCTTTAAAGTG
>Ga0307991_1000102_pt1 | contig 63256 bp, 31 predicted proteins | sample EllFjometagen131_FD_203146 | JGI IMG/M metagenome (GOLD analysis project Ga0307991, IMG submission 203146) | Marine microbial communities from Ellis Fjord, Antarctic Ocean - #131 | ecosystem: Environmental > Aquatic > Marine > Unclassified | place: Southern Ocean | collected 2014-10-08
AAAAACCATTGAGCATAAAACATTTAAGGATATATTAAATTATTTTGACGACGGAGATGCTTTCGTCATTAATAACACAAAAGTATTTCCTGCAAGATTGTATGGTATTAAAGAAAAAACAGGTGCAAATATTGATGTCTTTCTTTTAAGGGAATTGAATCGAGAAGCACGTTTATGGGATGTTTTGGTTAATCCTGCAAGAAAAATAAGAATTGGTAACAAACTTTTTTTTGGAGAAAATCAGTCATTAGTAGCAGAAGTTATTGACAATACAACATCTCGCGGCAGAACATTACGTTTTTTATTTGACGGACCTTATGAAGAGTTCAAAAAAATAATTGAAGAACTTGGAAAAACTCCATTGCCACCATTAATCGACAGACCAGTTGAGCCGGAAGATAAAGAAAGATATCAAACTATTTTTGCAAGACACGAAGGTGCTATTGCTGCACCAACTGCAGGTATGCATTTCAGCCGTGAACTTATAAAGCGCCTTGAGTTAATTGGAGTTAATTTTGCTGAGATTACTCTTCATACAGGATTAGGAAATTTTAGAAATATTGAAGTTGAAGACCTTTTAAAACATAAACCGGAATCAGAACAAGTGTTTATTGATGAAAAAACTGTTAATCTTGTTAACTCAGCAAAAGAGAAAAAGAAAAATATTTGTGCTGTTGGAACAACATCAATGAAAGCTCTGGAGTCTTCCGTAACTATTTCAGGAATGCTTAAACCTTATGACGGATGGTCTAATAAATTCATCTTTCCTCCCTATGATTTCAAAATTGCCAATACTATGATTTCTAATTTCCATCTTCCACAATCAATATTATTAATGATGGTTTCGGCTTTTGCAGGACACGATTTTATTATGAAAGCTTATAAAGAAGCTATAGATAAAAAATATAGATTTTTCTCTTTTGGCGATGCTATGCTAATTTTATAATGCTTTTTGCTTTTCTTTTTATTTATTATTTATAGAAATAATAATTGTGAAAAAATATGTAATAATTGTTGCTGGAGGAAGTGGAAACAGAATGGATGTTAGTATCCCCAAACAATTCATTCCAATTGCAGAGAAACCAATATTAATGCATACAATTTTTGCTTTTCATGATTATCTGCCGCAAATTAAAATTGTTCTGGTTTTACCAAAAATTCATATTTCTTCTTGGAACAAATTATGTGATGAATATAATTTCTCAATTCAACATGAAATTATCGAAGGCGGTAAAACCCGATTTCATTCTGTGAAAAACGGATTAGCTCTTATTCCTAAAGATTGTATTGTAGCTATTCACGACGGGGCAAGACCTTTAGTAAGTAAATCAAGCATTTCAAATTGTTTCAATACAGCTGAAAAGTTTGGGAATGCAATCCCTGTTATCCCAATTAATGAATCAGTAAGAGAAATTGATAAAAACCTTAATAAATTTGTTGACAGGAAGAACTTAAGAATTGTTCAAACTCCTCAATGCTTTAAATCTTCAATTATTAAAAAAGCTTATGAGCAAGATTATAACGAAAGATTTAATGATGATGCAAGTGTTGCTGAATCAGCTGGTGAAAAAATCCATTTAGTTGACGGAAATTCAGAAAACATAAAAATTACTTATCCAAGTGATATTAAAATTGCGAATGCACTTTTAAAAAATACTCTCTAAAAATTACAACAAATGAGTACTTAAAGTGAACTAAAGTACTTAGAGTGCCTAAAGTTAATGTAAATCGGCATATGAAATATAAATCAAACACTAATTCATTACAAAATATGTGAATTTAAGTGGTCAATTGATTAAAAATAATTATTGATTTAAACAGAATTGTTTTGAGAAAAAACAATTAAATTTGAAATAATCGAAAGAAATCTTTGCTATTTTCACTTCAATTAAATAAAGAATATAACTCTAAGTATTTTAGGCACTCTAAGTACTTTAGGCACTTTTTTAACACAAAAACTTTGACAGTAAGTAGGATAATTCAATTATTAATTTTTCTTCCCTTCCAATTGTATGGAATTATATTTCCAATTATTCCAAAAATTGTTATATAAAAAACATAAATTAACTGAAGTGGCAAATAATACCAAAGCAATTTTCTTTGTTTAATAAATTTGCTGAAACTAAATAGAATTGGAAAATCGATAAGCACTTTAATACAAAACATAAATAAAACCCAAAACAATATATCTGAAAAGAAAATTCCTGCAATTAGTGCTGCAACAATCCCAAAATTGAATAGAAAAATTATTAATGCAACTGAAATTATTCCAAAATCTTTATAGGCTTTACTTTTAGAAATCCATCGAATTCGTTGATTAATAAATTCTTTTATTGTTGAAACAGCTTCAGTATAGATTATTGCATCTTGGTTTTTTAAAAACTGGATAGAATTTCTCCCAAAATGTTTTTTAATTTCTAATAAAAGAAAAATATCATCTCCTGAAGCATAATTTTTATTCGCTTCAAAACCATTAATATTTACAAATGCTTCTTTTTCATAAGCCAAATTTGCACCATTACACATAATTGGCTTTCTTAAATTAATTGCTGCTGATGATGATGAAATTAAACTCATAAATTCAAGAGATTGTAATTTTCTCAGAAAAGATTTTTCATGTTTGAAAACTACTGGAGAAACAATCATTTTTGCATCGTGGTTTTCATAATAATCAACAATTGATGAAATCCATTTTTCTCCTGATATGCAGTCTGCATCAGTAGTTATTATTAAACTTCCTGAAGAATTTTTTATTCCGTAACTTATTGCTTGTTTTTTATTTGAATTCGTTTTATCGTTATCTGATAATTTCAAATATTTAATATTTTCTCCAGAATTATTTTTTATAAAATCCTTAACAAGCTCAGATGTTTTATCAGTTGATGAGTCGTCAATTAAAATTATTTCCAAAATGTTTTTAGGATAATCCTGAGCTATTAAAGATGATAGACAAGGAATAATTGTTTTTTCTTCATTTCTCGCCGGAACAATTATGCTTACTGAGGTTGAAAAATTTCTGCTCGTTTTTTCATGTTTTTTTAGAGAAATCCACCCATAAGTGTAAAAGGAAATTAGCAGAACATAAGCCAACGTAAGGATAGATAAAACGATAAAAAATATTAATAAAAAATTACTCATCTATGAACGTTTTTTAAAAAAGTTCAAATTAAAAACAAATGCAGAACCAATTAAAGCTGGTATTACAAGATTGATTAACCATAAAACTGAAGTCGCTGAAATTATACCAATATTGATTTGATCAGTTAGCACAGATGTTTTTTCTATATACGTTCCAATAAAATAGATTGCAACAGAACCTCTAATTCCAAGCTCCGACAATGCAATTGTTGGAATTGCAGTTATAATGAAAAATATAATCGGAATAATTATTAAACTTTCTTTAAAGAGAATATTCACATTGAATAATCTCAGTAATAAATAAAATTGAAAGGAAAAAACCAAATATCTTAAAAAGCTAAAAAGCAAAACTTTCAATAGTTCTTTTGAAGAATAGAATGAAAATATTCTCATATACTTTCTAATCCTTCTCCATTTTTCCTTAACGAATCTATTTACAAAAGATGTTATTAATGAAACATTAAGAAAAAGTAGCAGAAGGAATATATTTAGAACAAGAACAATTATAATTATTCCCCATAACAGGTAATAATATACATCATAATTTGATGAAATAAAAAACAATAAACTTACTGAACCAACAATTATTGTAATCAACAATTGGCTCATGCTTCCAATAATTGTAATAAATACTCCCTCCCATGGATTAGCTTTGTCAAGAATAAAAACTCTTCCAAAATATTCACCAACGCGATTCGGTGTCAAAGTGCTCACAGTTATTCCGGCAAGAACAGCTTTAAATGATTTAAAAAAAGAAATGTTTTCAATTTTTTTTATTAAAAACTTCCATTTCCATGATTCAATACCCCAATTAAAAAACATTAAAACAAAAATAAAACTCAATTTTAAGACAAATCCATTACTTTGAAAAAGTTCGGCGAAATTTCCTGTAATTTCCGAAAAATCTCTTTTATGAAATATTTGATTATAAATAAAACCATAAGCTAAAATAATAATTACTGTTTTTATTATCAGGTTATAAGTTTTACTTAATTTTGTTTTTAAGAACATTTTATAAATATTAATTCATTTTTTTTGAACACCGACCGAATCATATTAGGCATTGACCCCGGCACAACAATAATGGGATATGGATTAATTCATAATAAAGGTAATAAAATTAACCTTATCTCTATGGGAGTTCTAAAATTAAGCAAATATGATAATCAGGCATTAAAACTAAAAAAAATTTTTGAGAAAACACTATTTCTTATTGATGAATATAAACCTGATGAGCTTTCAATAGAAGCTCAATTTTTCGGAAAAAATGTTCAATCCATGCTAAAATTAGGCAGGGCACAGGGTGTAGCCATTGCAGCAGCATTGTTTCGTAATGTACCATTTTTTGAATATGCCCCAAAAAAAATAAAAAAATCTATTACCGGGAACGGTAATGCTTCGAAAGAACAGGTAGCAGGAATGCTGGCAAATTTGGTTTCGATAAAAGACCCTACAAAATATTTGGATGCTACTGATGGTTTAGCAGCAGCAGTTTGTCATTATTTTCAAAAAAATTCTACTCAAAATAAAAATAACTATTCAGGATGGAAAGCTTTTCTAACAGATAATCCGGATAAGTTGGCAAAAACACCATAATTATTTCATTGCTTTGCTAATCTTTTTTGCTATTTCCGAAAATTCATCAGGAGTAAATTTCATTTTAGGTTTTTTGAAATCTATATCATAAATTGTTTTTAATGGAATAAGATGAATATGGGCATGAGGAACTTCAAGACCAACAACAGCAATTCCTACCCTTTCGCATTCCACAACTTTTTCAATAGCTAAACCAACCTTTTTTGCAAAAAGAAACAAGCCTTTATAAATATCATCATCAACATCAAAAATATAATCTACTTCTTTTTTTGGAACGACTAAGGTATGACCTTCGCAAAGAGGATTAATGTCTAAAAATGCATAAAAATTTTCATCTTCTGCAATTTTATAAGATGGGATTTCTCCATTGATGATTTTAGAAAAAATTGTTGCCATAAGAAAATATTATCTTGATATTTCAATAATTTCAAAAGAAATTTTACCGACAGGAACTTCAACTTCAACTGTTTCTCCAACTTTTTTACCTAACATACTTTTCGCAATTGGTGATGAAACAGAAATTTTTCTCTTTTTTAAATCTGCTTCAATTTCAGGAACAATTTCATAAGTCATTGTTGCACCATTGCTAAGATTTTTAATTTTTATTATGGAAAGCAATAAAACTTTTGATGAATCAATCTTAGTTTCATCAAGAATTCGTGCCTTATGAACAATTGCCTGAAGTTTTGATATTCTTAATTCCAGCAATCCCTGGGCTTCTTTTGCAGCGGTATATTCAGCATTTTCCGACAGGTCACCTTTGTCTCTTGCTTCAGATATCTGCTGTGAAATTGAAGGTCTTTCAACAGCAATAAGCTGTTCCAATTGGTCCTTTAATTTTTGTAAGCCGATTTCAGTATAATATGTAATTTTAGACATTGATAATAATATTTTTTGGAAAAAGCTAATATAATATTAACCTAATAAAGGTTTTATAATTTTAAAATATAAAATTAATAAAATTAAATTAAATTAAAAAATTTATTATTATAAATTTATTCTTGCTCCTATGCTGTGAGTTCCTGAGAAAGGATCAGATGCTCTATAAGAATAATTAACAGAAAAGGATGAACCTTTTTCTTTGTTTAGTGGAGCTTGAACTGTCAAACCTGCTGTTGGGCCAGTAAGAGCTGTAGTTCTTCCAGCATCAAAATCGCTAAAAAGATCCTCTTCATAAACATAACCACCTCTTAAAACCAAATATTCTTTCCACGAATATTGCAAACCTAAAGCATATTGGTCTTTAGTAAAAGAGTTTGATGTAAAATTACCAGCAACAGTAAGAGTATGATCAGTAAATAAGAAATCATATGAAGCACCAATTTTTATTAATGAAGGTAATTCAAAAGCAGCAGAACGTTGTTCAACTGTTAAAGAATTTTCTTGTCCGGGAACAAATCCTCTAAAAGAAAGTCCATCGCCAGAGTATTTCATTGTCGGTCCGACATTTTTCATAGAGATACCAAATTTGATATTTTCATCTTCACCTGTAACATATTGAATACCTGCGTCGATTGCAAGACCTTGTGCTGAAACATCTGAGATTTGTTCAGAAATAATTTTAAAATTTATTCCTCCAAAAATACTGTTAGAAAATGCTTTAGCATAAGAAATGCTAATATTTAAAAGACTTGGTGAGAAAGTTCCTATGCCACCACCTTCTGGGAAATCAACAGTAGTAATATCAATATCACCAAATGACATTGCCATTATCCCAAAACTAATAACACCTTTATCTTCTCCAAGTTTTTGAGAAATTCCAAAAGCATTTATATTAATATCTGTACCTTGTAACCATATAGTTCTACTAAACACTAACTCGGTACCTTTAGTAAATGCAGTTCCTGCAACGTTCAAATATTGAGCTTCTAATCCTCGAATACAAGCACTGTTTGCATCTCCCCAACCTGAACTTCTTGCCCATGGATTAATTAACAATTCAGAAGCTCCTGCTTCACCTGTTCTGTCTTCATTACCTGCCATCAGATTATTTAAAGGGACCGCTATAAGTCCTATTAGAACAGTAATCATTAAATATTTATTTAACTTTTTCATATGATTAAATTTATTATTTTCTATAATATTATTTGTCAATTTATGATTATTAATTAGAAAGAGTTTAAATCAACAGGTCGTAAAGTTCCAAACCATTTTATTACTCTTTCACCAATTCCTTCTGCTTTAACATGTATCATATATAAACCACCTGCTATTGGAATGCCTGCATGATTTTTCAAATCCCAATCCAATGAAGTTAATTCTTCGTCTTTAGTAAACTGACGTACTAAAACTCCATTAACTGTATAAATTGTAATTGTACATTTTACAGGAAGATTTGTAATTTTTACACGATTATCTAATTGGTCAACTTCATAGCCTGAAAATGCATAATATGGATTAGGAACAATATTAATTAAATCCAAAGCATTTTTAGCTGTTTCATTGTCATTTTTAACAGTTGCAATTCCATCAGTATTGAAAGTGTACATAGGGAAATTGTCGTTTTGAGCAGGATTAGCACCATATGTAGAATAATTCTTTTCATAAGGTTTTGCAATCTTAATTTTTATAGTAACATCAGTAGGTATATCATGAGGGTCTTTAAAATTATAATCTCTGCTAATCATTGGCATACCAACCCACATAATATCTTTAAATATATTTCTTTTTGAAGTGTTTCCCGGATTAAAATTACTTCCAGCTAAAATACCGTAAATCCAAGCACCATTATCGTAGGCAGGGCAATCGTAAGCATTATCTCCATTATGCCCCATAATATAAATAACATGTTTTCCACCGAATAAAACTTCTCCGAGTGAAGTATAATAATTAGAGGTTGGGTTCCAAATCATGTCTTTTCCATTTTCACCTACTAACCATGTATCTTCACCAAACATTATATTTAATCTTTCGCCTGTTTCAAGGTTAATTGCATAGCCTGGGAACCAACTCATACCTCTTCCGCTTTCTTGATTTCCGTTTTTATCAACAGAATTTCCTGCTCTTAAGTTTAATTTTTTCACACCACCTTCTGACAAATCATCGTCGTCGCATAATTCAACAACAGGGCATCTCGACCATTTTGAATCATCGGAAGTAATAACCAGCATAATACTTGATGTATTTTTCATGTCTATTTTGCCAAAAGCTGGATCATCCCATGCAGGTCCATTATCGTATTTCGAACATAGACGATAAGGAGCAAACATTCCGTTTATAACTTGTTCATAATACTCTTTGGGGTCTATCCATTTTTTCCCATTATCCAGCACATAATAATCATCATTTTCAGAATCTGTAGCATCTTCTCTTGTTCCTGATCGAATCCAGTTTAAATTATCTGAACCATCAAAATCTGGAACACCACTAAACCATCTTTCTGAACTATCGGCATAAGAAATTGATGATTCTATAAAACCATTGTCAACTGCACTTTCTTCACCGGGGTCAACAGTTTGTTCAATTTGTATGGATAATCCTATATCAAGAATTAATTGTTCGTTTCCAATTTCAATAGTTTTTTCTGAATAGATAAAACTATTAGTATCATTAGGATTTGCATCATCAATTAAAACCCATCTTGATAAACTAATATTATTAGAGTCAATTGTATCAGGAATAAATTTGAGAGTGTAATCAGCCTTTTTAATATTTAAAGGGTCAATAACTTTAATTTTAACAGGTCCGCTTGAATAATCATATTCAGGTGTTATTGATTTCCAAGGAGGTCCGGTCATAATTTCGTCAATAGTTTTTGTTGTTAATTCAAGTGCATTTCCACCATTTCCTTGCCCTTCGATACGAGTAATTCTCGGACCATCTCCATAAGAAGCAATTGGAACTGTTCCATTAGCTTCGGGGCTTGATATATGTGGAATACCGATAGTAAAAGTAATTGATGAGCCGATAGATGATTTTCTACCTGCAAGGTATGGTTTTTTCTGTCCATATAAACCTTCTAATATTGAAGGGTCTTGAGAGTATTTTTTATATTCGTTATAAGCATAAGCTATTGCAATAAAGTAGTATTTTTTATGATTAACTAATTTTCTGTCGCCTGAAGCAAATTGGTCTTCAGTGATTTTGAATGAATGAACGATTCCTTCATCTGCACCATTAACTTCTTCAACAGGCATATTTCCAGCTACTGCATCTGAATAATAATAATTTACTAATTGTCCTACACCATTTTTCTTATCACACTGAGCAACTAATCTTGCTAAATCAGGGTCACTTAAATCAGTTACTGATACAGTAGCACTTTTAATTTGATATATTTTGTATCCTTCAAATCTATAAGTCGAATCATATCTTGCAGCACTTGGAAAAGAATCAGGAGAAATAATTCCTGGGTCAATTTCAGTATATTCTTCATTATAGTTATTAGAGATTTTTCTATTTGAAACATAAAGAATTAATTCTTTGTCAAGTTCTTGTATTACCAAATCAGGAGCATCAGGTCCGTCAACAACTTTAAAACAATTATCAAACAATCGTTGGCATTTATCATCAACAAGTCTGAGAAGTTCAACAGAAGCAAAAGGTCCACCTGTACTTGCTCTTGCCCATGGAATACCAACAGTTATATAATTTACAGCACCAGCTTCTAGAGTAAAAGGTCCGGCAGATTGCATAAATCTTCTGTCATCAGGGGTATTGTTTGCAGTTTCTTCTGTCCATTTAACAGGTCCGTTTGGTGCTTGTCCGCCGGTACCCCAGTTGCATGGGTCTGTCTCATCCGGAAACATAAAATCACAATCAGGACCGTAAGCAGGTGGAGAAGAACTGGGATGAGCATTACCTCCGTATTGCATGCGGGTTCCATCTTTCCAATATCCTTTAAGAAATTGATAATATTGTAATGCATATCTTGGGTCAGTCATTGGATCGGCTTCGTAACCATTATTATGATAAACAAATTTACGCATCCCGAATCTTTCGTTGTTTTTAATTCCGTCATTAAAATTTACTCCATTAATATTTACGCCACAAATAAGTGTTGCAACCTGATAACTTCCTGTAGTGTCAGGATAGTATAAGTATGTAGTATCTATAGGTACACCACCAATGTCATATATAATAACAGCTGGATTCCAAAGTGTGTCACCTGTTCCCGGGTCAATATTATAGTTCAAAGTATCAATACCAACAATATTAAATAAAGAATCAATATTATAATAAGTATTGTAAGTGTGTGTTGGGTTATCTATACCGTCATTGTCCATATAGGGTCCCTGGAAGAAATCAACACCAACAGCCGGTGGTTGTTCTCCATAGTGGTCATATTTTCCTGTACCGTCAACTGATAAACCATTATAACAATATCCTAATCCTCTAGGAATATCGCATCCCACAAAGTCATCCCAAGCATATCCAAGGTCAGTATCAACCCACTGACTAAAGTATGTTTCTGTTAAACGATAGGTAGAGCGGTTAATTATTTCATAACTATAAAATGTCATATTATTAATTTCGTCATTAGTTGCAAAAGCAAATGCTTGGGCGCGTATTTCTACACCTATTGCAGCACCTGTTGTTTCGGTATGAATATTACCTTTATCGTTAAATACCCACCAAAGAGTTTGGTCACCTTTAAGAACCTGGTCAACTAAAATTCCATTTCCTTCCATAGTAGGGTCGGGTTGTTTACAAAGAGAATTATCTATGTCATAATAAGGATAATCTCCAGCATCGGGGTCATATGAGCCGTCTCCATCTTCATCAAAAAATGGAGCAAGATAATAACTTTGGTTTTTTGATACATCACCATGAGCTGGCCAATCGTCAATAATTTTTGGTCTTTTATAATTCGGATAAGCAGCTTTATCTTTAGAATGTGCAATAAATTCATTTACCTGTCCACGAGTAATAACAAAATGTCTGTCATAATCGTCGCATGTTTCTGCATCAACGGCAGCAGTACCATCTGTAGTTAGTGGACCAGTCCAAAAGTCATTACCATTACTGCGATATCTCTGAGCAGCACACTTCAATTGTCCGTTAACATCAGTACCTGCCATCCACAAAGAAGCAGAGTACATTGATGTTTTTCTGGAACCTTTAGGTATTTCATATTCCGAAGCAATTTGAAGGTCCCACCACATATCACCACCGGTGTTAATTCTTGCCCTTACATTATTTATACTTAAATCTGTTGCGGCTGTAGCCGGCAAACAAGCTGTTGCGGCAACTCTATTACTTGAGTTGCTTGTCTTTTCATCTAAAAATTTTTCTGCTGACATATCGTTTGAAAAAAGTCCGCAGATTATTAAAAGTATTATGGAACGAATTATATTTTTCATAATAATTATTTATTAAAATTTATTTCTATTTATTTAAAAATTAAGTGAGATTCCTAAACGAATTCTTCTTGGCAAACTATAATTGCCAGGACTGTTAATTCTAATTTCATATAAATCTCTGAATGCTTGAGGGTCGTTATTTGATTCAATTTGATTCTGGTACTCTGCCGAAGCAAGGTATCCATCATCATCAGGGTTTCCTGTGTATCTATAAACACCCATAACATTTTTGGAATTTAATAGATTGAGAACTTGTAAATAGATGTTGACGAAAGTAACACTTTTGTTCTTTCCTTTTTCTTTTCCCCATTTAATACTGAAATTCTTATCAACTCTTGCATCAATTCTGAATTGCCAAGGTAATCTTGAACCGTTTATAGAGCCTTGAAGTAAAGAAGAACCTCCACCAAGAATAGCAGAAGTAACATTACTTTGTCTGCTATAAGGAGTTCCAGAACCACCATTAAATGTAATATTGAATCCTGCATTTTCTAACAAAGCAATGGTTTTAACTTTATTAGTTCCTTTAATTTTACGATTAATAACCGGTCCGTTATACTTTTTTCCTTCGTCAAAATGAAAATCAATAGTAGTTTTTAATTGGTGACGTTGGTCATAGCTATAAGGATTAAGAGTTCTCAGGTTAGGTTGTCCTGAAGTTACTAAATTAAGTCCCGATGTTGCAGATGAACCTGTGCCATCGGCAAATTGCATAGTATAACTTGCTTTCACCCAAACATTATTGCTTCTTCTTAAATCATAAGAGATAGTCATTCCTTTCACAGTACCGAAATCAATATTATTCCAAGAAATATATGAAACAGGATAAGCATCAGTATATCTGAAAGCTTGAACCATGTCTTTCATTTGACGGTAATAAGCAGAAAATTTAAGCGATGAAGAATTATTTAATTTCTGTTGGAATCCTAATTCATAATCAACAGTTTTTTCAGGTTTTAAATCAGGATTTGAAAGAGTTGATTGTCCAAGACTTTGAATATAATAATAACTTGTTGGATTTAAACGAGCACCTGTAGTAGGTCGCTTTGCTAATACATCATAATGGGCAAAGAATAATGCTTCATCAGAAATCGGGAATGAGAAAGATATTCTCGGCATATAAGTAATTTGAGGTTCAAAATCTTTAAAAGCTTTAGAACTTAATACGTTATCATCAGGGTCAACAAGATATGGAGCAATTCCTGAACTTCCTTCAAGTACTGTAGGGTCAGAAATTTCTGTTCCTTCTGAATTATACCAAACGTCTTCATATCTGTATCCTACTATTGAAGAAGGATTGTAAACATCATTAACATATACAATATAGTCGCTGCCCATATTTGAAGGATGAGTGCCAAATTCACTGGCATCAACTTCGCCAACTGTTTTAGCTTCAAATAACAAATAAGGGTCTTTTAAAACTTTTTGATTGGCATCATAACGGTCAACTCTTAAACCTATATTAAAAATCAAGTCCTTAAAAGCAAATTTATCCTGAATATAACCAGCCATATAAATAGGTTCAAAAGCACCTATATTTCTTGTGTAGTTTCCATTTTCATCTTTCTTGGTAAAGAAATCATCAAAACTTGGTTTGTCTTTTAATAATTCTCCTGTGTGGTCATATCCATAATAAGAAACATAAGAATTTCCATTGTTAAGTAATTCGTCAGCACTAAACATATCAACAGAGAAAAATGATGGGTCTATGTTATCAACATCAATCCAATCAAGTCCGTCAACAGATAGACCAAGTTTTTTCCTAAGATTGACATCGAAGAAAGCTTGAGATGAAGCATCGTATAATCTATCATACCATATTGTATCCTGAAAAACTCCGTTAGCATCAAATACTGCGTGAGGATTAGATTTATCAAGCTGTTCAATATGTTTGTTTGTTAAGCCTCTCATTAATGTCCAGAAACCAACAGGTGCATAAGCATAAGCTCTGTCAACTCTTTGTTCATAAAGAAATCCGAACTGAACTTCGTGGTTGCCAACATCAGCAGAACCATGAGCATTTATTCCTATTTGAGAAGTATTTGTTACACTATATCCTGTGTATGGTGTACCTGTGTTTGTCCATAAACCATAAACTGAGTTTGGTAGTTGTCCGTTCAATAAACCACCACCATTCTGGACTAATACTGAATTTGTGTAATATCCCGAACTTAATGGATATAAATTATAATATTGCTGAGTATAATTTGATAAATCAGGATTAATATCAGAAGAAGCAAAAGCATATAAAGTATCGCGGAAACCATTATGTACAAACACATTATTATATCCAAGAACTGTGTCAGAACCAAGTTCATAAGATTTAATTTTATAAGTTTTGAAATCTCCTACATATCCATATTTAAAAAGGTCATCTTTATGTTCCTGATTTTGATTTTTATAATTATATTTGGAATAATCGGCTTGAATGGAATAATAAACATTTTTAATAATTGATTTGCTATCTTTGTCAGAAGGGAAACGTTGAGTAAATCTTCCATAAACTCTCCATGTACTTGTTATATATTCTCCATTATTTTTTGCGTTATACATTGAGTTTCCTAAACTCCAAAGTCTTCCGGTACCATAATTATAGGTTCCACCGAAAGTTAGATTTGTATTATCTGTAGTTCGAACATCAATTTTACCTGTTAGGTTAACTCCATATCTACTAGCATCAGTTTTAGCTGCAATGTTTTCTATGTCTTCTTTATGAACATATTCTGAATTTTGATAAATTCCAAAACCAAGACCTGAAGGTCTGAAAGGATCTGCTTCTAAAGATACTAATACATCTTCTTTGACTCTGTTAACACCAATTCGATAAGGATTCGGGTCTTTAAGATAAGAGGCTTCGCCTGCAATAAAAAATCCAAGAAGTGATGAAGATTTAGTTGTATCCTTGCCTGGTATTAATGGTCCCTGCACATTGAAACCAAGAAGATTATAACCGAATTTATCAAGTACCTCTGATGTTGCAACTTCAACACCTGCTCCAAAGTCTCGAGATGGTCCTTTAGTTGTTATATTAACTATACCACCGGTTGCATCACCATAGCGTGCAGGTGTACCACCAGTAATAACACTAACTTGTTCGAGGGCAGATTTTGGCAAACTTGAAGAACCTCTAACTCTGATGCCATCAATATACATTACTGTACCTTCAGTTCGTGAACCCCTGATGCTTCCCATTTCACCATCACGTGAAAAAACACCTCCAACTTGCACTGCAACAGATTGGGCTGACCTGCCGGGCATTTTTGAAATTTCTTCAGCAGTCATTGTTCCACCTGTTGATGTTTGATCCTTATCAATTAATGGAACTTTATATTCTATAACTTCAAAAGTTTTAAGGGTTGTAATAGTTGATTCCATATTAATATCAAGGACACGAATTTTATCAGCATTAATAATAACTCCTTTAATTAATAGAGGTTTGAAGCCAACAAATGTTGCTTTTACATTGTATTTTCCTGGTGGAATCGGCTTTATAGTGTAATAACCATCAAAATCAGTGGTTGTTCCACCAAGCTGTCTTCCTCCTAATTCAATAACAATATTGACAAATGGTATCGGGTCTTTGGTTTTCTTGTCTTTTATAACTCCCTTCAATGTTCCCGATTGCGAATATATTAACGTTGTTGTGGTTAATATAATTGTTAATGTAATAAGTAACTTCTTTAACATATCTGTAATTTTATGTTTAATATTTCTTGTGTTTTAATAATGCGGTAAAGATAAAAAATAATTATTTTTTTTAACTAAAAAAAGAAAAATTATTTAATTCTAAAACATTCAAACATAACGTCTGTTCAAAATTTCAGAAAAGATAACAGCTTTTTTAAGGTCAAAATTCTCTAAGTCAACTAATTTATTTTTTTGTTTACCGGTTTTTTCTATATCTATTATTATATCATTAGAATTAGATTCTAATAAATCTTCTTGTTTTTCTATTTTTGGTCCTTCAATAGCAATTTCTTCTTGAAAATCATTCATATATTGTTGTTCGTCAATTATAGTCTCAGCAGGAGGAGGAACAGAATCAAAAGATGGCTGAACTACATTAGACTGCTCATTGTTTAGTAGCATTTCTTCAAGAAATGATTTTTTTCTTTCTACAGGGGGCTGTTGTTGTGATAGTGTTTGGGCAGATTTTGCTTTGTTTTTTTGACTTTTTCTATAAAGAGAATATAATACCCAAGCTATTCCTAATATTATATAAATGTATTGTTTCATAAAAGTTTTTCGTGAATTAAGTTTAGTAATTATATAAGAGGTGATATATTAATTTTAAGGTCAATATATCAAAAACATATAAAGATACAATATTTTTATTAATAAAAAAAGCAAATTTAATATTTTTTTTTTAAAAAAACCAAATTCCTTTAAGCAATTCTAAGATTATTTTTCTTAGTATATGAATTTTAATTTCTTATCAATGAATTATTCAGAAAAATTCAAGTATACAGCTATTTGATAACCAAAACGAATTCTAAGATTCAAAGAACTTTTATTTTATTTATTATAATGATAAAATTATTGATAATATCTAATAAGCGCTCTATTTATGAACATACTTAATGAATTTCTCAACTTCGGGAATTCCGCCCTGATAAACCAAATATCCATTATAAGGTTCCCGAGGAGTAATTTCATCATTAATTGATGTCAGCATAATTTTCTTTACTTCTTCGGGGTCTTCAGTTTGCCCGAGAGCCCAACCAAGTTTAATGAAAGCAACTTCTGGGAGCATGTTTCCTGAAGGAATAATTCCTTTTGCCATCATATCACGACCGGTATCATAAACAAACATGTGAACATATCCCCAAATAGTTTGAAGTGTCATATACATATGAACACCTTTCGCATGAGCTCTTTCGATAGCAGGATAAAGTTCTTTATTAACGTGTCCTAAACCTGTCCCGATAATAATAACACCTTTGTAGCCTGCATCAATAATAGCATTCAATATGTCTGGATTCATTCCAGGATAATAATACATCATCGTAACCTTATCATTAAAATAAGGCATAATTTTAACATTCCTGTCTTTTCTTCGGGGTTTATACTCCTTTTTTAGATGAGTTATTTCCTTTTTGTTAATCATTGCTAAAGGAATATCGCCAATAGTTCTGAAAGTTGAACGATAGGAAGAGTGCATTTTCCTAACACGAGTACCTTTATGAAGAAGACCATATTCATCAGAAGTAGGCCCGAACATACAAACCATAACTTCGGCAATATCGGAATGTCCGGCAGCTTTCATAGCATGTTGCAAATTAAGAGCTGCATCTGAACTTGGTCTGTCGGACGACCTTTGTGAACCAACAAGAACAATTGGCACAGGAGAATTCTGAACCATAAATGTTAATGCTGCACCTGTGTGATGCAAGGTGTCAGTACCGTGACCAATAACAATTCCATCAATACCATTTTCTATTTCTTTTCCAATTGCTTTTGCTAATGACATATATTGAGATGGTCCCATGTTTTCAGAAAAAACTGCAAAAACTTTTTCGGTTGTCAGGTTGCAAATGTCAGCTAATTCTGGTACTGCACCGTATAATTCTCCGGGAGAAAATGCCGGTATAACCGCACCTGTTCGATAATCAAGACGAGAAGCAATTGTGCCACCAGTTCCAAAAAGTTTTACATAAGGCAAACCTTCTGTAAAAGGAAATTCTTTTTCCGGAATCTTATAATTAGCTTTTTTGTAACCAGTTTCTTTCATGTCGATTATAGTTTTTATATCTATACCTATGTTATAACCGGTAATAATTTTCATTACTAAGTGTTGGTCATCATCATTTTCAGAACGGGGCAGTATTGTTCCTTTAAAAGGTCCACGAGTTGTGTTTACTTCAGCTTGCCCCCAAACTCTTACATTATATTTTTTTAGAATTTCTAAAGATTCGCCTTTATAACCTTGAAATATATCGTTACTCATTTTTTATTTTTTTACTATTTTTTCTAATTCGGTCAAATTTATATTGCCTGTAGCAATTTTTTGGAGCTGCCCCATAATCCAGTTGATTTTATTATTCTCATCATCGGATCTTTTAATTTCTTCAAATTTTTCTTTAAGAAAAGGAATCTTGGAAATGATTTTTTCTCTGTCAATTCTTTTAAAATCTATGCTGTTTAAAACGGATTCAAAATCCATTTTAGGATGTTCATAAACAACAGCAAGCATTTGTTTTGCCAATTGAAAATCAAGTTTGTTTTCCTGAAGAAATTTAAACATGGCAAAAATTATCTTATAATTAAATTTATCGGAAGGAATAAAATGACCTTCAACAAATTTTAATCTGTGTCCGAAAAAAGTACCTACAAATTTTGGGTTAATATTTAGTTCATTTATTATTTTTTCAATTAAAGGGAAAAGATTTTTTTTGAATATATAATTATGCGTGTCTTCAGGAATTTTCCATTCTACTAATTGATGATATCTATCAATTATGTCTGTTGGTATTTTTTTTCTTAAATCTTCAATATAATCATCTTTTAAAGGTATTGGTGCAGTATCAGTATCAGGATACATACGGTCAGCACCGGGAAGAACTCTTTCAAAAATTGTTGTTCCGTCTTTGAAATATTTTCGTGTTTCCTCAGGAACGCCTTCAAAAGCCATTTGGCATCTTTCTTCGATAGTTTCGAGAGCTGTTTTTACATCTGCTTCGGGTCCCCAGAAAATAATTTGAGCATCATTTTCTTTTGCTTCAAGAAGTTTTTTAATTTTTTCAAAATCTTCTTTTTCAATGATTGGGTTAATATCTTCGGAACATGCCATATTTGGCTTTTCTATGCAAGCAATAACTTTAAGACGATTTATAAATTCATCAGCAAAAGTTTTTCCGGGTTGAAGGAAATACGAAAGGATACCTTTGAATTTCGGAAGATTTACAGCATAAATTTTAAGATTTTTTTCATCAGCATTTTTTATTTCTTCGCTGGGAGAATTAAAAGCAAGGTAATTTAATTCTTTAGATGAAATTTTCCACTTTTTGGTATCATGGATTTTTTCGTTTAAAATATCTTTGATTTGAAGTAAAGCCCATTGCCTGAAACATTCTACATGAGTTAATTCAGGTATCCATTTTGTGTGTGCAACACCTTTTATTTCAACTCTTGAACCACCTCTGCAACTAACATTAACATCTTCTCTTCCTGCACCAATTCCTGTCCTTACTTTTCCTGTGCTCCTGTTAAGAAAACGAATATAATTACATGCTTCCATAACTTCGTCGGGATTCACCATATCGGGATAAGTTACAGTTTCAATTAAGGGCATTCCAAGGCGGTCGGTTTTATAAACCCTGACATGACCAATATCCGAAATTTCACGGCAGGAATCTTCTTCCAAACTTAACTGTATTAATCTTATTTTCTTGTTTTTTAAAGGAATTTCTCCTTCAACGCCAATGATGGCTGTTCGTTGAAAACCGGTAGGAATACTTCCATCAAGATATTGTTTTCGAGTTACATGAACTTCACCAACAATATTAAATTTTGAAAGTAAAGAAATTTCTATTGATATTTCGAGAGCTTCGTCATCAATTGGAAAAGGAGGAGTATCATCAACTTCGTAGGTACAAGTAGTTTGATTTTTAACTCTGTAAATAATTTCTTTTCTTGTTTTAAACTCCATCAAAGCAGTGCCGTCATATTCTCCTAATTCACTTAAAGTGGGTCTCATATGTCGAATAAGTTCAGCATCGTAATCATCATTATCATTAAATAAACCGGCAGGACAACGACAAAAAAGTTTTTCTTTGGTTAATAATTGCTGGTGAACTTCAAGCCCTGACATGAATCCGATTCTGTCATAATCCTTTTGAGTTGCTTGTTTGCGGGGAATATAACCAACTTTCTTTTTGCTTTCCTCGTAATTTTTTTTCGGATTAAAATTATCTTTCATATTGATTTATATTGTCAAAATTGAACGTATTTTAAAAAGCCCCAAAAGTATAGAAAATTATGGAATTTCAAAATATGTTTTTAATAATAATTTCAAAGTTTAATTTTGAAGAATTTACACGCTTTTATTTGGAAGAAATAACCACTGTTTTCAAAAATTCTTTAAGTTTTTTTTAACTTATTTTATTAATGGAACAGCTTGTTTGTTTTTCATAAATCTGAAACCAAGGACAATTTCATGAGTATTGCTGTGGTAGTTTTTTAATTCAGAAAAGGAAATATCATAAGAATAACCGAATACGAAATTATTATAAACAATTCCTATGCTTGGGATTAGTTCGCTTGACGAACGATAAGCAATGCCTAAATTAAAATATTTATATTTTCCTCTCACACCAACAAAAAGTGATGCCGGTGAATTTCTTACTGCATTTACAGCAACAGAAGTTTCTAAATCTATATCTTTAGGTAGTTCAAAAGAATAACCGCCCATAAAACAATAATGTCTGTAGAGTTTGCTTTCTTCAGTTCGAGGAATATCTTTGTTGAATTTAATTTTGTTTTCAAATAAATGTTTTGCTGATGCTCCTAAATAGTATTTTTTATTTTGATATAAATAAAGTCCGAAATCAGCATCAGGTAAAGTTACATTTGTGTTTTGATTAATCATAATTGGGTCATCAGTTTCTTGAAGTGTTACATCATCAAAATTTATCCCATAGATTAAGACTCCTGCCGATAATCCAAAAGATAATTTTAGGTCATTATCATTCAAAGGTATTTGATAAGAATAAGTTGCAAGTATTGAATTTTGTTTAAATATGCCAATATTATCATTAATTACCAACAAGCCAAGACCAACTTTTTCGTTTAATTGTCCAACATAATTAAATCCAAGAGTTTTTGGTGAGTTAGTAAAACCTGTCCATTGTTGTCGATATATAAGGTTCAATGAATGCAAACCTACAATTCCTTCAGTAGCGGCAGGATTGCAAAAGTTCTTATTTATATCATACATACTCACAATTGGAGCTTGTTGGGGGAAAACCTGCGAAGCTATGAGCAGTACAAATAAAATTATCACACTTTTTTTCATTTTAATATTTTTTAAAAGTAAAATTATTGCACTCAATATAATTATGTCTAAGTACTAATAATCTAAAAATCTAACATCTAAATACTATCTTAAAATATTAATATCACCTCTTAATGCTTTTTTTCCTCTATTTAAATCAATGATATAAAAATAAGTACCTATTGGTAAATTATTTCCGTCCCAATCATTCTTATAGTTTGTTGAGCTAAAAACTTTGTTTCCCCAACGATTATAAATTGTTACACTATTCCCGGGAAACTTATCAATATGTTTAATTACCCATTTATCATTTTTGCCGTCACCATTTGGGGTAAATGTGTTAGGGATAAATAAAATCAAATCGTCAAGCAAATACACAATCACAGTAATTGAATCAATTTGGCTGCACCCATTGATATCCGTAACTTCCACATAATAAACTATAGTTTTTTTAGTACAGCTTATCGGAGTTGCAATTAAAGGATTATCAAGCCACGAAACCGGAGTCCAACTGTAATCTATACCTCCTGTTGCACTAAGTTCAGCACAATTTCCTTTTTCTAATGAATCGGGATAAACACTAACCGTTACTATTGGTAATGAATTAACTGATAAAGTAGTTTCTATTATACTATCACAACCTGCTAAAGTTAAATAATTATCATAATAAACTCCTGCTTTTGTTTGATATGTTCCACCGAGCAAAATACTATCGTTCTGGCAAATACTTGATAGAACAGGAATTTGAAGATATGAAGGATTAACAGTTAATTGCAATTCAAAAATACTATCACAACCTTTTATTGTATAGTAAAATATTAAAAAAGTATCCGCAGTAGAATAGTAATTACCTTGCCAAAACAAACTATCATTTGAACAAATAGTATCTTGTTCTATAAAATAATAAGCTGGGTTTAAAAATAGTTGTAATTCATAAATACTATCACAACCATTGATAGAATTATAGTTCGCATAAAAAGTATCGGCAACAGAATAATAATTGCCCTGCCATAATAAACTATCTCCTGAGCAGATAGTATCTTGTTCAACAAAATAATAAGTTGGATTAACAAATAGTTGAAGTTCGTAAATACTATCACAACCGTTTATTGAATTATAGTTTGTATAAAATGTATTAGCAACAGAATAATAATTGCCATGCCAAAACAAGCTATCACCGGAGCAAACAGTATCTTGTTCTACATAATAATAAGTTGGATTAACAAATAGTTGTAGCTCATAAATACTATCACAACCAATTAAATTATAGTTTACATAAAAAGTGTCAGCAACAGAATAATAATTTCCCTGCCATAATAAACTATCCCCAAAACAAATAGTATTTTGTTGAACAAAATGATAAATCGGACTAATATATAATTGTAGTTCATAAACGCTATCACAACCATCAACTGTTGTTAAACTATCGTAATAGGTCCCTGCATATTTTAAATAATTTCCTCCAAAAAGAAGACTGTCATTATCACAAATTACTATGCTTTGTTGAAAAAAATAATTTGGATTTACATTAACAATTTGAGAATAGGTACTCATACAAGCATTTGCATCAGTATAAGTATAAATAATTGTATGAATGCCAACACCTGCAATTGATGGAGTGAAATTTATACCGGAAATTCCAGAACCGATTAGTGTTCCACCTGTTGGAATAGGAACTATCGTTACCTGCGGATCATAAACACAATAATCTGACGCTAAACCACTATAGGAAACAATCGGCAAAGGATTTACAGTAATATTTTGAGTTGCAAAATTTGTACAACTATTACCATCAGTAAAAGTATAAGTTATTAAATGTGTTCCTACTCCGGCAACAGAAGGATTAAAATCTCCTCCGATTACTCCTGTTCCTGAATATATCCCACCGACAGGACTTCCGCCTGATAATGTAAAAGGTAGAGCATCTACACAAACATCACTGAAAGAACTTAAAGTTACAGTTGGCAAAGCATTAACATTAATATTTTGCGTAGTAGAATTAAAACAACTATTACCATCAGTGTATGAATATGTGATTATATGAGTTCCCAAACCGGCAGTAGTAGGACTAAAACTTCCACTACTGACTCCTGTTCCCGAATATGTACCTCCGACAGGATTTCCACCTGTTAAAGTAAAAGTTGGGGCATCAACACAGACATCACCGAAAGGATTTAAAGTTACAGTTGGCAAATCATTAACAATAATATTTTGTGTTGCAAAATTTGTACAACTATTAGCATCAGTATATGAATAAGTTATTATATGAGTTCCTGCTCCGGCAGCAGAAGGATTAAAACTTCCTCCACTGACTCCTGTTCCCGAATATGTTCCTCCAGCTGGAATTCCACCAGTTAATGTAAATGTTGGTGCATCCACACAATAATCAATAAAAGAATTCAATGTTACAATTGGTAAAGAACTAACAACTATATTCTGATTTGCAGAATCCGTACAATTATTTCCATCTGTGTAAGAATAAGAAATTATGTGAGTTCCTACTCCGGCAGTAGCAGGATTGAAACCTCCTCCGATTACTCCTGTTCCTGAATATGTACCTCCGGCAGGATTTCCGCCTGATAAAATAAAGGGCAAAGCATCCACACAAACATCACTTAAAGAACTAAAAGTTACAGTTGGCAAAGCATTAACATTAATACTTTGCGTAGTAGAATTAAAACAACTATTCCCGTCAGTGTATGAATAAGTTATAATATGAGTTCCTACACCGGCAGTAGCAGGATTAAAATTTCCTCCACTTACTCCAGTTCCCGAATATGTACCTCCGGCAGGATTTCCACCTGTTAAAATAAAAGTTGGGGCATCAACACAGACATCAGTGAAGGGATTTAAAGTTACTATTGGCAAGTCATTAACAATAATATTTTGTGTTGCAAAATTTGTGCAACTATTAGCATCAGTATATGAATAAGTTATTAAATGTGTTCCAGCTCCGGCAGTAGCAGGATTAAAACTTCCTCCACTGACTCCTGTTCCCGAATATGTTCCTCCGGCTGGGATTCCACCGGTTAAGGTAAATGTTGGTGCATCCACACATACATCGCTTAAAGAACCTAAACTTACTGCTGGCAATACATTAACAACTATATTCTGATTTGCAGAATCAGTACAATTATTGCCATCTGTGTAAGAATAAGAAATTATGTTAGTCCCTGCTCCGGCAATAACTGGATTAAAAATTCCTCCGCTAACTCCTGTTCCCGAATATGTACCGCCGGCAGGATTTCCACCAGTTAAAGTAAATGCAGGAGAATTTTCGCAAACATCGGCAAAAGAATTAAGTGTTACTATTGGAAGAGCACCAACAGAAGTATTTTGTGTTGCTGAATCAGAACAACCATTACTATTAGTGTAAAAATAAGTTATTGCATGTGTTCCGGTTCCTGCAATTGCAGGATTAAAAATATTTCCGCTAATTCCATTACCACTAAAAACTCCAACACCATCCTTAACTGCATCAATAATACTAATTCTATAATCTTCTGTTTCGCCATAAACTCCGGTATAGCATGGAGTTGGTGCTAAATGATATCGTAATATCACTCTCATTTTTGTTTCTCCCAGAACTGCATTAGAAGGAACAGTAAAAGTTTGATAATATGTATTTGTCCCAATCTGTGAACCAAAGTAAACTTCTTCGCCAGTATCAAATGTTCCGTTTCTATTCCAGTCAAAATATGCTGAAATAACTTCGCTATAATAACCTGCAACAAAACTTGTAACACTCATCGAATAAGTTGAATCCTTTTTTAAAGTTGTAAATAATGTAGAAGTATAATCAGAATAAGTTGTTGATGCACTTGAATTAGTACCACCATGTAAATCAACTTGTGTAATCCACTCATCTGTCGTATTTGTAAAAGATGATGGACAGTAAGTTGTAGGCATTGAGCAGTTTGAAGAACAATAAATTAATGCTCCTCCTCCTCCGTTAGCAGGCATTCCAGTTAATAAAGTAGGAGAAGAATTAAGACAATAAGTTGATGCAAGTCCTGAAAAATTTACAACAGGAAGTACATTTACAACAATATTTTGAGTTGCAAAATTAGTGCATAAATTAATATCTGTGTAGGTATAAGTAATTGTGTGAATACCAACTCCGGCAGAAGCAGGATTAAAGTTTCCTCCGCTTACTCCTGTTCCTGAATATGTACCGCCTGCTGGGCTTCCACCTGTTAAAGTAAATGGTGTTGCATCCACACAATAATCGATGAAAGAATTCAATGTTACAATTGGTAAAGAACTAACAACTATATTCTGATTTGCAGAATCCGTACAATTATTTCCATCTGTGTAAGAATAAGAAATTATGTGAGTTCCTGCTCCGGCAGTAGCAGGATTAAAAATTCCTCCGCTAACTCCTATTCCCGAATATGTACCACCTGCAGGATTTCCGCCTGTTAAAGTAAATGCAGAAGCATTTTCGCAAACATCAGCAAAAGGATTCAAAGTTACAACTGGAGGAGGATTCACAAAAGTATTTTGAGTTGTGAAATCATAACAATTGTTACCATCAGTATAAGAATAAGTTATTGTATGTGTGCCTGTTCCTGCTAATGCAGGGTCAAATATATTTCCGCTAATTCCGTTACCACTAAAAACTCCAATTCCATCCTGAGTTACATCAATAATATTAATTCTGTAATCTTCTGTTTCGCCATAAATTCCGGAATAACATGCAGTTGGTGCTAAATTATATCGTATTATCACTCTCATTTTTGTTTCTCCAAGAACAGCGTTTGAAGGGACAGTAAATGTTTGAGGGTAAATATGTGACCCAATCTGCGAGCCCAATAAAATCTCTTCGCTAGCATCAAATGTTCCATTTCTATTCCAGTCAATATATACTGAAACAACTTCGCTATAATAACCGGCAACAAAACTTGTAACACTCATAGAATAAGATGAATCCTTTTTTACTGTTGTAAATAATGTAGATGTAAAATCAGAATAAGTCGTTGATGCACTAGAATTAGTATCACCATTCAATGTAACTTGTGTAATCCATTCATCTGTTGTATTTGTAAAAGTTGAAGAACAATAATTTGTAGGCATTGAGCAATTTGAAGAACAATTTATTATTGCACCACCTCCACCTGAAGCCGGAGTTCCTGTTAATATATCAGGAGTAGAATTAACACAATATGTTGATGCAAGTCCTGAAAAACTCAGAACAGGAAGTGGATTTACAACAATATTTTGTGATGCAGAATTTGTAGAATTATTACCATCGGTATATGAATAAGTAATAGTGTGTGTTCCCGCACCGGCAACAGCAGGGTCAAAAATTCCTCCGCTAACACCAGCACCTGAATAAGTTCCTCCAACAGGATAACCTCCAATTAAAGTAAATGCAGCTGCATCAATACAAACTTCATCAAAAGAATTTAATGTAACTATTGTTAGATGAGTAATAGAACTTCCACCTGTCCAAATTGAAAAACTATCTATTCCACTTAAAGAAACATAATTACCGGTAGTATTTACAATTCCTCCCATATTATTCCAGATTGAACCTCCATCGGTGGACTTAAATAATCCTAAATCTACTTCATTACAATCATTTAATTCATTGTCGTAATAATAAAATTTTATGCTTGCGTTCAAAGCAGTATTTGTTGTAGGATTTACTTCAAAATATCTTTTTATTCCTTTATTACCATTTCCACTTTGAATAGTATGTCCGCGTTTTACTAATGTACTTCCGAGATTCTGACTGCTGCTTATTTCAAAACCTAAACCTGCAACATTATCAGCACTTGGATTATTTAATGTTCTTGTAGCTTGAATATATCCACTTTCTCCAATAATTCTTCCACTTGTTTCTATTAGTGAACCGGTTGTTCCAAGGTCAATATTATGTCCACTCAAGTTTAGATTTCCAAGAGTTAAGCTAAGCATTGAATTAACAATTGAATTACCGATTAAACTAACTCCAGTCCAATTATTAATTGTTAAGTTATTGTATGTTAATGAAGGAATATATTGAGCTGAAGTGCCATCAAATCTGGTTGTACCTTGGTCAATATATATTCCGTTATTAGTCAATGTTCCTGAAATATTAAGAGTACTTCCGGAATTTATTTTTATTGTTTTTCCCGAGTTATTTGTAAAATTATAACAGGAAATATTTCCATTTAACTCAATATATCCGTTATTGATAATATTCCCGGTGTCTAATACTGTTCCATAATTCAGGAAATTTCCATTATTAGTAAATGCCTGAGAAGAGTTTATTCCTAATGTTAAAGTATCTCCACTTTCAATAATAATATGATTTACTGTTGTGCTGTTAGATATTGTTGGCCGACTTCCTCCTAAATAATTTGCGATTCCAACATTATCAGTTGAAACAGGAGAAATGCCCCGACTCCAGTTTGTGTTTAAACTACAATTTGTAGTATTTGTGTTCAGCCAAGTGTTATATGCAGTGGAATTTATCCAATCATTTCCAGCTCCGCTTGTAGTCATATTATTCAGGACACCATCGTTAACATTTCCGGAAAAATCTTGCAAATTTGTATTAAAAGAATTATCAAAATTATAATAAGCAGCAAGTCCTGTTTCGTTACCTGTAATTGCTCTACACATATTTTCGCGGATTTCTTTTGATGTGCGAACATCGCTCCATAAACGTACTTCGTCTATTTTTCCATCGAATTCTTCCTGTCCCTCCAATCTACCGATATCCAAATCCGTTGCGTTAATATTTGCTCCGGAAGTTACAGCAATGTGCTGCCATTTTCCTGAGACAATAGTCGTGCTAACAATCCCATCTACATAAACATTTGGTGAAGTAAAGCCGGTAGCAGAGATAATACCTGAATTTGATGAAATATAAGCTGAGCCGTTCAGGTCAATAAAATATTCTGTAGTGCTGTTAGGATTTATCCAAAATTCAACAGTTCGAATATTTGTAGGTCCTGTTCCAATATCAACATAATCATCTACCCCGTCAAAATCAAGACAATTTTTTGGTCCTGCAAAAGCTGAAGAAGTTACCCAGTCAGTATTTCCATCCATATTGGTTAATGTTCCATCATTATTACTTGCGGATTGAGAATCATTAGCAATTGTCCCGGTAATTTCATTAAATCTGTAATAGGCAAACAAGTTGCTTTCTGTTCCTGCAAGTTCATTATACATATTTGCACGGATTTCTGATTCTGTGCGTACATCATTCCAGATTTTTACTTCTTCAATGTTTCCTGAGTAAAAAATCAAAGTTTCTCTATCTGCACCAATATGCAAATCGGCAGAATTATCCAGATTATTAGTTCCAATTTTTGTATTATTAACACTGGCATCTTCTACTCCATCAACATAAAATTTTACATTATTTAAAGTTCGTGAAACTGCAACAGCAACATGATGCCATATTCCATCATTAAGCGCTGTGTTTCCAATTAAACTTCCCTGAGATGCCAAAGGGCCCAAAAGATTACCTGCAATTCCATTATTTAATTCCAAAGCTAATTTATTATCGTATATAATGAACTGGTAACCTGTCCAAATAGAACCTCCCCCACTGCTTCCTTTAGATATTATACCATCATAATTATCTGAAGAAGAAAATTTAATCCAAGCCTCTATTGTAAAATCAGTTGAAGTCCCAAAATCAATTGAATTGTCATCTGAAACAGAAACATAATCGTTGATACCGTCAAAATCTAAGCAATTGTTTTGAGCTTCAGCAAATGTGAAAATAAATAGAGCCAAAAAGAAAAGATATATCTTTTTCATTTTTAATAATTTGTAAATCTTTGATATTAATATTTGCAATATACAATTACCAAATGTAGATGATTTAATTAACAAATCCAAATTTTTTAAAATATTATTATTTTATTTTGATAATTATTTTTATTTTTATATATTTGTGGAAAATATTCATTTAAAATACATTGAAATGAAAAAAAATGCAATTTTTACAACCCTATGTTTTGTTATATTTAGTTTGTCATCATTCTCACAACAGATAGGACATGCCGATTTAGATATAAACAATGTAAGAGCAAGATTCAATTCTTGCGGTAATAATTTCTGGGACCTTGATTCAGCATCGCATTATGAAGTACCTAAAGATAGTGGGATTACATCAATCTATAGTCAGGCATTATGGATTGGTGGCGAAGATATAAATGGACAATTAAAGCTTGCTGGTGATAGATATTATTATAACGGTAAGGACTTTTGGCCCGGCCCAATATCAAATACTTATGATACAGTTTATGATGCTGAATGGAATAAAGTCTGGAAAATAAACAAATCATCAATTGATAGTTTTAAACTTTGGTACAATAATCCTTCTGCTTATCCAAACTATATTATTCCATCGGAAATTCTTAGCTGGCCTGCTCACGGTGATGTATCAAAAGGTCAATCCGCTAATCTTGCTCCATTTAACGATAATAATAATGACGGATTATACAATCCGTCTAATGGTGATTATCCAATAATAAAAGGTGACCAATCAGTTTTTTATATTTATAATGACGGAAGAAATATACATACTCAAACAAGTGGAGCTAAATTATATGTTGAACTCCATGTTATGGCTTATGCTTTTGATTGCCCGGGAGCATTAGAAAACACCGTTTTTACTAATTATAAGATATATAATCGTTCAACTGATACATTAGTAAATACAAGTATTGGAGTTTTTACTGATTTCGACCTTGGCTATGCTTATGACGATTTTATTGCTTGTGACATTCAAAGAGGGACATATTATTGCTATAATGGAAATAACATAGACGGCACAGGACAAACAAATCACTACGGAATACAACCACCTGCTCAAGGAGTTACAATTTTGGGTGGTCCCTATATGGATTTTGATGGTATGGATAATCCAACCACTTATTCCGGAAATCTTATATGTGATGTAAATATTAATGGACTAAACTTTAATGATGGAATTCCAGACAATGAAAGATTAGGATTAACAAAATTTATGCATTTCTCTAATTTTGGAGTAGGCCATCCTGCGATGGGAGATCCACAAAACTCGACAGAATATTATAAGTATTTAAATGGTTTTTGGAAAGACAGTACACATATTTTATATGGCGGTAATGGTCATGCAAGCTCTTCACCTCCAGGATATGGACCGGCTTGTAATTTTATGTTTCCCGGAGACACAGACCCATGCAATTGGGGAACAGCAGGAATACCACCCAATGGTCCGGTATATTGGACTGAGGAAACCGCAGGTAATACGGCTTATGACAGACGTGGCTTAGGTGTTAGCGGATTTTTCACTTTTAGTACCGGAATAGTATATGAATTAGACCTTGCTATGGTTTGGGCGAGAGCAGATACAGGTGGTCCTTTTGCTTCTGTTCAAAAAATGAAATTAGCAATTGATTCAATAAGGTATTATTTTATTAATGATTCAACACCTTGTGGTGGTAATTTCACTAACGTACCATATATTAAAAAAGAAATTAAACAGGGATTTATTGTTTTTCCAAATCCATCAACAGATAATATAACGATTAAACAAACATCTAACTCAAATCTCGAAAATTATGAAATTTATGATATGCTAGGAAAATCTGTAATGACAGGAAAACTTAAAGAATCAACTGTTATTAATATTGAACTTTTACCTGATGGTTTATATTTCATAAAAGCATTCAATGAGAATAATTGTTTTACGAAAAAGTTAATAAAGCATTAACTTTATTTCAATAATTTTTCATTCTTATTTCTTCCAAATTGGTATTCTTCCCGGAGTATATGGAGCCTGAATATTTTCAAGCTTTTCTTCTAAAATTCTTAAGTCAACTTCCAGCAGAATTCTTAGTTCTGCAAGCAATGGAGCAAACTCATCGGCAGCAATTTCATATTGTTCCATTTGTGTAGTTGTTGGTGCTGATGTTGAATTCCACATGCCTGATATAGCAGTATTTACTCTATCTAATATTGAAGGCGGAGTATTTTCGTTTCTTCCTTGTATTAATTTATCTCCATGAAGAGCCAGAATAATTTTTTCATTTTTTTGTTTAAGGAATTTAACATTTTCGAGCCATTGTTGATCAGCTTGTGATGATGATTTTATTGCATGCTCCAAAAAATTAAGCCTTGTTTGTAAATCTTTGGAAATTCTGTCAAAACCCCGCACAGCTCTGCTCAATTCTGCAACTTTTTTCTGAAAAGCTACTAATTCATTTCTGTCTTCAGCAGGTAAAGTCGTATTATTTAAAGGTATGGTTTTGAAATTTATTGTATCGGTAAGAATAGTGATTTTTCCATTAACATATTTTGACATAAAAACAGAGTAATCCCCGGGAACAACCATAACACCACCACCTACATTAGATAAATTATTTTTCCCTCTTGGCAAATGCAATGGACTAGTAGAAGGATATCGAAAATCCCATGTAATTCTTTTTACGCCCTTCTGAGCAGGAGCTTTCAGTTTTCTTACAACATTTTCTTTATCATCTAAGATTGTAAAAACTAAATATGTAGCTTCCTCTTTATCTTCTGCATCCAACTCTTCATTAGTTGGATATTTAATTTCTTCACCTTTTTCAATAGCTTTTTTTTCTGCTTCTTTTCTTAATTGTTTTTTTGTCTTTATATTTTCTTTAAAATAATATGTAAATGTCGCACCGAAAGGTGGATTATCAGCAGTAAAATAAGTTTCTCCCTGAGAGCCTTTTTTCCCATACCCCAATTTTTGTGATTTAAAATACATCAAAGCATTTTTTATTGGGAAAATATGTGCTTCTTTTTCCAAAGTTTCTTTATTAATATCACGCAAAGGAGAATAATCGTCAAGTATATAAAAACCTCTTCCGAATGTTGCTAACACCAAATCGTTTTCACGCCTTTGAATTTCAATATCTCTAACAGAAATTGTTGGAATTCCTGTTTTAATTTTATTCCAGAATTTTCCTCCATCAATAGTAAAATAAACTCCGAATTCAGTTCCAACAAACAAAAGCTCAGGATTAATATGGTCTTCGGCAATTGTATAAATTACATTACCTTCAGGTAAATTTCCCGCTATTGATTCCCAGTTTTTTCCATTTTTTTCACTTTTCAAAATATATGGTTTAAAATCGCCTCTTTTATGATTGTCGAAAGAAGCATAAACAGTATTGGTTTTATGTTGTGATGCAAGAACACAGCTCACGTATGTTGTTTCGGGTACTTCAAGAAATTTCTCATATTCTTCCCAATCTTCACCAATATCCATACTGCATTGAATCAAACCATCATCAGTTCCAACATAAAGCAAATTCTCTTTGAGCGGAGATTCTGAAATTGTAACAATGTTTCCGTAAAGCGAGGTAGAAGCATTTTTTGAAACTGCATCAACACTTTGAACTTTTCCCATAACCGGCAGTTTATTACGGTCTATTTGTCTTGTCAGGTCATCACTGATAACGTTCCATGAATTTCCTCTGTCATCGCTTCTAAACAATTTATTTGCAGCAAAAAACAATCTTGTATTTGAATGAGGACTTATCAATAAGGGCGAATCCCAATTCCATCGATAAGGGTCTTCATCTTTCCCCGGTTGTGGTTTAATGCTAATTTTTTCTCCACTTTTTTTATCATATCTCGAAAGCCATCCATATTGAGATTGAGAATAAATTATATTCGGGTCTTTAGGGTCAACCTGAGTTTCAAAACCATCACCAAAAACTGTTATAAACCAATCGGAGTTAACTATTCCAGCAACATTTATCGTTTGTGAAGGTCCGCCAATAGTAGCATTGTCCTGTGTACCACCATAAAGATTGTAAAATGGTTTAGCATTATCAATCCCCACCCTGTAGAATTGAGTTATAGGAAGATTTTGTTTAAAAGACCAATTTTTTCCACGGTCATAACTTTCGTAAACACCACCATCTCCACCAATCAATATATGTTTAGTGTTGTTTGGGTCAATCCATAGAGCATGGTCATCAACATGGCGGCTTTTTAATCCTAAATTCTTAAAAGTTTTTCCACCATTTTCAGTAATTTTCGTGTAAGTATCCAAAGAATAAAACCTATTTACATTTTTAGGGTCGCAAACCAATTCATTATAATATTGGGGACTTGAAGCCATGTAAGAGCTTCGTTTTTCCCAGGATTCTCCTCTGTCTTTAGAACGAAATATTCCGCCCTGTTTATTGGCAGCTTCAATAATAGCATAAATTACGTCGGGATTGGCAGGAGAAATAGCAAGACCAATTCTTCCCAAATCAACAGAAGGAATTCCTGAAGTAATTTTATTCCAGTTTTTTCCTCCATCAGAAGTTTTGTAAAGTGCAGATTCGGGTCCTCCGTTTATCAAAGTAAAAACGTGCCTTCTTCTTTGGTAAGATGCAGCTAATAAAACATCAGGATTGCGAGGGTCCATAACAATATCCGTAACTCCTGTATTTTCGCTGATTTCCAGAATAAGTTCCCATGTTTTTCCACAATCAACAGTTTTATATAAACCTCTGTCACCACCTGAAGCCCATAAAGGACCTTGTGCTGCAACATAAACAATATTTGAATTTCTCGGGTCAACAATAATTTTTGCAATATGCTCGGATTTTTTCAAACCCATATTTTTCCAGCTTTTGCCGCCATCTTTTGAGAGATAAACTCCATCTCCCCAAGCAACACTTCGTTGACTATTGTTTTCGCCGGTACCAACCCAAACAACATTATGATTGTTCGGGTCCATAGTAACACAGCCGATTGAATAGGATTTTTCGTTATCGAAAACTGGAGTCCATGTAATACCTGAGTTGATGGTTTTCCATAGATTTCCTGAGGCTACAGCAACATAATATTCGCTGGGGTCGTCCGGATTTACTGCAAAATCTGATATTCTTCCTGACATTAATGCCGGTCCAACACTTCTGAGTTTTAATCCTGAAAGATTTATTTCTGAAATCGGATTTATTCCTGAAATCGGATTTTCATCTATTTGCTCTTTCTTATTTTTCTGGGCAATAGATGAAGAGCAAATTAAAGAGAGTATTAAAGCGAAAATAAAATATGACTTTTTCATATATTCTTATTTTAATATTATTAAACTTTTATATAAATTTCCAAAAAACAAATATCATTTAATTCCAAACATCTACGACAAAACGTAAAAAAATATTCTTGAATTTTTGAGATTTAATCAGTCAAATATTTTCCAGCAAAACCCTTTATCGCTCTAACTGTCATTTCTTTTTCTTCAATATATCCCATGTGCCCACAATCGCGTAAATATAAAATCTCAGAATATTTTGGAATTACGATTTGTTCAAACAAAGAATCAAGATTCATACGTGAATCTTCTTTTCCGACAATAAACAAAATTGGCAAATTTGTTTTTTTTAGAAAATCTATTTTATCCGTTCTAACTTTCATGCCTTCAAGAGCTGCAATAACGCTTTGTTTTGTTATTTTATCAGCGTCCTTTTGAAGCTCAATAATTTGAGTTTTAAATTTGTCAATATTATTTGGGGCAAACAATTCAGGAATAAATTGATTAATAAAATTTTTGTGATTTCGTCTAACAAATGCAACAGTGCGGCTTCTGTTAATTTTTGCTTCGGGTGTATCGGCAAGAGCATTTGAATGAAACAAACATAAAGCAGATAATAATGTAGGATATTTTTCAGCAAAAGCAAGACTAACGTAGCCTCCCATCGAATGTCCAACCATGACACATTGAGAAATTCTTAAATGCTCAAGAACTGTTTTTACACATTCTGCCATAAATTCCATTGTATGAATTTCATCAAAGCATTTTGTTTTTCCAAAACCGGGCAGGTCTATACTAATTACTTTAAATTTTTTACGCAAACCAACAGAAAAATCATCCCACATATTTGATGATTCAAGAAATCCGTGTAGCAAAACAATTGGGTTTCCCCCTCCAGCTACCTGAAAATATAAGTAATCGTTTTTATATTCAATTCGATGGTACATATTTATTGTTTTAACAATTCAATTACAAATTTAGAAAATTTTATCATAAAAAAATTTTGTAAAAGAATAAGTTATAATTTTATAATCTGAAATGGAAAATAAATCCGACATATTGCCTTTAAATTCTCAGCCTTCTACTGAAGAATCAAAAAACAGACTTGATGAACTTCGAAAACTCATAGACAAACTTGATGATGAACTGCTGGAAATCCTTGCAAAACGGATGAAAGTATCCGTAGAAATAGGAAAATTTAAAAAGGAAAATAATATTCCTATTGAGCAATCAGACCGATGGCGAGATTTAATCAAGGACCGTCTAAACAAAGCCAAAAACCTTAATCTCAATCCAAAATTCATCCAAAAACTTCTTCAATTAATACATGATGAATCTATTCAAAAGCAGAATGATGTAATAAATACTCGATGAAACAAAATTGTTTGTGACAAACTTTAGTTTATGTACCAAAATATTTTTATCCAATTTTAATACACCTACATCATTAATTTCTTCAATTTCAATTCCCTTTTTTATTGAATAACAAATTAATTGTAATTTTGCCAAAAATAAAAAACCATGAGAAAGGAAAAGGATTTTATAGGCATAGCTGAATTACCGGCAGATGCTTTGTACGGCATACATGCCTTACGAGCCAAAGAGAATTTTCCTGATACTACTTTGTTTCATATTGAATGGTATCAAGCTATTGGATTGGTTAAAGAAGCCTGCTATAAAACTTATAAAAGCTTTAAAAAAGCAGTTATTGAGAAAAAAGGAAACGACAGTAACATTATCCGCCAAATCAATGATGATGTAATCGAAGCAATGATACAATCAGCATCGGAAATTACAAAGGGTGATTATTTCAATCACTTTATTATTCCTGCAGTTTCGGGTGGTGCCGGAACAAGTATCAATATGAATATTAACGAAATAATTGCAAATGCTTCACTTAAAAAAATGAATCTTCCTTTAGGTTCTTACGATAAAATTGACCCAATTGAAGATGCAAATATTTATCAGTCAACAAATGATGTAATTCCAACATCCTTGAAAGTTGCAGTAATTGGATTATTAAATCAACTCGAAGAAAGCATTAATAAACTTAGGGGAAAAGTTGAGGCTTTAGAAAATAAATATCGCAATACCATGCGAATTGCTCATACACAAATGCAGGACGCTGTGCCATCGTCTTACGGAGTGCTTTTCAGTACTTATAGCGAAGCTTTATCAAGAGATTGGTGGCGTGTTTCGAAATGCTTTGAAAGAATTAAAGTTGTTAATCTTGGCGGAAGTGCTGTTGGTACCGGGTTGGCAGTTCCACGCTTTTTTATAATGGAAGTAATTAATGAATTACAGAAATTAACAGGATTTCCAATAAGCCGCAGTGAAAACCTTCCTGATGCCACCAACAATCTCGATACTTTTGTTGAAGTTCATGCAATAATGAAATCTCATGCGGTAAATCTCGAAAAAATGATGTCAGATATTCGTTTGCTCTCTTCTGACCTAATCACTGATAGAGATATGAGTATTCCGCAAAAGCAGTTAGGAAGTTCAATTATGCCATCGAAAGTAAACCCTGTTATTCCTGAATTTGCGATAAGTGCTGCTCATAAAATTTACAGTAACGACATGCTGATTTCAAGTTTATGTGCTCAGGGCTGTCTTGACTTGAATGCTTATATTCCTGTAATTGGTCATGCTTTGATTGAAAGTCTTAAACTTTTAATTGCGATGGATAAAACAATTGCTGAAAACTTATTGAGTGGTTTAGAAATCAATAATGAAAAAGCAATTGAGAAATTATTAAAAAGTCCCGCAATTACAACTGCTTTGACACCATATATTGGGTATAATAAAGCTACTGAATTAGCAAAGGAAATGAGAGAACATAAACTAAATGTTTTTGAAGCAAACAGTAAAATTCAAATAATAAAAAAAGAAAAACTCGAAGAAATTCTCAAGCCTTCAAATCTATTAAAGCTGGGATTTTCACTTAATGATATAGAGGACTTAGCGTGAAAGGAAAAGATGCAAAACCACATATAGGAATTTTTGGCAGAAGAAATAATGGCAAGAGTACTATTATTAACCTGCTTGCAGGACAGGAAATTGCAATAGTTTCTGATACTGCCGGAACAACCACTGATCCCGTAAAGAAATCTATCGAAATACAGGGAATTGGTCCTGCCGTTTTGGTTGACACTGCCGGAATTGATGATGTCGGTGATTTAGGGAAGAAACGAATTGCTAAAACAATACAGGCATTAAAAACTGTTGACCTTGCTATTCTTGTCATTGCAAATAATGAATTTGGTGAAAACGAAAAAACATTGATTTCAAATTTTAAAAAGTTTGCTGTACCCTTTTTTATTATTCATAATAAATCGGATTTGATAAAACTAACTGATTCGCTCAGGCAAAGCATAGAGAACAAATACGCAAATGATATTTTAGAAATCTCGGCAATAGATGGACTTCAATCAGACAATATAATTGAATTAATCAGAAAAAACACTCCTGAATCGGCATATCGTTCCAATTCTATTTTGGGTGGACTGCTTTCATATGGAGATGTTGTTTTATTAATTACTCCAATTGATAGTGAAGCTCCCGAAGGCAGATTGATATTACCGCAAGTTCAGGCAATCAGGGATATTTTAGATAATGATTGTATAGCAATTGTTTTGAAAGAACGTGAAGTTGACAGCTATATCAGGAAAATGCACCCTAAACCAAATCTGGTAATTACAGATAGCCAGGCATTTTTAAAAGCTGACTCATCCATACCAAAAGATATTCCATTAACAAGTTTCAGTATTATGTTGGCTCATCATAAAGGAGACTTCGATAATTATATTAAGGGAACACCACATCTTTCCAAATTAAAAGACAATGACAGAATTCTAATTCTGGAGTCTTGCACACACCATGTTTCTTGTGATGATATTGGGCGAACGAAACTGCCAAGATGGATTTCAAATTATTCAGGAAAAAAACTTGAGTTTGAAGTTGTTTCGGGACTTTCAGAATTGCCAAGAGATATTACGGAATATGCAATGTTAATCCAATGTGGTGGCTGTGTGATAACAAGAAAACAAATCATCAATAGGCTAAAACCTGCTATTGATGCTGGAATACCCGTTTCAAACTATGGAATGACCATAGCTTACATTCATGGAATTTATGAAAGAGCTGTTGCTCCTTTTATTAAATTAGAGAAAAAAACTCTGGATTATTTATAGAATATAGTTTTAGAATTGCTAATAAAAAGGATTGAAATTATTTTTTCTTTTTACGAAGCACCGTAGTTTTTAATTGCTAAAATCTTTTTCCAAACATTTATTTTTGCAACGATTAAACCTTTTTACTTGTCTTTAGTCTAAAGATATGTTATGTAATTATTTTCATTCAAGGGAAATTGCTATTTTGTTCCTCAAAAAAATAGAATAATAATTTATATTATTTAATTTTACATTGAATATCAAAAACATGAAATTTTTTCTACAGCTCATTTTTTTATTTTTACTTTCTACTTCACTTTGTTTTGGAGGTAATTACTATTGGGTTGGAGGAAGCGGAAATTGGTCTGATTTAAACCATTGGGCAACATCATCAGGAGGTAATTCAAAACATTCTGTTGTTCCTTCGCCCAATGACAATGTTTTTTTTGATAATAATTCATTCATTGCTTCGGGCGACACAATAAATATGAATCTTGGTATAACAACATGCCGTAACCTTGATTTTAGCGGAGCAACAAAATCTCATAAAGTAGAAGGTAATACAACAGCCTTAAAAATTTTCGGTTCATTTAAACTAAGCTCTTTTACAACGCTTACTTATAACGGCGAAATCTATTTTGAAGCATTAACAACAGGTCATACAATTTATACAGCAGGAAACACATTTCCAAACAAGGTTTATTTCAATGGAATTGGTGGAGGATACATATTAACAGATGCATTTACTGTGTTAAATTCAGTGATATTTAACTATGGAGAATTAAACACAAACGGAAAAAAGTTTAAATGCAATGTATTTTATTCACAAAATAATAATTCAAGGATTTTAAACATTACATCATCCGAAATATTTACCACATTATGGTTAGTGAATGGCACAAATCTTACAGTAACAGCTGCAAACTCAACAATATATATTAATAATTCTTCCGGTGGTGGATTTGAACATATAGGTACAGTAATTTATAATAATGTTTCTTTTACAAATAAATCTGCAATCAATACTTTGACAACCACCAATGCTACTTTTGGTAAAGTACGATTTGCAGGAGACGGTGGAATTAACGGAAATAATACCTACGATAGCCTTATACTTGGATTTGGAAAAACATACACGTTTGAAACTTCGAAAACACAAACCTTTATTCTGGGATTAAAAGCTGAAGGTGATTGTAATAATAGAATTAAATTACTCTCTAATGGTTTAACTCAGGCACAGTTCAGCAAATCATCAGGAACTGTTGTTGTTGATCAGGCAAAATTACAAAATATTGCAGGCATTGGCGGAGCCGGATTTATTGCCAATAATTCAATTGATTTAGGAAATAATACCGGATGGATTATTAATCCTCCCTTACCTTTAACTTTATACTGGGTTGGAGGAACAGGCGATTGGGATAATTCAAATCATTGGTCAATGTCCAGTGGTGGACCCGGTGGTGCTTGTGTACCACGAAAAACAGACAATGTGTTTTTTGATAACAACAGTTTTAGTTATCCTACTCAAACCGTAAAGATTAATGTAGATACTGCAGAATGTAAAAATATGACATGGATTGTAACTGCATGGCAACCGATTTTTGACGGAAAAGTGGGGTATAATTTAAACATATATGGCTCTCTCGCTTTTTGTCAAAGTATGGATGTAATATATGAATGCGAAACAAGATTTTTAGCTAATACTGCTAACAAAACTATTTTAATGGCAGGAAATAGCTTTCCAAATCCTGTTTATTTTGATAGAAATAATGGTGGATGGATTTTACTTGATACTTTCAGAACTGAATCAGTTCTTCTACTTAAAAAAGGAAATCTAAACACAAATGGTAAAACTGTTTATTGTAAAAGATTTGAATCTATCAGCGGTGTTAACAGAAGTCTAACTCTTGTGAATTCACATTTTTATTTAACAGGTTTTGGAACAAATTCTACATGGATTGTAAATGATTTGAATTTTACTCTCAGTTCAGGAACATCCATAATTAAATTTACCGGCGACACTGCCGGAATGAATAATTCCGGAACAAATAATCTGGTTTATCATAATGTTGAATTTCTTAATTCTGGAGGTATGGGTTTATTTTTAAACACTTCAGTTACTTTTAACAGGGTTAGTTTTTTTGGAAACTCAAAAATATCTGGTGTAAGCACTATTTCTGACCTAGTATTATATAAAAATACTTTTTGTGAAATTTCTGCTGCTCAAACCCAATACATTTTAGATTCTTTAATAGCTTATGGAGATTGCACAGGGAACATCTTTATTTACTCTTCAGCTCCGGGAATAAACACAAATCTATCCAAAACTAGTGGAGTAATCAATGTTGACCAAGTTATTTTAAAAGATATAGCTGCAGTTGGAGGTGCTGTTTTCACAGCTTCAAACAGTTATGATTTAGGAAATAATACAAACTGGATATTTACAAACTTGTTAACTTCAAACCGTTACTGGATAGATGGAACTGGCAACTGGGATGATACAAGTCACTGGTCTTATACAAGTGGTGGTCAGGGAGGAGCTTGTGTTCCTACTCCCGGCGATAACGTCTTTTTTGATGTCAATTCATTTTCAGCTACAAATCAAATTATTAGTATTAATGTTGCTAACGCAATGTGTAGAGATATGACCTGGACAGGTTCTCTTTACAATCCTACATTTTTAGGTCCTTATTATAGCAAACTCAGAATATTCGGCTCTCTTACATTTATTCAAAATATGATACTCACTTTAACTAGTGAAACGTATTTTGAAGCAATGTCACTCGGTAAAACTATCACTTCAGCAGGAAAAGTTTTTTTCAGTAATGTTCATTTCTGTGGCTTGGGTGGAGGGTGGATTCTTCTCGATGATTTTGATTGTTCCGGAGGGATGATGAATTTTTTAACAGGAAATCTGAATTTTAATAAGAAAAAAGTAACTGCTAAGAATTTTTATTCATATAACGCTAATCCCAGAGTTTTTAATATCAGCTCGTCTGAAATTAATATTGTTAGTTCGATAGGATATGCCTGGATATTGTCTTCACTCAATCTAACTTTTCTTTCAGATAGTTCACATATTGACCTTCAAGGTACTTATGCATCATTTAAAACCTTAGGCTCAGGATTGCTAAGCTACTGGAATGTAATTTTTTCTGCTACATCCGGTAAATCAACACTATCTTCTTTTGGAATTTCATGTAATTTTAATAATGTCTCCTTTTTTCATAGTGGAGAAATTTTGGGAACAAATATCTTTGATACATTATTTTTTTCTCCCGGAACATGGAATCATTTAGAATCATCAACCACTCAAACTGTAACAACTCTTCTTGCAATGGGTAATTGCAATAAATATATTTCTTTACTTTCAACAAGCCCAGGTATTGCTGCAAATATTGTCAAAAATTCAGGGAATCTTGTTGTTGATTTTGTAAAGTTGCAAGATAATGCTGCTAGCGGTGGTGCTACTTTTACTGCTCTCAATTCTGATGACCTTGGAAACAATAGCGGTTGGAATATTGGACAAGTTACTTCAAAAAATCTTTATTGGGTAAATGGGCAAGGAAACTGGGATAACCCATACCACTGGTCCTTTACTTCGGGTGGAGCTGGTGGAGATTGTGTTCCCACTCCTATTGATGATGTTTTCTTTGATAACAATTCTTTTATTCTTGCTAATGACACAGTATTTGTAAACGTTAATGCTTCTTGCAGAAATAAAACATGGACAGTTACTTTGTTTCATCCTATTTTTTATACTAAAGATTTTACATTATCAATATATGGCTCGCTTATTTTTTGCAATTCAATGAAAAACGCATTTTCAGGTGTAATCTATTTTTTAGCAACAACAACAGGAAAAAGCATTATTTCTGCCGGACATAATTTTCTTAAATCCGTTAATTTCGTAGGTCAAGGTGGAGGCTGGACTTTATTGGATGACTTTGCAGTACAAAGTGGACATATAGAATTTACTTTTGGCAACTTAAATACAAATGGCAAAAAAGTTTCTTGCCTAGAATTCAATTCCAATAATTCTAACAATCGCACACTTACACTTGGAGCAAGCGAAATAAAAGTTTTTAAGGGAGGTTTTTCTTTTTCAATTAACACTACTAATCTTACATTATATTCCGGTACATCAAAAATCCGATTTTTTGCAGAAATTTATGCATATTTCACAGGTTTAACTTCAGGGAAAAAGTTTCATAATATTTTCTTTGAATGCCCCACAGGAACTTCATTATTATTAAATCAGACCCAAAGTTTATCTTATAATCATGTTTTCTTTAAAAACAATGGGAAAATTATGGGAAAAAACATATTTGATTCTTTAAGTTTTTCACCAGGGTTGTTCTATCAACTTGACAAAGATGAGATTCAAACTATTGTTAAACATTTCAGAATATTAGGAAACAATTGCTTTCCTATCACTTTGCAGTCAACACAATTGGGTTATCAAGCAACAATTACAAAATCTTCGGGTGATGTAAATGGGGATTTCATTCATATGAGAGATGTTAAAGCAATTGGTGGTGCTACATTCTATGCTGGAATTAATAGTGCTGACGTTAGTAATAATTCAGGTTGGATTTTTAATAATAGCCCGGGCTATATTTTTGGTCTGGGACATGATACCTTGGTTTGCTCTTTTGACCCTTTCATATTAACAACTGCAAATTTCAATGGGGGTTCTTCATTTTTATGGAGTACAGGAAGTACAAGTCCAACGATTGCTGTAAGCCAAACAGGATTATACAGCGTTACTGTAACCTATGATAACAACTGTCAAATCTCAGACGATATTTTTGTTTGGTACTACAACCCTCCTATAATTGATTTAGGTAATGATACTACTATCTGCGAAGGAGCTTCAATCACATTGAATCCGGGTACAGGCTACACAAATTATTTATGGTCTAATGGAAATACAAACAATAAAATAGATGTTAAATCTGCAGGTTTATATAATGTTATCGTTCAGGATACAAATGGCTGTCGGGGAAATGATTCCATTTTGATAGGAATTTATCCTTTACCGCATGTTGACTTAGGCAAAAATACTTATCTCTGTCTGAACGACAGTATTACAATTTATGCTCCAACAGGTCAGGATTCTTATCTTTGGCAGGATAGCTCAACACTAAATTATTATATTGTTAAACAACCCGGGTCATATTTCGTTTTAGCTACTAATCGCTGCGGTGTAGGCTCTGATACAATATCTTTCCATTCTATTGATTGCTCATTTTTTGCACCAAATGTTTTCACTCCAAATTTCGATGGATATAATGATGAATTTTCTGTAATAGCTAAACATGTTTCAGAATTCTATATGCAAATTTTCAATCGTTGGGGCACATTGGTTTTTAAATCTGATAATATTGAAAGTTCATGGGATGGTAAATACAAAGAAAATGAATGCCCCTCAGGAGTTTATTTCTTTACTGTTGATTATAACATACAGAAAGCATCAGGAACTAAAGAGACATTTTCTAATCAGGGAACAGTAACTTTGATGAGGTAGGAAATCCCTTAATATAAAGAATTTTTAATCGTTATTCTCACTAATTATAATCCTTTTCCAATTTTTTTATTTTTTCAAGTATTTCATCAACAGTTTCCTTTAGTTCATGACCCATTTTAAGGTATTCATCAGGAAACTCTTTTCGCATTATATACATAAGTGCATAATAAAAAGGCTTATACCTGTCTTTAATTTGATGATTGTTCTCCTTAAAAACATTTAATACTGTATTAAATTGTTTTTTAGCAAGTAACATTGAAAGCAATAATCCAACATCTTCAACATTATTTGATAAAAAATCTTTATTATTTAATACGTTTAATGATGAATTAATACCAATTTCCATTTCATTATTCCATAATGCCATTATAGCCATTGTATATTCATTAATAATTGATTTCTCTTTTGTTACAGCTTTGTGTATGAACTTTAAAGCTTCTTGTTTATTAAATTTCCTATAAAAATAACTCCATGCTAAACCATGCATCGCCTTAACATTTCCTTTTTCTATAGCTAGTTTTCCATAGTAATCAGCTTGTTTTATGTTTTTTATCTCAACATAATACATGCGGGCTAAATTATTTATGGCTTCAATATTTCCATTTTTTATTGCCAATTTATAATAATACTCAGCTTGTTTGAAATCTTTAAATTCATTTTTATACAAATTAGCTAAATTATACATTGCGTTAACATGGTTTTCTTCAATAGCCTTTTTGTAATAAATTTCAGCTTTGTTGATATCCTTAATTTCTGTGTGGTATAAAAGGGCTAAATTGAACATTGCTCCAACATTTCCTTTATCAATTGCCAACATCAAATAAGTTTCTGCTTGTTTGATATCTTTTAGTTTTGTTAAATATAAAATAGATAAATTATTCATGGCGTCAACATTTCCTTTATTAATTGCCATTTTATAATAATACTCAGCTCGTTTGAAATCTTTAAATTCATCTTTATACAAATTACCTAAATTGTACATTGCATAAATATGTCCTTTATCAATAGCCATTTTATAGTAAGCTTCAGCCTGTTTGAAATCTTTTGTTGCCGAATGATATAAAATTGCTAAATCGAACATTGCATCAGTATCTCCCTTCTTAACTCCAATTCTCAATTTATCTATTCTTTGTTCAAGATTTTGACCTCCATGATTTTTTAATTCTATATTCGATTTAGATAATTTTGGAAGATATTCACTCTTTTTTTCTGAAAGATATTGTTTAGAAGCTATAAGTAATTCGTGTTGGGGACCTTCCGGCAATAATTGAGCAAGTGCCTCTGTAAGGTAGAAAGCATGCTTTTCGTACATCACACATTCTTTTGATTTAAGCATTTGTTTATGTTTATTAGCCCTTTCAATCAATTCATCAGTATCGCACCAAATTTCAAGGAATTTTACTAACCATATTACTTTTACTTTTTCTGCTCTTGCTCCTGCACGCATTAAATACCAAATATTAAAAAAACGCTCAGCCAATTGATATAGATTATTCTTTGTGCTTGTTGGAATTTTTCTAATAATTCCATTTTTCACCATTATTCTCAATTGAGCTGAAACTGCCTTGCTTGGCATTTTTGATTTCTTCGCTATTTCACCTACGTTTATTGCATCCCAACTCATTGCAATATGGTGAGCAATTTCCTGTTGCTGTGCCGGCAGGTCATCCATTCTATGTTTATAAAGTGGAGTTACTTTGTCAAGAAGATTTTCAAGGTCTTTTATCGAATTTCCAGTTTCTGTATCCACAAATATTCCAAATAACAAATAAATTGTTCTGGGAACACCATTAGTTAACCTACGCAGTGCTTCTATTTTACCAGGTTGTTCGTCAATTATTTTTTGGATTATGCCAGACTTGTGGGTTTTGTCAAGATGAATCAACAATTTTATAGTCTCTTTTTGGTTCAACTCTGTTAGGTCAATAATCTTAAAAAACTCATAAAATGATTTCGAGTAATCGTGGAAAGATTCCAAAACAAATGCAGAAGCAGCAACGATACGAATATCATTATTAGTTAGAAGAACTTCTCTTAGTCGTTGTTGCTCTTTTGTGCTGAATTTTTCAAGTTGCATCCCGAAGTTATCAATTAATAGAAGCACTTTCTTTTTGGAATTTTTTATTTCTGTTGAAACAATTTCATAAGCTTTTTCTTCAAATTTTGTTTCATCGCCATGATATTGCTCAGATACTTTATCTGCCAAACCATTAAATTCAGTATAATTTTTGTCAAGATATTCAGCTATTTCTTCCCAAAGTTTGAAGAGCTTGCGAATATTATATTGTTCTTCTGGAAATAAGACAGGTAAAAGAGATTTCTTTAATTTGCTGTCATGCAATAGTTCATGGTTAATCCTTGCTAAAAGTGTAGTTTTACCTGTACCTCTTTGTCCCTGTATCATAAAATGCTGTGGAGGATGGTCCATTTTATCTTCTCTGATTACTTTCATCAGATCGTTAAATTCTTTTGTTCTGACTACAAAATTTTCAGATATTTCCTTAGATGTTTGATTGTGCGGATTATAAATGTTTTGTAATTCCATAATTTCTGAATTGTTATTTAAAATGCAATGTTTTGACTCCACCAGGTTTGTAGTAAGGGTGAATTAAATCTGTAAAATTTATTATTTTCAGCTAATACTATATATCCATCATGTTTCAGGCTGTTCATTATATCAATATATAGGCTTTCCAGTTTATATTTAACTGCATAATCATAAACTACATTCTTGTCGATTTTTCCATTTTCTGCTGTATGATTTAAAACACTTTTTGCAAAATTGAATTCATCACTTTTATATGCTGTTCGTAAACGTTCAAACCAAGGTTGAAAATAAGATTTTTTGGATAAGGCTTTATTAAAAGCTTCGTCAATATCTTTTTCAAGAACAGGACGGTTTTCAATATCAGGGATTTTATCAATCTCATCAATAATAATCTGAATATAGTAAGGGATGAACCAAGCTATTCGTTTCAGAATATAATCTATGGCATCATCATCTAAACTAATTTCAGACCCCTCTGTTATTTTACCTATAAGCTCTTTTGCTTGTGGCTTTTTCAAGGGTGGAACATCAAGGCTATATAAATCATTAATGGTTTTTGCGGCATTTATTTTTCCAACAATATTTTCTAAACCAATAGAACCTGTATAAACAAATTGAATTTTGTTTTCAACTTCAGATAATTGTCTTATTTCTCTATTTTGTTCGAGAAAAATTATTGCGTTTCTTTCTCCCTCATCTTTAATGATGTTTTCAACTGTTTCAGAAATCTCATCAATTAATAGTATTAACCTTACTTCTTTTAAGTCTATCAGATTTATTGCGTTTTTAAAATCATTAAAATAGTCAGCATCGATTGACTCAAAAGATATTCCTTGGCTAGTTAAAGATGTAAATTTCTTTGATTCAAGAAATCTTTTAAGATGAATTTTATACTTGTCTTTAGTATTTAAAAGTGTAATAATCTCTTTAAATAATTTCTTAAAAAATTCATTCCCATTATTAACAGACTGTGTGATTGTGTATATAAGCTCGTAATTCTCATTAGGACAATCTCTAAAGTGCTTCATTAAAGATGTTTTCCCAACTCGTCTGGGTGCTGCAATTAAAATATTATTACCACTTTTGATTCTGTCCCAAAATAATTTAGTTATTTCAGGTCTAGGAAAGAAATTCTCTCCTGTTGCTGCCTGTCCAATAATTGTTTTTACACTCATAATAATTTTTTTTTAATGCAAAGATAATAACAAATTTTAATTTGTCAAGTTTTTTAACATATTTTTTTTTGTCATCTACATTCAAACTATACAATCATTGATTTTAAAAATGTTACTGCCATTTGTCATGGGATGGTAAATACAAAGAAAATGAATGCCCCTCAGGTGTTTATTTCTTTACTGTTGATTATACCATACAGAAAGCTTCCGGAACTAAAGAGACATTTTCGAATCAGGGAACAGTAACTTTGATGAGGTAAGAAACTAAATTAAATGACACAAACCTTCAATTGCCTGCCAATAAAGAAAAAAGATATTGAACTAAATAATAATTTTTACAGAAGTTTAATATGTACTCCAAATTGAATAATCAAACTTGAGAAAGGTAAGTAGATTTCATGCAATAACTGTGGTTGGTTTGGATCCGGACTGATATTGTATTCCAAATCAATCTTAGAACTATAGGAAATTTCCTTATCTATTACTAAATAGTTATCAAGAGAATTATTTCCGTTTACAGTTGCTTTGACTAAAGTAGATTTGGTAGGCTTATATTTAATAGATTGATAATTAAATTCAATGAATATAGCAGTATTATCTATCATCTGATAACTTAAACCTCCGGCAAAGCTGATTCCATAATTTCCATCTGATTTATATTCCCACTCTCTAAGTGTTACATCTGTTTGTATAGTGGTTTTCTCATGTAGTTCTACCGTCGTTTTTGACATAATAAAACCAAGTTTTAAATATGGTCGTATTATATTTTCTTCACCACGTAAAATAATTGAAGGTATAAGCCGGATAGAATTTCCGAATAGTTCTTGTTCTGTTGTTTTTAAAACACTGGCCACAGCACCTTCTTGTGTAAATTCAACTTTTTGTCCAATCAGATATGATAAATCTAAACCGATAGCTATGTTTTCATTAAATCCATATTGTAAAGCACCATTTAAATAATATCCTCCACCGAGAGAAAAAGCTTTGCTTGCTTCTGTTCCGTAAGTTTGATTTTCACTAACAGCAATATCATTATAACCTTCAACGGTTTGTTTAAAAGATGGAATAGCATAACCTGCGGAAATGTTTAGTTGAATATCTTGAGCATTAGATTCTATTATACCAAACAGGATTATAATAATTATAAATTTTATCTTCATTTTTATAAAAAAGCAATAAATTATTTTTAATTAAGGGAGCTTAGATTGATAAAAAAATCAATAATAAATATTTTATCTCAACAAAGTAACCGTACCGGAACGTTTTACAAAATCTCCATAAATATCTTTAACTTTTAGTAACCATGCATAAACGCCTAATGGACATTTGTTGCCATCTTTTGTACCATCCCAACCTTTGTTTACATCATTAGTAAAATAAATTTGTTCACCCCATCTATTATAAATAAACATTTCAAATGTATTCCAATCAAGGCTATAACCTTTTGGGGAAAATAAATCATTCATCCCATCTCCATTTGGAGTAAAGCAATTTGGCACATAAATCTTATAAATACATTCTTCTACTGTAACATAAATACTATCTATGTCATCACCACATTTATTGCTTACATCAACAATTATAAGTCCGGTTGTATCTATATGATTGTATTGAGTAGTATTTCCATTATTCCATAAATAATTAAAACCAAAACCGGCATCTAAAAGGACAAAATTACCTCTACAAATACTTGTGTCTTTTCCTATATTTACTTCAGGAGGATAAGTAAGACTAAGAGAAAAATCATCAAAATTCTTACATCCGTATTTATTAATAGCAGAAAGCACATAGTTTCCGGCATCTTTGGCAGTATAATACAATGCAGAATAATTACCCTGCCATGTATAAATATAATTAGAATCGCCTGCATAGAGAATAATGCTATCACCGGCACAAATATCAGTATCCGCAGGTAATGAAAGATAAGGAACAGGCCAAAGCTCAACTATTTCAACAGTATCATAGACTACACCGCAAATATTGGATACTTCGACCCAGTATGTTCCCGGCTGTGTAACTTTAATACAAATATTTGTACTTCCTGTACTCCATAAATAATCATAATCAGGATATTGTCCACAAAGTTTAAATGTATCATTAGCACAAATAGAAGTGTCTGAACCTATATCAACATATGGTCCATCTAAAATATTTGCATCTTGAAGTATGGTATCAACGCTACCACAATAATAAATATATAATACAACATTATAATGTCCGGGATGTGGATAAACATACCAACAACTTTTTTTTGTTGAGGTATCTTGTTTTGAATTTAAATCCCCAAAGTCCCAAAATACCGAATCAACATAAGGAAAATAATAAGCAACATCAAAATATGAAGTATCAGGAAAACAAGGTGCATTTGTCTGAAGACCCATATTAGTAGGTTTAGGAATTTCAGGTGGTAGTCCGGCTTCAGTTTTTTTTCCGTTTAAGTACTTGTAATTAGGGTCATAATTACAGGCATTTCCACCATGATTTGGACTAGTAATACAAGCAAGATAATATTTATTATCAACAGAAACATAAATCCTGTTATCAACTGCAATTTGCAATGCTCCTACTAACTGAGGCGATTGGAGTATTATTTCTTTTGACTGAATAATATCATTAGTAGTATAATTAGGCAAACCATATTGTAAGATTGCCCCTGATGCAGATGATACATAAAGATAATGTTCTTGTAAAGAAAATTCAACTCCATAAGCATTTGGAATATTTGGAATTGTAATAGGGTCGTAAAGAATTCCATTTCTACCATCGAATCGGAAAACTTCAAGCTTTCCACTACCCATAATTGCTTGGGCAACAAAATTGCCTCTTAGAGATGCTTTTAAATATCCTGCACCATTTGATAAATTTCCTGTGTGAACACTGCCAGCATAACTGATAGATGGAACTGTATCTAAACCATATTTTGTAAGTTTATAAGCATAAAAAGCATTGGAATTCCAGGCATGAGTAATAATCCAATAGTCGTGTTGATTACAATGTAATGCTATAGTAATTCTTTCTGTAGCATTACTAAGAAGTGGATTATTTTTAGATTGAATAGTATCGCATGATAAAACTGTATATTGTAATCCATTGCTGCCTTCCATAGCATCAGTTGTGAAAACAAAAGTTTTATCGTCAACTGATTTGGGATGCCTCATTATAAGTACAGATTGAGTGGAAAAAATACTTCCGTTTAAATCATTTGCGATAAGCATATTATTTCTATCCCATAACTTTTTCCCATTGGAATAATACTGAACCTGACCACTTTTATTAATAATACTAGCACAACCTTCGGGTGTACTCATCAAGATTGAAGTAACAACAGTAGGTGGTTTATCATTAAAGTTAATTCCTGCATAATTGCCAAAACACCAAAATTGTGCAGTTTGACCAAAAGAAATTACCCATGAACCTAATAACAATATCATAAGAAAGCTCAAATAATGTAATTTCTTTGAAAAGATTACATTATAAAAATTATTTCTTCTTGAAAGTGTGGATTGTTTCATCTATAGCAAAGATATTAAAAATTTAAACATTTGCAAGAATTAAATATAATTTGTAGCAATAAAACTATATTTGTTATTATTATAGACATATAGTTTATTATAAAGGTTGCTTATAAAAATTTATTTATTGAAATATTTTTAAATTTAAAAAAAAGTTAATTTATTTAAAATTAGCAAGATTTAGCCCTTGAATAAGAAATTCGCAAAATTGAAATTACAATAAAAAAATTAAGAAATAGAAGAAAGGGTTTAAGGGGACTTCTAATAATTCCTTTCTTTCAAGAAACAAATATAATGAATAAGATGTTAGGCACAAATTTTTCTTAATAGCCTAAGCTATTTAGAAAAATTTTAACGAAGCAGATTGTTTATAATATTTGTTCCTATAGGGTTTTCAGAGTTTTCCATATACTTCTTCAAATTTTCTCACATTATCTCAATAGTGCTTCAAAAAATTTCATCGTCTATGAAAAACTCTGAAAATCTTGATGTGAAGTAATTATTAGAAGTCCCCTTAATTCTACATCCACCTTTTGCGTTTGAAATAAAAAATAAGTATTGTAGAAATCAAAAACATCATACCAATAATTATCCAAAATGCTTCGGTTTTTCCGCTAAGAGGTAGTCCGATATTCATACCGTAGAGACCAGTAATAAAAGTCAAAGGAAGCAAGATTGTAGAAAAGAAAGTTAAGATTTTCATAATCTCGTTAGTACGATTTGCCTGCATAGAATCAAAAGTTTTTGATAAGTTTTCAGTAAGCTCATCGTAATCTTCTGTCATATCCCACATCTTTTGGTAATAATCAAGAATATTCCCCCAATAATCTTCCATGTTTTCAATAAAGCCTTTAATATCGCCTGATTCAAACTTATGAAACAGTCGAAGCTGGGGTTTGAATATTGTATCCAGAAGTATAATATTTTTACGGGCAATAGAAATTCTTTCGATTGTACGAACTGTATTTTTATCAAATAAGTCCTTGTTTATTTGGTCAACCTGATTTCCTATCCTGTTCACTAGCAAAACCATTTCTTTCATCAGGCTTTCCAAAATTAAATAAAGCAAGCCATCGCTTGAAGGAGTTAAATCTCCATGAAAAACATCAGGATTTTTTTTAGTTTTTTCAAATAAATCTTTAATAACCCAATGAGATTTCCCAATAGTTATGATATAATCCTTCCCCCAGAAAATTTTAACTTCCTTTGTTTTAATAAATCTATTTGCCTTGTCAAAATATGGAAAATGCAGTATCAGGAAATAATAATCGTCATAAATATCAACTTTAGGACGTTGAGCTTTACTACGGCAGTCTTCAATATCAAGTGGGTGAAAGTCAAAATTGGTTTTAATAAATTCCAAATTTTCATCTGACGGATTCAATAAATGATGCCATTTAAACTTACCGATTTTTATTGTTTCTATCATAGGCTTCCCCTCCCCTTTTTTTGATATTTTTATTTTCTACATCCCTTGTATTATTATTTTTTGAGTCGCAAATTTAATAAAATTATTACTTGCCCAACACAAACACATAAAAAAAAGCCGCAGTTTCCTACGACTTCTTCTAAAAAATATTTTTTTAAAAATATTATTGAATTATTAGTTTTTGCTGATAAAAACTATCATCCGAAACAAGATTTAACAAATAAATTCCACTTGTAAGATTCTGAGCATTTACTTTTATCAGGTTGTTTCCGGTAATAATATTTTTTTGATTTTCATAAACAGATTTTCCTGTAATATCATAAATCTGAATCTTTACTAATTCATTTTTTGCTGATTTAATACTAATATTAAAATTACCATCAGAAGGATTTGGATAGGTTTTTACTAAATTAAAAACTGAACCAAATTGGTTTATTCCTAATGAATTATTCAAATAAAATCTTTTAACAAATTCCTGATAATAAATATTTGCAATAGTAGAATCATGAACAATTAAAGTGTTTTCATCATTTTTATTATTAGCACTATTACTCCAATTATGACATCCTGTAAGCACCAATGGGTCTGAAGACGAATTTCCCTGATCCACAATCATATATTTGTGATGCAACATTCCTGGAACCGAATCTGTACAAAACTGGTTTCCAAGCTCAGATTGTAGAATTCCAAAAGTTATTGGCATGCATTGACCTTCGCTATTAACCATTGCCCAAATATCAACACTATTATTTGAAGCATCCTGAACAGCATAAGCGATATCGGAACGAGTAATCAGCATTGTAGCAATATGCATGTCTGTATCAGCTGAAGCAATAGACTCTATAATATGGTCATTTGTTCCGTCAGATGGACTGAAATAAGATTCTACTCTTTTCCCACCAATAATAAATACGTGTGGAGTATTATCTGTTTTATCAGGACCGAATCTTGAAATAGCAGGATTAGGTTGAGCTGAATCGGAACCAAACATTTCATTAAACTCAAGAGTATAAGCTCTTGCTAAACTTTGGTCCTGAATAATAATAACATTATTTGCATCAAGATTTATTTGTCCATCAGTAAAATTAGTTGAACCAGTCCAAACAATAGGGTCGTTAGGATTAGCTGAATTTGCGTCAATCACTAAAAATTTGTTATGCATTATTCCATAAATTGAACCTTCTGGACTATGGATTCTTCCAATTGCAGGCAAAACATTCGACATTCCAACATTTGCAGCCGAGCTATCATAAACAATTCTAACAGTTTTTCCATCTAGGTGTGCCTGATTCAAAGCAACCGAAATATCAGAAATATTATTCATATTGTAGTTATAGATTGCAAAGTCAACAGAGTATTTTGCACGATTAATATAAGCAATCGCAGTATCATCCATTATATTATCTAATTGAATTGCATTAATTCCGGTAGAAACAGAAGTGTCAACTTCGGTAGTAAAATAAACTTTAATATCACCACTTGAAGTTGATTGAGTTGCAAAATTTCTTATTTGTGCATATGCAGTATCTGAACCATCAACAGAAAATGCCTGAACATAAATAATTGTTCCGGAACTTGCACCGCTAATTGATACCATATGGCTTGTGCTTCCTCCTGTTCCAGTTGAATAAGAACCTAAAGCAAGTGTATTGCCATAAAAAATCTCTGATGTTCCTGCTTTACTTGTTGTCCAGCTCAAATCGAAACCTGAGGTTGTAATATTGCTAACACTAATTGGCGATGTAATAGCTATAGTATTAGGTAAAATAATGTCATTAGTATCTCTTGGAAGCAATTGATAACCTGTTGTTGAACTGCTGTAGGAGTGTTGCGAACAAATGCCGATAATAGAAACCGAGCTGCTCGGAATTGTTGTCCCGATAAGTGGGTGACCACTTCTAATATAAATCGTACTGCTTTGACCTCCGCTTGTAAAATTATAGGATGAGTTACTGCTAAAAGTACCACCGGGACTGGTTGTAAATGTAGCATTATTAATCCTTACAAGTTCTCCTTCATGGTTTTCATCTAATAAATTTGGAGTAATTAATTGAGGCGTGGGCATAGTTATTCCTGTTGAAACAACCGTATGACTAATAACGGGGTCTAATTCTAATAAATAGTTGTAATTTTTTAAAACACCTGTTATAACAATAGAATCACCTCTATTAACACTACTCAAAGAACTGCTGTATGCAGCAATTCCTGCTGTTCCATCTTCAAGATATCTTATAGTTCCAAGCTCAGAACCATTTGTTACAATACCAGTAATAGTTACTGTGTCAGTAAATGGAAGTGTTCTCGCTGAATCAATACTAATTACTTGAGCATTGATACTAGAAAATCCAATAAATAGGATTAATAAAATTAATAGTTTAAATTTTTTCATAATTAATAGGTTTTTTTTTTGTTTATTAAATTGTTATTTTCAATGAAATATTAAATCGTCTTCCTAAACCAAAAAACACTCCTGCTGAACTTGCATTAAACGAATTCGTACCTTGTCCAGTATGGCTATCGTTATTATCAGCGTCTGTAATATAAACTTCATCTAAAAGATTTAAAATGCTTGCTCTTAAATCAACTTTTATTTTCTTTATATAGAGACGATATCCGGCATGAACATCAACAATATAGTAATTTGGCATTCTCCATGATTGTCTTGGTTCTCCATTTTCAAATGCCCAAGCATTATTTACGACGTCATAATCTAAAGGGTCAAAATTAGAATAATTCTTAGCAAAATAGGTAAAAGATGCTTTTAGATATAAATCTTTTATAATTTCCCATCTTATAGATTCACGATTTTGTATCTGTGCTGCATCGCCAACATATATTCCTTTTGCATCAAATTCAACAGAATCAACAAGAACTAATTTGTCATCATAAAGTCTTGCAGTTTCAGCAGAAGTCCACTTCCAGTCACCTATTGACAATATACTTTCCAATGTAATTTTATCAAAGATTTTATAAGCATATTCAAACTCTATTCCTTTATGGTTGGCATCTATTCCGTTAACATTTACTTTATAAAATTCGCCATCATTAGGTATTGATGGAGGATAATCAGCAGGTTTATTTTCCCAAAGAGTTAAATAAGCATTAATATTAAGTGTCATTTTTGAGTTAAAAAAACTATAACCTAACTCAACAGCTTTTATTTTTTCATTTTTAATTTCTCTGTAAAGCCGATTATCATAATCATAAACATTATTAAATCTTGGAGCTTTTGAGATATAACCAAGATTGGCAAAAATGTTTGATTTTTCACTTAAATTATAATTTAAACCTCCTTTAACAGTATATCCGGGAATCCACTTCCATTCTGTTTCGGAATACCGAGCTTCAGGTGATTCTGCTGTGTAAGCAGTTCCATCGTGCATAAACGTATCTTGAAGAATCACAAAAACCCCAGAGGGTAAATCAAATTTTGGTGTATAACCAACAGCTTGTTCAAAAACTTCTCCGTCAATAACCAAATCTTTGTACTTAAAATAATCTATTCTTTTATAACCTGAGTAAGCTCCCGAAAGATTTATAAAGGCAGTTATATTACCGGATTTATATTCTGTTTGAAAAAATAATCCACCCCATCTCACATGTCCGTCATTGTGAAAATCTATTTTATCACCTTTGTATCTTTTTGTTGTATTTAGCGTTTTGTTCGTGAGTTCAAAAACGTCTTCTTCATCAATATAGTAATCTGCTCCAAGCATATCATAAGTTTCTCTATAATGCTCACCTTTATAATCTCTTAAGTCAATCCCACCAGAGAAATTAAATTCTTCATTCATCTTATAAGATGCTGTAGTAAGAAGCCCGTACCAGAAGTGATTATTAACTGAGCTTCTTAATATTTCTCCTTTTCCTGCTTCTTTTGTTCCATTATCAGAGATGTTAGTGTTGTAAAGAGTTTGAAAATCAACAGAACCCCGGTCCGGACCTGATTGTATTGGATTAGTAGTTCCGGTTAATCCTGTTCCACCACCTGTTCCTATTGATAAATAAAGAATATTGGAAATATATAATTTGTCATTAACATTCCAGAAATCCCTTAAACTAATTTGAGGTTTATGATAATAATTCTTTTTTTCATTTAACATTTCTCTATCAGCATGAATTGTATCACCATTACCACCAATAGCATATCTGTCAAGATATCCCCAGTTAGGATTATATCTTCTTCCAAGATTAACCGGTTTTCCTGCAATAAAGTCATCAGTTGCAATTCCAACTTCTCTAGCATAAGCAGTATCATGAGTTGTAATGGCGCTTTTGTAAGATCTTTGCCCATGTTCTTGAGGTGCTCCCATTGCAGATAAGCTAAGAACATGATTTCCGAGTTTTTTGTCAACTCTTAGAAAATAAAAATATCCTTCAGTCCATGTTCTGTCAATCCATCCGTCACCTTTTTTGTATGAGCCGGAAAAAGTAACTCCCCAACCTTTTTTCATTTGCCCTGTTGTTAAACCAAGAGTTGTCCTTGTGTAACCATCATTTGCAAATTCTTGTTTTATTGTCGCTCCTTTTTTTGCTTCAATACCTTTAGAAATAATATTCAAAGTACCACCAACAGAAGGGATTGCTAATTTTGAAGCTCCTAAACCTCTTTGTACTTGAATTGTTCTTGTAACAACATCCAACCCAAACCAATTTGACCAGTAAACCCAACCGGATTCCATATCATTAACAGGAATACCGTCAATCATTACAGCAACATTTCTTTGATTGAATCCACGAATGTTTATTCGAGCATCACCATCACCACCACCTTGCTGAGTTGCATAAACTCCGGGAGTTTTATTTAAAATCATCGGAATATCCTGAGAAGCTAATTCTTCTTCAATTGTAGCTGGTAAAACCGTTGAAAATGCTACGGGTGTTTCTCTGCTGCGAGCTACATCAGCAAAAACTTCAACACCTGTAAGAATAATTGTTTTAAGTTTAAAATTTGAATATACTGTTTTGTCTTTAACAATTATTATTTTTTCAACAGTTTTATATCCCACATAAGACACTTTCAAAGTATATTCCCCTTTTTCAACAGATAGAATATATTTGCCATCTAAATCTGTAATCGTGCCTTTCCCTGAAGCATATTGCACATTAACTCCAATTAGTGATTCGCCTGTACTTGCATCAGTAACTGTGCCTTTTATAGTTCCTTTTTTTTGAGCAAACAAACTTAAAGACACAAATACTATTAAACAAAATGAGATTATTGCTTTTTTCATTCCGATTTAAGTTTAAGAAATATTAAATTATTATAGACTAAAAAACCCTCCATAAATAAATGAAGAGCTTTTAGGAAAAAACTTATTTTTATTCAATAATGACTTTTTTCAATGAAGTTGAATTGTCATCAAATATTACTTTTATTAGATATAATCCATCATTAAAACCATTAAGTTGAATTTTCATATCACCTCTATTGATGTCATTCAATTTAAAAAATTCAGATTGTCCAAGAATATTAAAAATTTCAACAGATTTAATAATTGCACTTCCTTTAACTAAAAGTTTCTGGTCTTTAACAGGATTTGGATAAACAAAGAAATCATGATTTAATTTCACTTCTTTCACAGTGTTTGGAGTACAATCACAAACATGCCAACCTAAATGGTTAAAAGTGTTTTTGGGAAGAGAATCCCATTCAACACTAGGATTGAAATAGGTAGGATTTGTTGTTATGCCTTGTTGAATGTCATGTTTTCTTATCATAGCATGGTCTTTAGTCCAAGCCCAAGCACCAAGAGCAGTAGTAAATCCTGCAGTAGTATCAGTTGTCCAACCATAACCCGGGTCTTGACCAATAACTCCAAAAATATCAATGTAAGTACCTGTTGATGTTTCAAGAGTAACAGCATCGTTTCCATTAAAATACATCATCTTGTTTACTGAATAAACAGGACATAAGAAGGTATCTGCCAAAGCTCTCAACTCATCAAAAACTATTGTATCCATTCCTGTTCCATTAACGTCACGTTTATCCAAAACAATAACGACAACATCAGCAGCTTGAAGAGTTCCTCCAATTCCAATTGCGGCAGGTGTTGTTCCACCATTTGAATATCTCACTATGCGATATCCCGACAAGTCAATTGCTGCACTAGTAGGATTATAAATTTCGAGAGCTTTATTATTATATCCTCCCTCAACATATTCAGAAATAAAAAGTTCAGTACATTGTCCGCTTGCATAAGCAAAAGAAGCTATTGCAAATAAAAAGAGTAAAAGTTTTTTCATAATAGGTGTTTTTTAAATTATAAATCATGTGATTTTCACTTAACAAAATTAATTATAATTATCATTAAAAAAATTATAGGATTAAAAAAAATTTTAACAATTTGTTAATTAAAATTTATTTTCTTTGAAAAACTAATTTTAATTTTTTAGCCTAAATTTACAAATTAATTTTTTAAAACCATCAATGGTTTTCTTATGACTAAATCAAAAGGGAAAAAATCAAAGAGTAAGAGTCTCCAAAAGGAAAAATTAAAACCTAATAAAAGCAAGCTCTTTCTTTTACTGTCCTTGATTATTATTTTAACAGCTATAGTTTTTTCAAATACAATAAAAAATGATTTTATTTCGAACTGGGACGATAATATTTATATTATAAATAATCCTCACATTCAGAATTTATCATGGAATAATATTAAAACAATTTTTGCTTCTTACAAAAATGGTTATGCCGGTAATTATCATCCTCTAACAACTTTAGTTTATGCTATTGAATATAATTTTTACGGATTAAATCCTAAGCCATTTCACATTCTCAATTTCATTTTACATTTATTAAATGTTATCCTTGTCTTTCAATTTATTTATCTTCTAACAAAAAAACTTGATGCATCAGTAATTGTTGCTTTATTTTTTGCTGTTCATCCTATGCATGTTGAATCGGTGGCTTGGATTTCGGAGCTGAAAGACCTTTTATATTCCTTATTTTATCTTGCTGCTTTAATTAGCTATGTTTATTATGCCAAGTATAAACCTAAGCTTAAATACATTCTTTTTTCTTTTTTCTTTTTTTCATTTTCATGTTTTTCAAAATCAATGGCTGTTACTTTGCCGCTAATTTTAATACTCATAGATTATTTTGTAAAAAGAAAATACAATCGTAAATTAATTCTTGAAAAAATTCCTTTTTTTGTTTTATCAATAATTTTTGGATTAATAGCAATTTATACACAAAAAGCATCAGGAACAATTTACGAAGCTCTTCCTTTTTCATATTTCGACCGGCTGTTTTTAATCAGTTATTCAATAATTTTTTACATAGTAAATCTTTTAGCACCCCTGAAACTTTGCATAGTTCATTTTTATCCTGAAAATTCAGGAATGCTTCCTTTGGAATATTATGCTTCTTTGGTAGTTTTTCTATTAATTGTTTGGTGGGTAATAAAATCCGGAGATTTCAGAAGAATTTTGATTTTTGGTTTTCTATTTTATTTAGCAAGCATTTCGCTTATAATTCAGATAATTCCTGTTGGGCAGTTCATTGTTGCCGAAAGATATACTTATATTCCTTATCTCGGACTTTTTCTAATCATTGGGCTTTATTATAATAGAATTTCCGAAAACAAAAATGCAAAAAGCAAAAGACTAAAACCCTATTTTTTATTCATTCTTATTTGTTACTCTTTACTCTTTTCATTCAATTCTTACAACAGAAATAAAGTGTGGAAAAATGGAAGAACTTTATTCGCCGATGCTATTGAGAAAAATCCTGAACAGGCATTGGTTTATACTACTCATGGCAACGAATGTTTAGATGTTCGGGATTATAACAATGCAATATTAGATTTTTCAAAGGCTATAAAACTTTTACCAAATTATGCTGACGCTTATCATAATAGAGGAGTTTCAAAATATAATATAAAAGATTATTCCGGAGCTATTGAAGATTACAATATGGTTATTAAACTTCAACCTAAAAATCCTAACGGATATTATTCTCGTGGACTTGCCCGTTACGAATCTAAAGACAATAAAGGAGCCATTGAAGATTGTAATAAAGTTATTGAACTTGTCGGCAGTTATATGGAAGTATATAATAATCGCGGAGTTTCTAAAGGAATACTTGAAGATTATGAAGGCTCAATCATAGATTTTGACAAAGCAATCGAAGTTGACCCCAACAATGCTAATGCATATTTTAACAGAGGAAATTCCGAATTACTCTTGGGGAAAACAAAAAATGCATGTGAAGATTACAAAAAAGCTGTAAATTTGGGTCATAAAGGAGCAAGACAGATGTTAGAACAATATTGTAATGAAAATAATTAAATTTTAAAATGAAAAATTCAGCTTATAAATTTTCAAAAAAGCATTTATTGTATTTAGCCGGAATATTAATTCTGGCAATTGTAATTTATTCCAACTCCATAAAAAATGAATATGTTCTGGGATGGGATGATGTTGAACAAGTGGTAGAGAATAAAGATATCCGTTCGTTGTCGTGGGATAATGTCCAAACATTTTTCTCAAAATTTTATGTAGGAATGTATCAGCCGATTACTACTTTGAGCTATGCTATCGAATATAATTTTTCTGAATTAAATCCTGCAACAAATCACATTACTAACCTTTTGCTTCATTTGATAAACATTGTTCTGGTCTTTCTGCTGTTTTATTATTTCACAAAAAGAATTGAAATATCACTAATAGTGAGTTTGTTTTTTGCGGTGCATCCGATGAATGTTGAATCAGTTTCGTGGATATCAACCCGAAGCAATCTTTTGTATTCATTATTTTATTTAGCATCGCTTTTAACTTATCTTAAATTTTTGCAGAACAAGAAAAACATTAACCTGATTTTCACTTTTCTGTTTTTTATTCTTTCATTGCTTTCAAAAGCATCGGCAATAACTCTGCCTGTTGTATTATTGCTTTTTGATTTCTTCTACCACCGAAAATTCAATTATAAAAGCCTACTGGAAAAAGTTCCATTTTTCATTCTTTCAATAATTTTTGGCATGATTGCGTTTCAAGGGAGAACAGAATTCGGACATATTGGTAGTTTAAAAGAATCCTTTAGTTTGTTAGATAGAATTGTTTTTATTGGATATTCTTTTGTTTTGTACATTGTTAAACTTTTTGCTCCGCTGAATCTTTCTGCTATTCATTATTATCCTGTGATAAGCACACCGAATGTTGAATCAGCAGTTGGTTGGGAATATTATTTAGCTGCATTTATTTGCTTATTAATTGCGGTCTATACCATCATATTATTTATTCAAGCACTAATAAAAAACAAATACAACAACATTATATTTTTTGGAATAGTTTTCTTTGTAACAACAGCATCGGTAATTATCCACATCATACCAATTGGATTGCAAATCATTGCAGAAAGGTATATGTATATTCCTTACCTTGGATTATTCTTTATAATCGCTCATTATTATGTTGTTGTTAAAGAATCGGAAAAACTTTCAAAATTTAAAAATTATTTTCTGGGCATAATATTAATTTTTGCAATTGGGTTTTGCATATTAACTTATCAAAGAAATAAAGTATGGAAAAACAACTATACTTTACTTACAGATGTGATAAATAAAAATCCCAGAATTTGGCACGGTTACCTTGTTAGAGGTGATGGATTTTCTCATAAAGGAGAATATTTGAGAGCATTGGAAGATTACGACCAGGCTATTTATAGAAATCGCAGATATAACAGGTCTTATGTAAACCGAGCAGCAGCATTCGCTAAAGTTAATAAATTTCAGGAAGCCATATTTGACTTAAATAAAGCAATAATTTTAAACAATCAACAACCGGAAGCATATTATAACAGAGGATTGGCAAAGTTTAATCTAAAAGATTATCAAATAGCAATATTAGATTTTGATACAGCCATACAACAGAACCCTGAATACATCCTTGCATATCATTATCGAGGAACTTCCTACGGACTTCTTGAAAAATTCGATAAATCAATAATTGATTTTAATACCGCAATTGAATTAGAGCCTGAAAATAGTCTCTTTTATTTCAGCCGTGGTGTTGCAAAATTCAAAAAAAGAAACTTTCAAGAAGCTATTTTTGATTTTAATCATGCAATCGATTTAAATCACAATTATTCCGAAGCATTCGTAACAAGAGGCGTTGCTTGGTTAATGCTTAAAAATCTAAATGCTTCATGTGCAGACTTCCGTCAAGCACAAAGCTTAGGAAATAAAGAAGGAAATAAACTTGTAATGAAATATTGCGAAATGGGTTTGAATTCTGATAAGATGCCTGAGGAATAATTTGTATTCTACCTGATAATACTTTCTAAAACTTTTATCCCATCTCCAACACCCGAAATATTAATAAAAGTCAGCGACAATTTATTATTATGTTCTCTCATTCTACAAAGTTTAGGATTTACTTTCAAAAAATTCAACACTAAGCTAAAATTTGTTGATTGAAAATATGGTGACTCCTGATTGCTGATAAAATATCCTATTAATTTATTTTGTTTAAGAACGATTTTCTCAAAACCTATTTCCTTGGCAATCCAGCGTAAGCGAATTGTATTAAATAACTCTTGTGTTTCTTTTGGTGGTGTTCCAAACCTATCAATAAGTTTTTCCTGAAAAGCAAACAATGCATCTTCGTTTTCAATATGGTCTAATTCTTTATAAAGACTAAGGCGTTCAGTAATATTAGAAATATAATAATCCGGTAAAAGAATTTCCAAATCAGTTTCTATAAGGCAATCTTTAACAAACTCTTTAGAAATTTCATCTTTAAAAACATCTTTAAATTCATTTTCTTTTAATTCCAGAATTGCTTCATCAATAATTTTATGATACATTTCAAATCCTACATCAGAGATAAAACCGCTTTGTTCCCCTCCAAGAATATTTCCTGCTCCCCTGATATCAAGGTCTCGCATAGCAATATTAAAACCGCTTCCAAGTTCCGAGAATTCTTCAATAGCTTTAAGTCTCTTTCTTGCATCAGGAGTAAGTACCGACAAAGGCGGAGCTAAAAGATAACAAAAAGCTTTTTTGTTTGTTCGCCCCACTCTTCCTCTCAACTGATGCAGGTCGCTTAAGCCATGATTCTGAGCATCGTTAATAATTATTGTATTAGCATTGGGAATATCTAATCCCGATTCAATAATTGTTGTTGCAACCAAAACATCATATTCGCCATCTATAAAACCTAACATGATTTTCTCAAGCTTTTCTCCTTTCAGTTGGCCATGACCAATTGCAACTCTTACATGCGGACAAATCCTCTGTATCATTTCAGCAACAACATAAATATTCTGAACTCTATTATGAAGGAAAAAAACCTGACCCAGTCTCGACACTTCATAATTTATTGCATCTTTGATAATTGCCTCGTTAAATGAATGCAACTCTGTTTGAATTGGATAACGATTTGGCGGTGCTGTATTGATTATTGAAAGGTCTCTTGCTCCCATCAAAGAAAATTGTAAAGTTCGTGGAATCGGAGTAGCAGAAAGAGTTAAAGTATCAACATTAATTTTAATTTTTTTAAGCTTCTCTTTCATGGCAACACCAAATTTTTGTTCTTCATCAATAATCAGCAAGCCCAAATCTTTGAACTTAACATCTTTACTGACCAATCTGTGTGTCCCGATTATTATATCAAGAGTGCCTGTCTCAAGTTTTTTTAATGTTTCTGTTTGTTTCTTAGCACTTTTAAAACGATTTATATAATCAATATTACAGGGAAAACCCTCTAATCTTTCCGAGAAAGTTCTGTAATGCTGCAAAGCCAAAATTGTTGTAGGCACCAAAATAGCAACTTGTTTTGAATCGGTAACAGCTTTAAAAGCAGCCCTGATAGCAATTTCGGTTTTTCCAAAACCCACATCCCCGCATATTAATCTATCCA
>Ga0307991_1000106_pt1 | contig 62846 bp, 54 predicted proteins | sample EllFjometagen131_FD_203146 | JGI IMG/M metagenome (GOLD analysis project Ga0307991, IMG submission 203146) | Marine microbial communities from Ellis Fjord, Antarctic Ocean - #131 | ecosystem: Environmental > Aquatic > Marine > Unclassified | place: Southern Ocean | collected 2014-10-08
AGACTTTTTAAGGTCTTTCACCCTCTTCTTGTTAAGATCAAAGCCTATGGTCTTGACAATCTTACCAAATTCAACTGCCAAAGGAAATCCAACATATCCAAGGCCGACAACGGCGATTTTTTCTTTACCTAACTTTATGCTTTCTACAAGTTGCATTGTTTATTCCTTCCATTAATAGTCTAAGAGTCAAAATTATTTTTTAATAAGTATTGCGTATCAAATTTAAAAACTTTATTATAACCGCCCGTTCATAAAACATATTCACTCGATAAACACAGATCAACGCTGTTTCAAACATATATCTTTCTCCTGAACGTATATGCCAGTGTTTTCTCAAAAACACTGATTTTATTCAATGGTAAATCAAAAGAAAAATGCATTTTCCTTGTTGAGTTCCCATTGAATTAAATTGCAGCCACGCAGCGGCTTGAGCATATACTTCTTTATCCGCGTCTATCTGCGTCCATCTGCGGTTGATTCCGTGCTTTACTTTTACTCGTCCTTCGAGTTTTCCCGCTTTTCATTCGTAATTCATAATTCGTAATTCGTAACTATATTGCGTCCCCCTGTCCTCCATAGCTTCAAGCAAAGGAGGATCGTCCCTCATTATTCTATTCAACTGTAACTGCTTTTGCCAAATTCTTCGGCTTGTCTATCCCACAGCCGCGCTTAACAGCTATATAATAAGCAAGCATCTGAAGCGGCACTGCTACTAAAAGCGGTGAAAATATCTCCTGGACATCAGGGATATAAATAACATCATCTGCATATTGCTTTATTTGCTCATCTCCGATTGTAGCAATAGCAATGACTTTTCCCTTGCGGGCCTTGATTTCCTGTATATTAGAGATCATTTTGTCATAGGTAGCGCTTTTTGGAGCAATACATACACAGACCATATTCTCATCAACCAGGGCAATAGGCCCATGTTTCATCTCACCTGCCGGGTAAGCTGATGCATGTATATATGCTATTTGCTTTAATTTTAGCGCTCCCTCAAGGGCACTGGGATAATTAATGCCTCTGCCAAGATAATAAAAGTTTTTGTAATCATAATATCTATTAGCACATGATATAATTTGCTGCTCTACCCCCAAAGCCTTTTTCATTAAAGAGGGAATGAATGTCATCTCTTTAATAAGGTTATCTTTCAGGTCTTTTTTTATTATCTTCTTTAATACTCCTAAAAATATTGCCACAAGATACAAAGATAACAACTGGGCTGTAAATGCCTTAGTTGAAGCCACCCCTATTTCAGGCCCGGCATGAATATAGAACACCGCGTCTGATTCACGAGCAATACTTGAGCCCACCACATTGCATAATGAAAACGTGTTCAGTCCCTTTTGTTTTGCCTTTTTAAGAGCAATCAGTGTATCTGCTGTCTCACCTGATTGAGTTATGGATATAACCAGGCTGTCCGGGTCTGCAATAAAATGCTTATACCTAAACTCACTTGATATCTCAACATCAGCATGAATATTTGTAAAATACTCCAGTATCAGCTCTCCGATCATTCCCGCATGATAAGATGTTCCGCAGGCCTGGATAATAGTTTGATGCGATTTTAATACTCTTGTTTTAATTTTTGAAAGCTCATCGATTTTTAGGTTAAAATTCTTAAAATCCAGCTTTTCCGCTAAAATATTTTTTACCATTTTCGGCTGCTCGTGGATTTCTTTAAGCATAAAATGTTCATAGCCGTTTTTCTGGGCAGCTGTAACATCCCAATCAATATTGGAAATATTGCACTCAACCCTATTGCCGTTTAGATTTGTTATTTTAAACCCTTTATTATTAATTACAGCAATCTGATAATCATCAAGAAATACAACTTTTCGAGTATATGGGATGATTGCCGGGGCATCTGAGGCAATAAAAGTCTCTCCTTCACCAATGCCAACGATCAGCGAGCTTCCGTTTCTAGCAGCCACCAGTTTTTCGGGTTCATTCTTGCAGATAACGGCTATGGCATATGTGCCTTTTAGATCCATAAGCGTACATAAAATAGCCTGTTCCAGGGTTTGAGCCCCCTTTTTCATATAATGCTCTATCAGATGCGCTATAACTTCAGAATCAGTCTCTGAGCGAAATTTATGGCCGGCTTTTTTGAGCTTGGCTTTTAGCTTCAGGTAATTCTCAATTATCCCGTTGTGAACAACCGCAATATTATCATCACAGTCAGTATGCGGATGCGCATTTAAACGAGTTGATTCACCATGAGTCGCCCAGCGGGTATGGCCAATGCCTATTCTCCCTTTTACAGGATATTGAGCTATTGTATCAGCCAGGTTCTTAAGATCACCTGTTTCTCTAGAAAGGTACATATCATCCCCGTCAAGAGTAACCAGCCCAGCCGAGTCATAACCGCGATATTCCAGCCGCTCCAGGCTTTCAAGCAAAACCTTGCTTACATTTCTATTTCCTATATAACCTACAATGCCGCACACGTAGTATCTCCTTTTATAAATCAGTCGACAATTTTAGTCCATAGACCATAGTCCACTGTCCACTGTCCACTGTCCACTGATTATTTTAATGATTTTCTTAATGCTTGTAACCTTTTTACCATTATTTCATTTTCACTATATAACGAATCAAAGTCTAAATTATTTATCAATTTCCGCTTCTTACCTACATAAAGACATGCAACCACTTCTATTGCAGATCTAATAGCATAATTCAAAAATTGTCTAAATTCTGCATTACTTTGGCCAGTAGATCCTTCAGCTATATTAAGCGCAACAGAATCTGCGGCTCTTTTTATTTGTGATGTTAGAATGTATAATTCCTCTTTTGGAAAAGAGCGTGTCAATTCATGAACTTTGTAACCAAACTCAATCGCATCTCGCCAAACTTCCAGTTTTTCAAATTTAAAAGCCATTTTAGACTCCATGGACTGTTGACTGTCGTCTGTTGACTAATTATTTTTTCAATTAAAAGTAATATAAAAATATGCGCCTAAACTTGCCAATGATAAAACAAAAATTGTTACAGATATTATTATCAACTTACTTTGCAATACTCTTTTTCTTAAATCAGAGGCAACCATAACCGTTGCTATTGCCCCCAAAACCGGCCTATCCAGGAATTCTCTCGCATCATTTATACCCTTAAATGAGTTGTCTATAAACTCAATAAGTATTATTAATCCTATACCGGCACAAACCCCCGAGAATAAGGCAATCATTATTAATCTATCTAAATCTAGACTCACCGGCTTAACCGGCAGACGGGCTTTTTCAATTATTTCAAATGTTGTCTTACTCTTTGAATCCTCAAGCCTTTGAGTAATATTTGCTGTCTCTAAGCGAGAAAGCAATGTTTCATAAATACGTTCATTAACCCTATTATTGCGGGATAAGCTGGCTAACTCCTGCTCAGGCATGACCATTGGCACATATTCTTTATTCAAAGATTTGATCGAGGAAAGTTCTTTTTTAATTTTTAATATTCTGAAGTTGATATCTTTTAATCTCTGATCTAATTGATGATATAAAAGATTTGGTGTCCGCGTCTCTAATGATCTGGGGCTTCCAATCGCTTCTTTAAGCTGAGACTTAATTCTATCTATTTCCGCCTTTGCTGATAATACTCTCGGATGATTTTCCGTTGAATCCACTGATAAATTAGCCAGTTCCGCATTAAGTTCTATTAAATTTCGCTCATATTCAGCGACTAACGGGTTTTCCTGCTGCTCTCTTATTGAAACTATTTCCTTAGGCTGCAGCTTCAGCTGCTGTTTAGTCCGATTTCGCTCTTCCTGAGCTTCTTTTAATTCATTGGACAGGCGGTAAAGAGTAATTACTCGCTCTGATTCGTCAAGCTTATTTTGATATACATCAAGCTGTTGGCTTATAAATTTTGTAGCTGTATCCGCTTCTTTATTTTGAGTCCTTATATTTTTCTGGATAAAAAGATCACTTATCCGAGATACAACTGTCTTTACTTCAAGCGGATCCTTGCCAACATAGGTGATCCTAATTAAATCCGGCGAAACAAGATTTAGTTCGATATTCTTGCGCATAGAGGAAATGATTTGTTCATATTGCCTTTGAGAATGAATATCCTTAGCGATCTTAAGGCCACGGATAATATCTGTAAGATTTTCCCATGTCAGAATTTCTTCCTGAATAGATCTCAATCTCTGCTGAAAAGTAGAAGAAACCGCTAAGTCACCTATCAGGGGATTTAATATTTTTTCATCATTTATCTTGATCAATGTATTCGCAGAATAGCGTTTGGGCAAGAAAATGCTTAAATTGAACACAACAACCGGCACAAGGCAAAGTGTAACAAGAAAAACTGTTTTTCTTCTAAAAAATATTTGCAAATACCTCAAGGTAGTTGTTTTTTTCTGGTCAGTCATTTTATTATATCTTTCCTAACTCAATATTACTGCATTATCAATCTTTTTAATTATACATATCTGTAGATATATTCAGGTATCGGATATTCAATATGCGTAAGAACATATCCCACCAGATTAACCTTGCTTTGTGTTAATATCTCAGCCGCGTGCTTGACTATTCCACGCTGAGTTCTGCCTGTTCTAATCACCATTATTGCCGCATCAGACTGAGCACAGACTATCCCCGCATCTGAAACCGCAATCGCCGGTGTTGTATCAAGAATGACAAAGTCAAATTTTTCTTTTAACTTTTCAATAAGTACTTTAAACTTTGACGACGCGAGTAGATCCGCTGAATCATCAGTGATCTTACCTTTAGGTATAATGGAAAGCTTTTTTATTTTTGTTTTGTAAATAATGTTTTCAGCCTCGGCATTAAGATGCAAGTAATCAGACAGGCCTACTTTTGACTCCATGCCTAATGATGACTCAATAGAGCCCCTTCTTAAATCACAATCAACAAGAAGTACTTTTTTGCAATCAACATCTTTGGTCAGGGCAACAGCCATGTTCAGACAAGTAAGTGTTTTTCCCTCATTAGGAACAGCACTTGTTATTGCGATAGTTTTTATATTATCTTTTCTGGCTATAGTCTTTATATTCTCCCGCATCCTGCGATATTGCTCAGTAATCGGTGATTTCGAGTCAAAATAAGTCACAATATGCGGATCAATATTTGAATCGCTCACACTCTTTAATATAAATTCCTTAGGCAATGCAGGCAGGCCTAAGCCGTCAAGCTGTTTATTATGTACTTCTTTTAAAGTGTCTATAAATTTTTTCATATCATTCTCCTGCTATAATCTCGCCCTTAGGCTGAATTATAGCTGATTACAACGATTCACAATAGATTACGAAGATTAAACCATTAATCTTCTGATTTGACATTTATTGTTGCCAAAGTTTATCAATAACCCCACTTTATATCCTGATGCTTTTAGATACGATATTACTTGTGACTCAAAAACTAAAGGGATATTTCCGCTAAGAGCTTTAAGCTCAGTCACAATTTTGTCGGCTATGACTAAATCAAGACATCCTTTTGCTCTATCATTAGAGGATGTCTTTTATTTGAACATCGAGTATACAAATACAACCAAAACCATAAGCCCAAAGAAAACCCCGATTAAAATATAGCTGAATCTGGCTCCCTGTTTGCGTTTATTAAATTCTTTTTCTGTAATAATCGACGTGATCGAGCCCAGTATCGGCAATTCTAATTCTACTTTTGCGTCATTAATATTTTTAAACGACTGATCAACCATCTCAGCTAAAAATATACAGCCATACCCAACCCCGCAGCCAAGTAAAATACCTAGCATCAAAAACTTTATCGGATCCGGCTTAACCGGCCTTAAAGGTAATCTCGGCGGATCGATTATTGTAAACATTGTGCCTTCTTTAAAGCTATCCAGCTTTTGTGTTATCCTAGCTGTTTCAAGACGCTGAAGCAGCATAGAATATACATTTTCATTAACAGTGGTATCTAACGGCAATCCCTCTGTAATACGTCGGGTAAGCTGAATATCCTCTGAATTTTGACCAAGATTTTCAGAACTTATATTTTCTCCGGGTGTATCCCTTTGCAGCTCCTTTAGTAAAAGGAGAGATATCATGTCCTTTCCTTTAGTCTTTTGGGAATCTACACTTATCTCAACATCATCTTTATCTAATGTTTCCCGCAGCTTGGCAATACGGGCCTTTAGGCTTTTTACTAATGGATGCTCTGGGGTTGAATCTACTAAAAGTTCTTCAAGCTGCTGCTGCAAGCGCTTTATTTCATCCCCTTTGATCTTATATCTGTAGAAATTTAGCTGATCTTCAAGAAAACTAACAGCTACATCTGTTTCCTTTGTTTGAGCTGTTTGGTTCTTGGTAATAAATATATCTGTAAGTGTTTTGGCAACAAGCTGAACTTTCTCAGGATTTCTCCCCTGATAGGAAATTGAGACTAATTGTGGGCCGCGCGGGACAACGATGATATTTTTTCTTATGCCTTTGATCAATTCCTCATATGCCAATTGAGACCTGACCTGTGTATCCAACTTTAATCTACGCGTTAATTCCGTAAGACTTTCCCAGCTTAAGATTCTCTCTCTTAAAATGCGCAGTCGATCAGCAACGCTGGTAGATACTGCTAATCCGCTGATAAGCGGATTTATAACATTTTCTTCTTCAATAAGGATTATTGAGGTTGAAATAAAGGATTTTGGCAAAACAAAGCTCAAAACCACTATAATAAATACTGTTAAAATAAACGGATAGAGGAAAAGATATTTCCTGCGAAAAAATGTCTGTAAATAGATTATAATGTTTGATTGCATTTTAATGTCCCCTTAATTTCCTGTAATATTAGATTCTTTCTTATTTAGGGTGATTACACGAACCTATTTTAATCTCTTCTTGGCTCATCCCTGTACAAAACATCTTCCTCATAGGTATTATAAGCTGTGGAGCTCTGGTAAAAAGGCGCTACTATCTGACTCAGCACTGTGCTTACCTTGTATAAAGCAGTTGAAGGCAGATAAACAATATCTCCGGACTTTAGATCATAATTAATTTTAAGCTCTCCGCCGTAAATCAGCTTAAGGAGATTGACTTTTTTTATAATAGGTTTTTGTCCCTCCAAGGGGCGAATTATCACTGCACGACGTAATGATGCTATATTTTCTCTGGGCAGGCCGGCATCCATAACTGCCTCTCGTACCGGCATAAACTCAGCCCTCATGCTATATCTTCCAGGGCGAGCCACCATTCCCACAACATAAATTACTTTACTGTTATAGGATATAATCGTTACATCAACTTCAGGAGATTCCACATAAACACTTAAAGTAGCGGTAAGCTTTACGCTTGCCTCGGTCTTTGTCAGACAGGATAGTTCGATATCTCCGATAAAAGGATATTGTATCTTGCCATTAGCGCCCAGAGGAAATCTTCCGCTAAATTCGGGATGACGGCGTACATTTATCTCAATGACATCATCCTTACCCAAGGTATATTCCCCCACAATCTCTTGTTTTCTTATTCCATTTTGCTTACGAATTGCTTTTTTTGCCTGTCGTGACTGGGCTACTGTAAATTCCGCATTATCCTGCATTCCATTTTGGCTGAAAACAGGTTTAGGCAGCATAATCAAAATGCCTATAAAACTGATATATAATACCTTTAAAGTTCTTAAAATCGCGACTTTCATTTTTCTTTCCCCCTAGAAGTTATTAGAATACTGCTTCTTTAAATTGTTTAAGCCCTTTTAGATCATCCGAAGTATAAAATCTCCATCCCCGCCAATCCCTTTTGGCTTTTTTCACTTTACCTGATTTTTCCCAGCGCATAAGTGTCTTAGAAGCTACCTCCAGCTTTTCGGCTGCCTCAGAAATACTCAATCTTCCGTTCATAATTCTACTCCTTTTTTAAGCGTTTAGCGTATAACGATTAGCGCTTACTAATAGAAACTGCAAATTTACTTATAAATTACCATCCCGTACTGTCCATACTTGTACAGGAATGTACTAACTAAAGCATCTTGCGTGCCAAGTAGAGCTTGTTCATTGTATTGAGCATTAATGCATTATATTACAATTAGTTAGGATTGTGAATAACTTTATTTTACTCAATATAACATGCCCTACCAGCTACACTGTGTTAACTTTCAACATACTGTTGTATAAAAAAATAGACAGTCATGGCTTGTCTATGACAGTCCTATTATATTATTGTCTGTTTAATACAAGAAAAACAAGTATACACTAGGTTTAAAATTTTGCAACCCCACCCCAAAAAAACAGCCTTAAACACACCAACTCCCACCCCGGGGGTGGGAGTTGGTGTGCTAAAGCAATGCGTACACTTTAATTCGAGAATATATTACAAGTTATGAGTTATGAATGAAGAGCCAGAAAATAGTTACGAATTACGAATTATGAATTATGAATGAAAAACTGAAAAAGAATATTAGCTAATAATCGATAGTTTATGGCTAATAGTAAAAAATTTTGAATTAAAAAGGTAAAAGCAATATAGCATATAGCTGATGGCTCATAGCTCAGGGAAAAAGCAGAAAAAACGGAAAAAGGTAAGCGGTTGCGAAACCTCCTCCACTAAAAATTGGCGAACACGCGAATCGTAAAAAAAAGGCAAAGGTGATGGCAAAAGCAAATAAATATTTAGTTGAATTTTAAAACGCAATACGCAATACTAACTATAGAATAGATTGCTCTAAAGTAGGTAGCTTTGCGTCTTTTTCAGAAAGCATCGGATTTTTTATTGGCCAATTGATATTTATCCTTGGATCAGACCATAAAATCCCGGATTCATGCTCCTTTGAATATTCATTGCTGCATTGATAGACAACATCTGCCTTTTCAGATAACACACAAAAACCATGGGCAAATCCTTCCGGTATGTATAACATTCTATGGTTCTCACTTGAAAGCCTTTCTCCTACCCATTTACCGTAAGTAGCAGAGTCTTTACGCAAATCAACCGCAACAAAACCGTTGTCAACAGTTTTGTTTTAAATCAATCGGTTTAGATACTAACGTTTCTCCCCCTTCAAAACCAAGCGCTTTATTTTTCTTTAATTTAAACGAATAGACATAACCAGGATGGTAACGCGCCGTAAGGCAAGGATGACTTTTCGGCGGTGAGACCGAGCAAAAACGAGGGCGAATCAATGAGTCTAAATTATTAGAAAAATAGCACTGTTTTGCGAGGGTGGTTTTTCTTTGCTTCGTTTCTTTTGTCCACACAAAAGAAACGAAGACTGGGGTTCAAGGGGCGGCACAGCCCCTGCCTAAACCTTCCGCTAAATAATTTAATTTTTACTTCAAGATCATATTTTCTCTCCCTTGATTGTACCCAAGAAAAAAGCGCAACTTAGTTTAAATAAGTTGCGCTTTAATTTTTCATTAAGTTTTTATACTTTTACAGACGTCCCATAAGTTTTATATACTTTTCTTTGCATTCTTTATTTTCATCATCTATTGTTTGCTTTGCCAACTTTTCCCTTGATTAGAGAACGTCCCCTTTTGCACTTTTTCAATCTTATTTTAACATGTTTAAACGATTTAATTTTTTTAAATTTTAAAGGCAAAACATTATTTTCGTCTAAATACATTTTATTAATTTTAGCATATAAACTACCAGCCGCGGCAGAAACTTCTTTGTTTATAGATTTATCCTTTGTGATTTTATTGAGTAAATTAATTGTCATTTTCGCTTGTTTATGAACAAGTTTATAGTTCTTCTCTGATGCATCCTCTTCATCCAATGGCTCAGCTATGCGCATCTGATATCCATCAAACCAGCAGCCTATGGTTTCCAGTAATACTACCTTAGTCTTTTGGTCTTTGGTTTCATCATCTATAAAGTTTAAAAAAGCCGGCAGAATTCTATCATTATCTTCGAAAATTTCATATACTTTTGTGTCTTTGAAATAATCTGCTATAAATTTTTTCCATTCTAAATTAACGTTTTCATTTAAAACAATTGAAATAGTTTCAGGTATTGTCGAAGATTCTGCTTCCCATCGAGGGCCTAAACATCCCAACAAAAAGCCAAAAGTCCATTCTCCCCCAACACCATATCTATCAGCATATTGACTACCTAAAACAACTATTTCTTTCAAGGTTAAGTCATTTGTAAAAGCTATTTTTTCTTCTCTGGTTTTAGTTTTCTCAAAAGATGCAAAGGGTTCTTCTGAAAATGCAAAATCAGGTATACTAAAAATTAGTACTATTAACAAAAATCCAATTTTTATTAAATACTTCATAATTCTCCTTATTCTTTTGGTAGATATAACCAATCTTGCTTATTAGTAGTACTGTATCCACCTCCACCTAATCTTTGCCTTCTAGGGGTGCACCCTCTCGTTAACGTACGGTTATAATGCCGGTACAAGCTCCCTTGATTTCGCATTAAATTAGGCCCCCATAATAAGATCCCGTTTGCTTCATAGGAAACCTCGGTCACTCCATCGCATCTTAATGCCTTTATATCAACAATGGAACTGTCCCATTTTGCCCCATTAAACTCCAAGACAGAACGAAGATTTTTAATGTATGGATGATGCGCTAAAAAAAGAGTAAACGCAGTAGATAAGATGTTTTTTCTTTGTTCTTTGGTTAAATCAAGCGGACACCATTCATCTCGATAAGTCGTAATGCTCATAAAGGAATCTAATCCTATCACATTAGTATTTCCAGATCCACCTGGATTCTCAATTACAATATAGTTAGAGTAATTATCTAACTCTTCTCTTATGTTTTCATTTCCCTTGTAAGCATATAAAAGGCCAACATGTTCGTCAAAAGAAAAATATTCCAAATCTCTATACACACTATTCCCTAACCTAACCATATAAACTGTAAAAGGATGGTCATTACTCATTACAGTTAAATTCCCTGACGTTACTTCAATTTTTGCCTTATAATTTCCATACTCTACAAATTCATTATTATTATCTTTACAATCCCAAGTAATCATTTGCTCTCCAACCAAAACTGGTAATAATTGCTCCCTAATCACAATATCATTAGCATCTAATATTCTTAAAGTGACATTGCTAGGCGCAAATCCCTGATCAGGTAAATTTTTATAATATATCTTTAGAGGTAGAGCATCATCAAGCTTATTTTGTATCTGGATGTCATCACTATCCCTTTCACCCGCATTTTCTATTTCCACCCCAAAAAGACAAATTGTCGCCGTCCTTATTGTTCCTTCGTGAAACCTAGCAGTAATTGTTACTTTATCCGGCTTATCACCTGCATGGTATACTGTATAGCCAAATCCAGAGCTATTGAGGATAATAGTATTATTTTCTAAATAGCCGTAATCCGGGTTTAAAGAAAGAGTTACCTGTTGCCCTTCCCAAGGCGCTCCGGAACTAAGACGATACATTACTCTAACGACAGCTGTTGATTCTCCATCTGCAGGTAAAGTTGTACTATGGGCGTCATTTACTAAAAGCTCCGCACAAGCATAAAGATTCGCTGTAATTAATAAACATCCGATAAAAGCAATTATACTTATTAGGAGTTTAATCTCTTTTCTTGTTTCCATTATATGTCCTAACTTAAGCTTCTTGATTATCTAAACGCTCTAATGCTTCGGCTGCTGCTTTCACCCAACCTGACTTAGAATAAACTTTTATGATTTTCTGATAGAGTTGTTTTGCTTGCTGAATCTGTCCATTTTCTTCATGAATCCGAGCAATACTATAGGTTGCACATGCCGGCCAATGCAACAATTCTCCATGATTATCTACTATATTGTTGTACCAGGTAAAACTTCCTTCTTGATCATTTTGCACTTCGTAAATCTGAGCAATCATAAATTTGTAGGAAGCAGTCAATTCAGGAGTTATGTCCCAGCCAATAAGTTCTTGGTAGATACTAATTGCTTCTAGATATTTCCCCTCAGGAAGTAATTTAGCCGCATCTTCTTCGTATATTTTAGCTTTTGTCTTTAAAGCAGCTTTATCCTCCGGATTTTCACTAAGCAATTCATTAGCTGTCTGAATCGCTTCACATTTTTTACCCATTTTTAAAAAAGCCTGAGCTAGCTTTCTTTTGGCCTTTCTCCTAATTACTTCAGAAACACTGGGGTTGTGGATATATTCTTGATAAGCCCGAATAAGTTGACTATACGCCTTTTCTGCCTTAACCTCATCACCTTCATGCATTGCAAGTCTGGCATCAATACTTAAAGCGCTAATTTTGTTTATATGGAGTTTTGTGGCTTTTAGCTGCGCGTTCTGATACGCATAACTAAGCATCTGACAGAGAAAAAGTAACGCTATGATAGCAATCGCAATCAATTTAACTTTACTTTTCATAAGTATTATTTACCTCTCATTTTTAAATTAAAAATTCTTCAATGGATCTTGAATTGCCATGCTTTGGCCTTCAGAAAGCAAACTGCTATCACTTGTCAGGACATACCGTTGATAGCGGATAAAGTCATCCGCGCGTTGACGATTGCCATCTATTATTTTAAAACTATTAATAATCGCATCTACGATCCATTCTGCAAGCTCTGATTCCTCATCAGGACAATACAAATAAGCTTGCTTATAAAAAGAAAGGGCTTGTGTTAATTCAGCCTTTTTCTTGTCTTTAGAAATTTTACTACTCAATGCTTGCTGAAAGCTAAGATTTCCACTTTCCCAATATGCTTTAGCAATTTCCAGCTTTGCTTGTGGATAACTGTTCCAAACCTTGCTATATTCATTAAGAGCTTCTTCTTTTTTACCCATTTGCCATAAAGCATAACCTATCATCCGTTGAGCTTGAGGAGTTACTTCACACTTAGGATAGCAACTAATTACCTTGCGAAAATTAATGATAGCTTTATCATAATCATATATCCTATGAACATAGACCTGTCCTATTTCAAAGCGTGCTTTTGCACAGGCAAACCAACAATCAACATAATCCTCAACAAGCTCTTCAAAAGCAGCAATCGCCGCTTCATTATCTCTTTGACTATAATAGTAGCATCCTATCCAATATTGGGCTTTTGCTAGAGCTTCCCGATTATTCGCAGAATGAGCTTGAATAAAACTCAGTAACTCGTCTTTTTTATCCCATCCTCCTTCCCACCATTTTTCCGGAATATCTTCAATGATTTCATCCAGAACAATTCTTGTGGCTTGGGCATTTATAATTTTGAATGCGAATAAAGAGACAAAGCAGAAAAATACAACTAAAGTTATTAGATTTATTCTTTTCATATGTCCTCTCCAATTTTTATCATTAAGAATGCTGCTTTTCCATATAGTGTCAATATACACTTGTACTTATTCATGTGTCAAGAAAATTAGAGAAAAGAAAGGCCAACAATTAAAACAATCAAAAGAAAAAGAATGAAAGGTAAAATAACAATAAGATAAATACCCGGTGTTTCCCATTTAAATTTATAAAGCAATGGATTCGCGATTAAAGCAATCGCTATCGGGAATAACCAAATGTTTGATGTTTGAAAAACGCTTAAAATTAAGATAATTCCTATTAATGCTTCAAAAATACTAAAACGATCAATCTTAATCGGAATAAACAAGGATTGACTAGAAAGATGATATTTCTTTATACCGCTTACATAAAAAGTCCTCTTTATTGGCAAAAAGCACAAAAGAATTACTCTGGCAAAGAAAATAATTGTGCTAAAACAAACAAAGGTGTACTGAGCCAAGAAGTTAAACATCTTTTTTGGCTTTTTGTACCATTCAATCACAGCAAAAACTAAATCAGAAAACGCGTAAAGCAACATAGCAATAAAAAATTCAAATGCCCAATTAGCATAAATTTTCTGTCCTACTTGATATGATCCGGAGAAAAACAAGGGTATACTTTCAAAAAGCGGTATAGGCATAGTGTTTAAAGGTAAGTATAGATTGAAATATTTTGTTGTTAAAGGAAGCGCAATCGATACAATAAAAAGGAAGAAAATAAACGGTAAACCAAAAAGAAGCCTGCCTGCAAAAAGGGGTATATCTACTTTTTCAATCCAAGTAGCATGCCTTGAAAACAAGAGCTTTGGATAATATTTCAAAAAATAAGCTACTGTACCGCTAATCCAGCGTTCCCCTCTCTTTCTATATTTATGGTAATCCTCAGGGAAATCTTCATAGCAAATTACATCCGAAACAAAGAGCCCTCGATATCCAAGTCTAAGAGCTTCTGATGTAAAAATAAAGTCTTCAGTAATTGAATCCGGAAAACCACCAACCTGTTTCCAAACATCAATCCGGACAATTCCCCCATGACCATAAAACAGCACATAGCCATATTTATTTTTTGCCGGAACAAAATACTTATAATGAAGCCTGGTTTGATGCTTTAGATATTCACTAAAGATAAACTCTTGTTTAGGATTAGTCTGTTGCTGAGATTGAACAAACCCAATGTTTTTATCCAAAGAAAAATAAGGAATCATCCGCTTTAGAAAATCTCGAGGTAAAATCCCATCCGCGTCTGATATAGCAAAGTACTCAAATCCATCTCCAATTTGCTTTAACCCATAATTTAAATTCCCCGCTTTAAAGCCGGTTTTATTTTCGCGCCTAATAAGATTGACTGTTGTATGATTACTTGCGAAATTATCAATTTTCTGTTTATTTTTTTCATCGATGCTGTCATCCAAAATATAGACTTTGAAATTAGGGTAATCTTGACTCAGGCAGCTTAAGATTGCTAGTTCTTTGAAATCATCTTTTGTGGGATAAAGAATAGCAACCTTTGGAGATAAAGGTAATAAATAGAGGACTTCAGGTAAATCTTGAGAAATAAACCGGGAAAATATCGCAAGAACAATTTGATAGATACCTATTAACCAGAAAATATTCACACAGATAATTAAACCAGTAACAGACAGCCATGCAAGGAAGGGTTCTCCTCTTTTTACTTCTGCAAATATCTTCGGATCAAAATATAAAACAAGAAGCAGCCAAAGCCCAAAAACAATCACAAACATGAAGTTATCTTTGGCCAATACCTGTTTGTCAGGTTCTTCTGGCCTTAGCTTGTTTTTTTTATTCACTTCTTAAATCTTTCATATCCTTCTTCGCAGTTCAAAACAAATAATCAGATTGACTAATCCTCCTAGCCAAAGCTATCGAGGACAGGTAGCTAGTTGCTAATTAGACACTTTTACTGGGATGAATTGAATTTTAAAACGCAATACTAAATATTTAAATTTGCTTGTTCTAAATTTGGTAGCTTTGCATCTTTTTCTGAAAGCATCGGATTTTTTATTGGCCAATCGATATTTATCATTGGATCAGACCATAAAATCCCGGATTCATGCTCCTTTGAATATTCATTGCTGCATTGATAGACAACATCTGCCTTTTCAGATAGCACGCAAAAACCATGGGCAAATCCTTCCGGTATGTATAGCATTCTATGGTTCTCGCTTGAAAGCCTTTCTCCTACCCATTTACCGTAAGTAGCAGAGTCTTTACGCAAATCAACCGCAACATCAAAGATCTCACCACTAATAACATTGACCAGCTTTGCCTGCGCTTTAGGGCTGTTTTGAAAATGCAGGCCACGCAATACATTTTTACCAGAAGTAGAGTGGTTTATCTGCACAAAAGGCTTATCAAAACCTGATGCACAAAATGCTGATAATTTAAACAATTCCATGAACTCGCCCCGCACATCACTAAACACATCAGGGGTAACAAGTAGAACATCAGGAATATCGAGTTTTTTAAAATTAAATCCCATTATTATTGTTCCTCGGCAAGTTTTCGCAAATATTCACCATAACTTGTATTCATGCTATCTGCCAGTTTTAATAATTGCTCTTTTGTAATATGACCCTTTTTGTAAGCTATCTCTTCTATGCATCCGATCTTCAGGCCCTGCCTATCCTCAATGGTTTTAATAAAAATAGAGGCATCAATAAGAGAGTTATAGGTCCCTGTATCAAGCCAGGCATAACCTTGCTTTAATAATCTTACTTTAAGCTGCTTATCCTTTAAATAAACATTATTAAGATCAGTTATCTCAAGCTCTCCCCTTGCTGATGGCTTAATATTTTTAGCAATTTCAACAACCCGATTATCATAAAAATATAATCCTGTGATTGCCCAATTAGACCTTGGATTTTTCGGTTTTTCAGCTATGGACATTACATTGCAATCACTGTCAAATTCAATTACCCCGTATCTTTGGGGGTCTTTTACATAATATCCAAAAACACAAGCTCCAGACTCTTGCTCAACAGCTTTTTTTAGCTCTTCTTCCAGTCCTGAGCCAAAAAAGATATTATCACCAAGAACAAGGCAGACCTTGTCTTTGCCGATAAAATCCTCTCCGATAATAAAAGCCTCGGCTATACCTCGGGGACTCTCCTGCTGGGCATATTTAATCTTGATCCCAAAATCACTTCCATCACCAAAAAGGGCCTTAAACTGGTCTAATGCCGTGGAAGTGGTGATTATAAGCACATCGTTTATACCTGCCTGCATCAACACAGACAGCGGATAATATATCATCGGCTTATCATAAACCGGCAGCAACTGTTTGCAGACACCTTTTGTTATCGGATATAATCTGGTTGCCTTTCCTCCTGCTAGAATTATCCCTTTCATCATGTTCCTCCCCGGGATAATCAATTGATTCTCCCTGATTACAACGATTAAAAATTCCTAATGGCTTTATTTTTCTGGCTTGTCTTTAATCAAATCATTATCCTACAATTATTCGATTGATTTACTCAAGTCCTTTATTCTGCTTTTAGAATTGCCTTGCAGTAAAGACGAAATATTGTCAAACAATCCCTCTCGGATAGCTAAAGCCAGAGCCGGTGTGCTAACCAGCACCTCGGTTTGCGCTTCAATTTTTCCATTATTATCACTGGCTGGCAATAATCTTTGAAAGATCACCCCGCGCAAACAATTGCTGAGAACTTTTCTAATATAATTATGTCTTTCTGTTTCAAACATATTGATTATCTTATCTAATACTTCGACCACCCCGCAACTCGAAATCACAACATATACAAGCTTTCCGCAGGAAGCCGCGTCAATCGCCAACTTCATGGTTTGCTGATCAGGGATATCGCTGAGCACCAAGACATCAACATCCTGTTGCATCGCTTGTTTTATGCCTGATGCGAATGATTCTGTATCTATGCCTATCTCTCTTTGCTTTATAATACTGCTTTTTTTCTGGAACAAATACTCTATGGGACTTTGTAAAGTCATTATAACACTTGAACGCTCGCTGTTTATCTTTTCAATAAGCGCCGCGCAGGTGGTTGTCTTGCCGCAGCCAATTGGACCTGTGATCAGCACTAATCCAGGCTTATCATAAGCAAAGCCACTAACAATTTCAGGCAAATTCAAATCCCCAAGACTTGGGATTGTGATATTTATAAAATGAAATGTCGCCTCAATAGCGTTTTGCTGAAAATGCACATTCAGCCTAAAGCGATAAGTACCGGCAACAGTAACAATTGTAACCGCAGTATTTAGTTCATGCTCAGCATTGAGTTTACCTGCCTCCTCCTCACTTAACAAACTAAAAACCATTCTTTTAATTGCCGCTTTATCCAAAGCATCGTATTTCATTACCTGCAGTTTACCTGCCCTGCGAAGCATAGGAGAATGTCCTATAGAAAGATGCACATCAGTCGCGCTCTCTTGCATTGCAAGCTGAAGCAGCCCCATAACATCTATCTGCTCGATCTCGACTTGGAGTTTTTGCCGGTCTATTTTCTTAATATCAGTGATTGCCGCAGCCACCCCATAAACCTCACCGGCCTTGATCTCAGCAGCACGAACAATGCGGGCTTTCATAACAACCGGTATTTCAAAAAAAGGAATCTTTAAATTAACTTCAAGCTCGGTATTCAGGCTTAAAGGATGAAAGGACTCAAAACAAAAACCCGCAGCGCTTAGGTTTTTCGTTACAGTGGAGTTCCAGGCACGCGATGATGTACCCTGGTCATGCAATACCCTATACTGCATAGCCAGCTGAGCTCTTACCCTGGCAAATTGTCGCCTATTCAAACCTGTATCAGACTGCTTTGTCTCGTCAATTTTCATTTTTTTTCTTTCCTTTTCCCTTTACCCCTAGAACATAGGTTGTTTTAATCAATTTTATTAAAAAAAGCACTTTCAAATTCCAGCAGCTCTCTTTTAAGCTTAACCCCCAAGGCATAGCCTCCAATCTTATCTCCTGCTGCCACCACACGATGACAAGGAATAAGAAGCGGTAAGGGATTTTTCTTTAATGCTGATCCAACCGCCCGTATGCATTAGGCCAACCAATACTCTCGCTATCCATTTAGTCACTGTTGCAAAACGCACATCTGAATCGTTATTCGATCACTTACTTGTGCGGCGTACGACAAGCACGCCTCCGCGTTCGCTCCCAAATGCCTTACATCTGCACATTCTGCAACAGCGTCATATATATGTTTTGGTCTGCCCGGGCATGATAAAACATACAGCTTTCAAGACATCCCTTTGAAAAGATGTTAACCCCTTTAATATGATATCAATACTTCTTCCAATGTTCAATGATATTTTTTGCTGTTCTTTCATCTATCCCCTTTATCTTTTTAAGTTGCTTCAGGCTTATCCCTTTTAATGAATCAATTTTATCAAGCGCCAAAAGCAAAATCTGCCTTCTCTTTTTCCCGATTCCCGGGATAAGATCAAGCTCTGATGCAAGCATTTTTTTCTTACGTAAATTTTTATGATAGCTCAAAGCAAAACGATGCGCTTCATTGCGTATAGCCACTACAAGCCTTAATGCCTTGGAATTAAGCGGCAGTGAGATTGGCTTGAACTGCCATTGCACATAAATATGCTCGAATTTTTTCGCTAAACTGATTATGGGAATATTTATTTTTAGATTTTTAAGCTGCTCTGTAGCACACTTTAAATGGCCTTTTCCTCCGTCGATAAGAATAAGATCAGGCACTTTAAGCGCATCGGACAATTCGCCGCTAAAACGCCTTATCAGCACTTCCCGCATCATCGCATAATCATCAATTCCCTTTACAGCCTTGATCTTAAATCTACGATAATCTTTTTTAAAAGCATGTCCCTGTTTAAAGCGAACCATAGAGCCTGTAGCCTCAGTACCAGAAATATTTGAGATATCATAGCCTTCAATATAAACAGGCCGACTTTTTAATCTTAAAACCTTTTGCAGCTCCTGGACTTGATCGGCAACCGAAAATCGTTTATATATAATCGGCACAGAGCTCAAACTCTCAATTTTATTGCGCAGCTCAATGGCATTTTCAAAATCATGCCTTAGGGCCGCTGCCTTCATCTCAAGGGAAAGTTTTTTTATCAGATCCCCTTTTTTCCCTCTTAGAAATAACAAAAGATTAGAAACATTCTTATCATAATCCCCCTTACTTACCAAAAGCTTGCAAGGGCCTGGACATTGTTTTAGATGATAGTTAAGGCATACAGATTTTGGCATTATATTACAAGTTCTAAGCGGAAAAAGCCTGCGCATAAAGGTCAAGGCTTGACGCAATAATTTTCCTGATGTATACGGGCCGAAATACTGGGCCTTGTCATTTTTTCTACGCCGGACAAGGTGCAGGCGGGCGAATTTTTCATTTGTACTCAGGCGCAGCAGCGGATAGGCCTTATCATCTTTTATGTCTATATTGAATTTTGGTTTATTTTCTTTGATAAGCCCGGCTTCAAGTATAAGCGCTTCTGCCTCAGTCGAGGTTGTGATGAATTCAATATTCTCGATACGGCTGACCATCAGCTTAGTTCTTTGCCCCTTAACTGAAGCGCTGAAATAGGAACTGACACGTTTTTTTAGTGATATGGCCTTGCCTATATAAATGATTACCCCGTCTTTATCTAGCATTAGATAAACACCGGGACCATCAGGCAATGACTTTATTTTTTCGATTAATTTCATGATTTGAAGTTAAAAACAATTCCCTTAAATATTTTAAAATACCAGCCCATTAAAAAGAATATTATTATGCCGCCAATTATTGATATCAGCAGGCTCAAGCCATTATTTAAAGTTGCGCTGCTAAGAGAATAAGACCATAAGCAAAAGGCGCCCATTGCCAAAGAGATGAAAAAAGTTTTCAGCGTATTAGCAATCAGCGCTACAAGGCCGAGATTGCCGATTTTTTTGCGCAGTAAAAATATCAATATAAAGAAATTAGCTATTGAAGAAATTGACGTTGCCAGAGCCAATCCCCCGACCTGAAGTAAACGCATGAGCAAAAAGTTAAAAATAACGTTTATTAGGAGGCATAGAAATGTTATTTTTACCGGAGTCACTGTATCCTTTAGCGCGTAAAAGCAGGAAGTTATTACCCTTGCCCCGCTATAGGCAAAAAGACCAATGCAGTAAAATGCCAAGGCAAAAGAAGTCATCTGGGTAGATACTGCATCAAATTCACCGCGCTGAAATAATAGCCTGACTATCGGTTCAGAAAGCATAAGCAGTCCAATAGAGGATGGAATAAGCAATACCAGCAATGAGCGCAAGGACACCTCGATAGTTTTCTTTAATCCATCCATATCATTGGCAATAGCCTGCTGCGATAAAGTAGGCAGGCATGCCGTAGCCAGGGCACTGCCGAATAAGGCCGTAGGGAACTGAATGAGCCTGTTTGAGTAATAAAGTGCCGCTATAGCACCCTCACCTACAATCTGGCCTAGACTTGCAAACATCGTGTCTACAAATACATTCAGCTGATAGATGCTTGAGCCCAGCATTCTCGGCAATAATAGGTTGCCTATTTTTTTAATTGCCGGGTGATGAAAATCAAAACCAAAACGAAACCGAAATCCCTTTTTAATCAATACAGGTATTTGAACAATTAGCTGTAAAAATCCTCCGATAAGCACAGCAATTGACATCCCGATTATCGGATCATGAAAATATCTGCACAAATAAAGCCCAAAAACAATCATGGTAATATTTAAAAAGCATGATGCTGCAGCCGGTGCGGCAAAATGCTTCAAGGTATTCAGAATGCCCATTAGATAAGCTGACAAACCGATAAGGAAAATAAAAGAGAACATTATTCTGGTTAAGCGGATCGTCAACTCCATCTTGACCGGATCATTTACAAATCCAAAGGCAATGATTCTTACTAGAAGTGGAGCCAAAATAGTCCCCAGCAAGGCGATTGCCGCTAGGATAATAACCACTGTGCTCAGCAAAAGATTTGTCACTCGCCAGAATTCTTTATTGTCCTTTTTATCCAGATATTCGCTTAAAACCGGGATAACCGCTGCATTGGCCGCTCCCTCTCCTACTAAATGCCTGAGAGTATTCGGGATACGAAAGGCAACCACAAAGGCCTGTACGGCTGCTCCTGTTCCAAACATCCTGGCAATAATCACATCCCGCACAAATCCTAAAATCCGGCTAAGCAGGGTGAAAAAACTGACGGTTCCGGCTGATTTGAATAATTTTTTATGTTCAAGCATAGTAGTAACCGTATTGTGTATAGAGTATTGAGTATTGCGTTAAAAAAAACTACAAAAAACAATTAATACCATACATGTTAGTTTAAAGCTTCTTACTTAAATTTACCAGCATTCTGCATATATAATCAAGCTTTTCAAGAAGTTTCACCAAATCATTTTCTTTAATAAAATTCAAATCTTTAGCTAAAATTAGTTGTGTCTCCAACTCAGAAGATGATCCTAACGCTATATTTATAAATCTGTTATATTCTTTATTGTGTTTTCTTCTAAATCCCTCCGCAATATTTGAAGGTATAGATATCGCAGCTCTTTTCATTTGAGAACAAAGTATAAATTGCTCATCTTTAGGAAATAATATTGAAACTCTGTAAACCTCTTTTACTAAAGCCATGCTTTCTTGCCATACTTTTAAATCCTTAAAATCTCTGATTTTATCACTCATTTTATTGTCTCTCTCTATACGCAATACTCAATACGCAATACTATGACATTTTAAATCCCTTGACATCTTCTCTCACGTGTGTTATATTTTTACGAAATTCGTAAGAAAGGAGAAATTATATGCCATCAAAGAAAGCAGCTATCAAAGATTTAAGAAATTCTAAAAAGAAACAACTGCACAATACTTCGCTAAAAAAAGCTTTCAAAGTCGAAGACAAGAAAATGAATTCTTTATTAGCAGCAAAAGATACAGCAAAACTTAAAACAGAAGTTAACGGTTTTGTATCTAAGATCGACAAAGCTGTTACCCAAAAGTTGATTCACAAAAACAAGGCTTCCAGAAAAAAAGCACAGTTATTAAAGAAAGTGCATCAGATTAGTTCTGAAAAAGCTTCTTAAAAATTGCATTAAAAAGATCAATCATTTATTAGTGCACAGCTGCACTATAAGTGTTTCTAAAGTTAAACCGGGGCTTTTTAGCCCCTGTTTTAATGCTAGATCAGATGACAATAAAAGCTCAAAACCCCGCTCTATTTGCTGTCTTGTAAAACGCTCTGATTGTTTATGAACAATGTTAAAAACATAAGGCGTCATTTTAAGCTGTGCGGCCATTTTGTCTTTTGTCCATCCGCTTTTCGTAAGTAGTTTTACGCCTTCTATTCGTTTCATCTGCCAGTTTATTAGTCCGATAAGATCTGTAGCATGCTTTCCATTCCTTGATAGGACGCTGGCCATTTCAAGGGCAATCCCGGTCTGTTTATTCATGATCGCATTCAAGAAAGTAAATCTCGTATCTTCTCGGGTCTTTTTGATCAAAGACTCAATATCCATCTCAGAAATGATCATATTATCGCCCGCATAAAGCAGAAGCTTATTAAGTGCATTAATGATCGTATCAAGCTCATTGCCTATTTTTTCAAGTAATATTTCTATCCCTTCAAAGGAAATCCTCTTGCCCTTGCCTTTAGCATACTCAGATATCCATTTATTCAACTGCGGCCCCTTCAATGGGGAGAATGATACTTCAGTTGAATATGGGGTAATTTTTTTAATGAATTTATCAGATGATTTTTTTATTGTTTCCATAATAAAAACGGTTTTTGGTGCGGGATTTTTCAGAAATGCGGTAAGCTTTTTTTCATGCGGATAATATTTTTCAATATTTTTTAATATTACTAGACGTCTTTCACCAAGAAATGGATTTGTTTTTATGGTATCCAGCACCTCATCAATATCAGCATCTTCCGCATAAAATACATTATAGTTAAAGTCAGCTGTTGCTTTATCAATAATCTCATTCCTGAACAGCTCCTCCACCTGTCTTTTTAGGAATAGTTCCTCCTGAGTAAACAGATAGAGCATGTCTATTTTTTTGGATTTAATATTTTTGAGGATATCCCAATATGTTAAGGACTTTACCATAATGTGATGATTTTGTTTAGCATTAGACGAGAAAGGTTATCAAGTGCCTCAGCTCGAGCGGTGGCCTCGGATTTTGCATTAGCCCCGCTCAAATAATAAGAAGCATTGCCTGAAAAACTATTTGCTTTGACTATAGGCTTACCAGATGTCATGTCAATAAACTCGAAATTTACCTTTATATTCAATCTGTACTCCTGTACAGACTCATCCGATGTATAGCGCATAGCCTCACGGGTATAACCGATAATTTCTCCTTGAAGAAGCGCATCCGCTTGGTCCTTTAAAGCAATATTCAAATGTCCATCATCTTGAAAAGCAGCAATAAGTTTTGTTTTTAATTCATTCTCCAAGTTAGGCTCTTCAGTCTGATTGACAAGTGTTTGGATATAAACACTTTCAATGGAGCTGGGCAGATAATAGGCTTTTGTCGTATAGCCGCACCCGCCAACAAATAAAATACAACATAAGAGGATATTAAATAGTATATTTCTTTTCACTAGAATTTCCACCCAATATTCTGCTTGTCCAAAGTTCAGGACAGGTTCAAGAAGTAAATCCTTAGATAGACCTTAATTGCTTGAGTCTGGGGCCCGCCTTTTTTGCCCAGGAAGTTTTATTAAAGCTGTATACGATCTGCTCATAGTACTTGATCGCTGCCACCGGCTTCTTCTGTTTCTCATAGAAATAAGCAATATTAAACAACCTTTCGGCTTTTTTATGTTTCAATTTATTAAGCAGACTCTCTGACTGAGAAACATAAACACTTGTTTTAAACCTTCTCAAGAAGTATTCCAGATCATCAATCGCCTTATCTATTAAGGAAACATCATAATCCTTGACCGCCGATGAGATCTTAAAAGAGCACAACCCGATCTGATAAGTAGCATCATCAACATAAGGACTGAAACCATAATTCTCGATAAGATACTCAAATTCCTCACTTGCATCTTTGTATTTGCGCATTCTCAACTGACATAAACCAACCTTATACTGAACAACATCTGAGACTTTGCTATAAGGCGCGTTAACAAGCACCTGATCAAATATTTTTTTTGCCAGGTCATAATTCCTTAAGTTTAAGAACTTCTCCCCTATTAAATATTGTTTTTCCACTATCTCATCCAGGCGCTTGTTCAGAGGATATTTATCGATCACATTCTGGTATATTTTAAATGCCTTGTAGGGATTTTTGAGTTTTTCATAACAAACTGCGAGATGGAACTCCGCCTCAGGAGCAAAGCTGGATTCAGGAAATCGCTTCATAATCTTACGTAGCGGGGAAACAGCCCTTTTATAGTTCTCATTTTGAAAAAAACCCATAGCCCACTCAAACTGACCTTCAGGGGTTTTAGCATTCCGATACGCAGGATTGCTCCATTTAGCGGTCTTGGGAGACCAAACCCAGAATCCATAGCATTGACTTGGAATTAATATTAAAATTGCAATAATAAAACAGGTTATCTTTTTCATTTTATTCAGGCTACCTTTCATTTTTTGTGGATATAACTATAACACATGAAAACATTAATGTCAATTCTCCAGATATTACCGATGGTTTAGGAAAAAAGAAGATAACCTATACTTCTTGAACTGCTAAAGAGTGCAGAGTTCAGAGGAGATTTAAGCGTTTTCAACGCTTACTATCTGTTTAAGATGATCACGTCTTTCGTCATTCATCTCAGAAAACTCAATACCGATCTTGTATCTTTCCTGATATGGAACCTGCTCTATCCAGACTACCCTGCCTACACTACGTATCGGTTCCATGTCATATAGGGGGAATATATCAAGAATCATCCTTGAGTTCACGGGGTAAAAATGAAAAGACGAAAGCTGCAAACCGCTTTCGCTAAAATCAAGCGTCATTGAGTTGTGAATTGTTCCAGTACTTTCTTGAAGCATTTGCCTTGATTGAACTGGAAAATCTGAATTTTTTCTAAAATACTCTCTTCGTTCTTTTACTGCTCTCGCGACAGACATAACTATCACTCCTTATCCATAAAAAGTAATTTAAATACTGTCTTACCTATAATTATTTTATGCCTTATAATAGATTGTGTCAAGACATAAAATCAAAGCAATCCCCTCTCCCTGCCATATTCCAACCCCGAGAGTTGGAAAATCGTCAAAATATCCGATCAGAATCATTTACTTTAAATTAAGTATTGGAAAAAAAACCCTTATTATATATAATTAGCATGTTATGAAAAAATCATCTGCCCTTGGCGGCTTATTCACATTTCTTACGATCATCGCTTTGATAATAGTCGGTAGCTATTTTTTATTACGATTAGTAATAATACCCAAGGTCATAATCCCAAAGATATGCAATGAAGTTAAGGCACAACTCAAACAAGAGCTCAGCATCGCCAGCATAGACATTAATCGACAAGGCACGGTTCTTATAAACCAGCCTATCCTTTATTCTCCAGGCTCAAAGAATATAATGCTTGAATGCTCACAGATAGAAATTGATCCATCATATAGAAAGATTTTCCAATCCTGGAAAAAAAACAGCAATACCCCACAAATCCCTTTAAATATCTCGATAGATGACATAAAGTTAGAACAGAACCCTATTACACTCACAGGTGTTATGAAATCTGACTTTCTTCTAAAACTGGATTTAAAGAATAAAGAGAATATTGACTGGGGAGGCAATATAAAACTACAAAAAATCAATATCAAAGGCATACCCACGCTTGGGAATATTGCGAATATAAACGGGCATATCGCAGTTTCTAAAAACTCTTTGGTCAGCTATGATATCGAGGGTAAAATCAACAATGAAGCTGCAAAGCTTGAGATTCTAATCAATGATTTTAAAAACCCGGAACTCATTTTGCAGGGCGAGCTTTTTCCTTTAAAATTCAATTTAAGCTGTAAGCTATCGGGAGAAAATTTAAGCATTAAAGAGCTAAAGGCCAATTATAATAATATACAATTAAGTGCTCAAGGGGAGATTGATGATCTCAAAAATACTGCGAATGCCCAGATCAATGCGGATATCAGCCTTGCATTGGAAGATTTAAAAAAGCTTCCTTTATCCATAAAAGACACCCTGGTTACTCTTAACCCCCAAGGACTGGTCAAGGCAAGCATTGCCCTTGAAGGCCCATTAAAAGATATCCCTGCCCTTACTGGGACGATCGGGATCACCTGTCCCAAAGTCTCTTTGCTTGATTATGAGATTAGTGACATTAAAATAACATCTGTTTTAAAAAACGCTAAAGCCACATTGGAGAGCCTGGAAGCGGTTTTTTTAAAAAGCGAACTTAAAGCCTATGCAGACGTAAATATTGGCAGCAAAAAATTACCTTTTAATGCGCAGATAAAGATCCGTAATATTAAGGCAGAACTATTCAAAGAAAAATTCGCACCGGACCTTGCCCAGAATATCATGAGCGATATTAATGTTAACATTCAAGCTCAAGGCGATGCCTTGGATCTAAGCACTATAAAAATACAGACAGATGCAATGCTTGATAATATTATTTTTGATAAGATCGCTTTGGCACAGCCCCTTGATTTAACCGTTGATATGATCTTTAAAGACCTTAAAAATATCATAATTAAAAAGCTTACGCTAGATGACGCTACTACTTCACTTATTGTTGATGGCAGAATTACTGATATCCGAGAGCCTTTTGCTAAACTTGCCTTTATTCTTAATACTGATCTTGAAAAACTCAAGGCATATGGATTCCTTGCTATCCCCGAGAACCTAGAATTAGCTGGTAAACCCATCTTTGATCTGAATCTTTCCGGAAAGCTGCTTAAATATCAAAGCCTTGATCTGGCTTTTAAACTTAGCTCCCCGGATACCAGCATAAACCAGTTCAAACTGGACACATTTGACCTCAAGGGACAGTTCAAACAGATGAAATTAGATATTTCAGAGCTAAATATAGGCCTTTATAAAGGAGAATTATCTGCAAAGGCTTACTTAGACCTTGCGGACATGAAGAACCTCATTTTCAATTCCTCTTTTAAGATTGAAGATATTGATATGGAAGACTTTTCTCTTAAAACAAAAATTCTGCCTGATGGCTTCCAGGGGCTGCTTTCAACACAGTTCACTCTTAAGGGAAATGGCATATCTCCTGAGAATTTAAATGCGGATCTCAAAGGGACAATCGCATTTTTAAACGCTAAGATGAATAACATTGCTATTGATAAAGCCCAGGCTGAACTTCAAATGCAATATATAAATACGGACATAGAACTTAAAAATTTAAAACTTGTGTATAAAACTATCGAAGCAACGGCCAATGGAAGCATTAAATCAGCATTAAAAAACCCCACAGTTGATTTAATATTGAAAACAAATATTGCTCTAGAAGATTTAAACAAGCTTCCCTTTGATTTCAAGAAAACGCTTGATGAACTGGACCTCACCGGAACTGTGGATGCACAAGTAAAGGCATCCGGTCCGGTTTCTCAATGGCAGCAAATGAATATAAATACAGTTATTAAATCAGAAGAACTTTCTGTTAAAAAGATAAAACTAAGCAATATTGATATCTCGGCTGATTTAAACAACGGTATTTTAGGGCTGATTGCAAAAACAAACAGCTATGATGGCATGCTTGATTTAAAAGCAAATGCTGAATTCTCAGACAATAGCTTCAAATACAATGGAACGGCAAAGCTAGAAAAAGTAGATATCGGAAAGCTTATTGAAGACTCAAAGATCATTGCTCAATCCCATAAGGGTATTTTTTCAATAAACGCAGATTTTTTAGGACTAGGAACAAACCTGGATACAATCGAGTCTGGGATTGAGTTCAATCTTGAGCAAGCACAGATATCAGGGCTGGAATTAATGCGTTCTATCGGAGGACTAATCGGGCTGAATTTTCTCAGCGAATTTGAGGTAAACAAGGCCCAAGGCACATTAAAGTTAAAGAACAGCAATGTACATACTGAGGACACAAATATTATTGGACCTGAAGCCCGCATAGTAGCCAGGGGCGATATTAACCTAGATCAGAGCCTTGATATAATAGTAAAACTTATCTTAAGCCCTGAATCCGCAGCCCAGACCAGCTCGCAGGTACTGGATAAATTCTTTACTTTTGATAATGATGAGTATTTTACCGAGCTTGATGTAAAAGGAACGCTCACCAAACCAAAACCAGATATAAGCAAGTTCATGAGGGACAGAATAGGCTCACAGGTAAAAAAAGAAGTGGGTAAACAGATATTCAAAGCCTTGGATGGATTATTCAAATAAGTAAATTTTAATAAGACAAGACGGTCATATTACTGATTCGTAAGTCGCCTTTTTGACTTTCTCGCCTTGGAAAGAAATTATAATTGCTACAAAGTTGTCAGACAATTCCGGATAGTAAATCCATGTTTCAGCCTCAACTCCTTCAGTAGTCTTATCAAAAATCTGTACCGGCTTGCCCAACATATCGATCATTTCCTGGCGTGTTTTGCCGATATACTCCTGAGTATCCAGCTCAAACTTCACACTGACATACGATTTTTGCTTTTCCATGGATGCGTACCGGCTAACAAACCTAGGCCCGCAACCACTTGCAAAAACCATCAAACATAGGACGATAAGACAATATCTCTTCATCAATTCTAAATTACCATAACAAGCCACCATTGTCAATCTATACCCACCCCATACTCCCACCCCGGGAGTGGGAGTATGGGGTGAAAGTTCAGACGCCTTTGATTAATCCAACAAGAGCCCCTTTAACTTGCTCAATTCTCTCTGGTAATTTTTTTGAGAATCAACAAAATACTTATAATTAATTCCTTTAAATTCCATGATACTATCAAAATCACAAATTTTTTCTTCATCCTTAACCTCGTTAAGATATTCTTTAAAAGAGGAATAACTCCAGTCTTTTGAATTTTCCACTAATCCAGCTGTTACTGGATTCAAATGAACATATCTGCTTAAATGCATCAGTTGCTCATCAGTTTCTACTAATACATTTTTATACCGGCTTTCCCACAAAGGTCCTTTCCGCGATGCCTTTATATTAAAAAACTTAGAATAGCTATTTAAAATATTCCCCATAAAAACAGGGATTCCATTGTCTTGAAGCTGCATAAGCACAAGATGGATATGTGTCGGCATAATGCAATATGCTATTATTTGCACCAACAAATCTTTGCTACTAAAATGTTTTTCATTGAAAATTTCCATATTTTTAATTTCCAAGAATTTAGAAAATTTCACACCAGTATTTTTTATGCGATAATACTTAAATAGCTCTATCATCCTATAAAAATCATTTTTAATATTAAATATTTTATACCCAGCAATACTTTTTGAATAAACATGGTAAATGCCGCCGTTACACAAAACATTCTGTCTTTTCATTGATCCCTCTCCTATCACCTAGTTTACCTACCATTTATAATTATACTACCACCCCGGGGGTGGGAGCAAGGGTAAAAAAAAGGGGGGATGTTTGACTTTGGGGAGTAGATACTTTATAATGCGGTTATTATGAAAAAATTCTTCGAAAAGTGGAAGAGATTTGCTATTCGTTTTGCAAATTTTCAAATAAAAATACTGCTGCAGATCATTTATTTTGTGATTATCCTCCCCTATCGCCTGGGTTTTGTAGTAAGAGATATGTTTAGGAAAAAATCCTCTCAAACATCCGGGTGCTGGATTGATCTACAAGAGAAAAATGACAGCATTGATAGCCTAAGGAGACAATTCTAGTGTACATCCTCGGACTATCCTGCTTTTACCACGATGCGGCCGCCGCCTTGATTAAGGACGGAACGGTTATCGCCGCAACAGAAGAAGAGCGCTTTACGCGAAAAAAACATGATTTCGGCTTTCCAAAAAAGTCTATAGATTTTTGTCTGGAGTTTGCCGGGATAAGCTCAGCGGAAATAGATTATGTTGTCTTTTATGAAAAACCTTTTTTAAAATTTGAACGAATTCTCAAAAATATCATCAACACCTACCCTAAATCTGCCGGTGTATTCGCTGAGGCAATGAAAAACTGGCTGGCGGAAAAACTTTGGATAAAATATATTATTCGACAAGAGCTGGACATTAAATCAGATAAAATTCTTTTTACCGAACATCATATCTCCCATGCCGCGAGTACATTTTTCGTATCTCCCTATGAAGAAGCCGCTATATTGACTATTGACGGTGTAGGCGAATGGGCTACAGGCACGCTTGGAACAGGATCAAAGAATAAAATCAACTTATTCAAACAAATCAATTTCCCTAATTCAATCGGACTCTTATACAGCACTTTTACGGCTTTTTTGGGATTTAAGGTCAATGAAGGTGAATACAAGGTTATGGGCATGGCTGCTTATGGCAAGCCTCGGTTTAAAGAGACAATCTTTAATAATATTGTTAAGCTGCATGATGACGGTTCTTTTGACCTTAATATGAAATATTTTTCATATCACTATTCCCTGACCCACAGCTATAGCAAGAAATTCGTTGATTTATTCGGAAAACCCCGTTCTATAGACCGGGATTTTTTCACAGCTGGGTTTGAATACCCTTCCTACTTTGGGGAAAGGCCAGCAAATTATAATGCGCTTTGTAGTGAAAATCAGTTTTATGCAGATATTGCGGCAAGCATTCAGGCGGTTACAGAGGAAATCATTCTTAAACAGGCTGTTTATCTCCATGAGCAAACAGGCATGAAAAACCTTTGCCTTGCAGGCGGAGTTGCCCTGAATTCTGTGGCAAACGGCAGGCTTTTAAGAGAAGGACCGTTTGAGGATATCTTTATCCAGCCGGCGCCAGGTGATAGCGGCGCGGCTATTGGATCTGCGCTTTATGTATATCATCATGTTCTTGATCAAGAACGTAATTTTGTTTTAGAACATGCCTATCTTGGTAAAGGATACACAGATAATCAAATACTGAATTTCCTAAATAAATCCTCTATCCCTTTTCGCCAGTTTAAAAGCCAGGACGAATTGCTTGATTTTTGTGTGCAGAAAATAGAACAGGCTAAGGTTATCGGCTGGTTCCAGGGGCGAAGTGAATGGGGCCCGCGGGCCTTAGGCAATCGCTCCATAATTGCCGATGCAAGAAATAAAGGCATGAAGGATATTGTAAATCTAAAAATAAAATTCAGAGAGCCTTTTCGTCCTTTTGCCCCTGTAATATGCCAAAGCGATTTAGAGAGCTTTTTCATTGTTAAGAATAGGAATCTTTATCCTTTTCGCTATATGCTCATGGTCCTACCCATAAAAGAGGAAAAACGAAAGCTAATACCGGCTGTCGACCACGAAGGCAGCGGCAGAGTTCAGGCAATCACTAAAATATGGAATCCGCTTTACTATAAACTAGTAGAAAAATTTAAAGAGAAAACAGGTATACCTCTGCTGCTTAACACATCTTTTAATCTAAAAGGAGAACCTATTGTAAATTCTCCCGAAAATGCTTATAATACTTTTATTAATACCGGCTTGGACCTTCTGGTCATGGGAAATTTTATAATTGAGAAAGATGAAAAAAGGAATGAAGGGAAAAATGCTTAAAAACATAAAAAACAGATTAAAAATCGTTCAGGAACTTTTTCAATTCATGTGGGAAAATAAGATCTGGTGGATGAGCCCCATAATTATTGTCTTATTACTAGTGGGGATTTTGATTATTTTTACTGCAAATAATCCTGCGGCTGTGCCATTCATATATACTCTTTTTTAAGGCTAGGACTTTTTTGCGTTTAACAGAGCCTTCGGCCAGCTAATATCAACAACAGTTACCTTGCCAGCTTTGCTAGGTCCCTGCCCCTTATAAAACCCTTTTTTAGATGCCCCGAATGTTACTGTGGCATCCGCTTTTATACAACAGCCTAACACTTTCCCTGAACTAGCGCAGAGTCCTGAGGGGATATCCAGTGAAAGTACCGGGACATCAGATCTGTTAATATCTATTATGATATTTTCAATAAACCCGCTAATTTTTTTATTAAGACCAATCCCAAATATCGCATCTATGATTAAGCCAGCTTTATTCAAAGCCAGTGAGGCTTTTTTTAAATAGGGAACTCCTGGCAAAACTATTATCTGCGCTCCTATTTTTTTTAGAATTGCATAATTAATTAAAGCTTCCCCTTTAACATTGTCACCTTTGGTAAGTAAAAAAACGTGGACCTTTATATTATTGTTCAATAAATGCCTTGCCACAACAAAGCCGTCACCGCCATTATTCCCTGGACCGCAGAACATAAATACACTTTTTGACTTTACTTTTTTTAGAATTTCAGATGCCACCTCATATGCCCGTAATCCAGCATTCTCCATCAAGATCAATCCGGGGATAGCATATTCTTCCTGCGCCTTTTTATCCAAAGCCTTTGATTGTTTTGCATCTAATTTAATCATTTTATCCTCAAGTTTAATATTCATAAAAAAAACGGAGCTATTGCCCAAGACATTTTGATCCGCTTTTTAGTGTTTTTTTATGCTTTAAAAAGATTTCTTATTCTGTTATTTGACGAGTGGAATAAAATTGCCGCAAAAATAACCTTCAATACATCACCAGCAATAAAAGGCATTATCCCATAAGTAATAACCTTCTCATAAGAAAGTCCTGTTATAAAAGAAAGCCACAATCCGCCGCACAGATAAATAGAGGCAATCCCTAATGTAAATGATAAAAGGATATTAGGAAAAGTAAGAGAACCTTTACTTCTGAATTTATCCAGCAAGGTTGATACAACATAAATACAAACCGCAAAACCCAGTAAATACCCTCCGGTTGGCCCCAATAGTCTCATTATCCCGCCCACAGCTCCGCCAAAAACAGGCAGACCCAAAGCACCCATGCCTACATAAGCGGCCTGAGTAGCTAGGCCATCTTTCTTTTGCAAAAAAGCAGCGCAAAGCAGGACAAAAAATGTCTGCATAGTAAAGGGCACAGGCGTAATCGGCAGCGGAAAGTAGAGAAAAGCCCCAGCCATAGTAAGCAGAAGAAAAGCGATCATACCTACTCCCCTGCGCATAATACCATCACTCAGGATATCCTTCCCCCTAAGATACCAAGATGATTGTTTTTGCACTTTATCATCGAAAAAAATCTTCAAACTATTCATCCCAATCACCCATCTTTCTGAATTTTTCGTAGCGTTTTACCACAAGTTCATCCGCTGGTATTTTTGATAATACATTCAAATTCTTCTTAAGTACACTTTTTAATGCTGAGGCAGTAAAATTATAATCACGATGCGCCCCACCTAAAGGCTCTGGCACAATCTCATCAATAATCCCGAATCCAAGCAGATCATCAGAAGTAATCCTCAAAGCCGCTGCCGCATCAGAGGCATTTGCTCTATTTCTCCATAGTATTGCAGCACATCCTTCAGGAGAAATCACGGAATAATAGGAGTTCTGAAGCATACAGATCTTGTCACCTATTCCAATGCCCAATGCCCCGCCGGAACCGCCTTCTCCAATAATAACTATAATTATCGGAACTGCTAATTGAGACATCTCCCTGAGATTATAAGCAATTGCCTCTGCCTGCCCTCGCTCTTCAGCCTCGACTCCAGGGTAAGCGCCAGGAGTGTCTATAAACGTAATGATCGGCAGCTTAAAACGAGCCGCAAGATTCATTAACCGCATAGCTTTTCTATATCCTTCCGGATGCGCACAGCCAAAACTTCTCTCCAGATTTTCCTTTGTATCACGACCCTTCTGATGGCCCAATACCATAACCTTTTTACCATCCAATTTTGCCAGTCCACCGATGAGAGCCAAATCATCTCTAAAAGCTCGATCTCCATGCAGTTCAAGAAAATCAGTAAACACCATTTCTATATAATCCATGGTATACGGCCTTTTCGGATGACGTGCTATCTGCACTTTCTGCCAAGCAGTAAGATTATCGAAAATTTCATGTTTTACCTGCTCAAGTTTTTTTTCTAAGGTTACTATCTCATGAGAGAGATCTATCCCTTTGCTATTAGAAAATTTCTTAAGATCAGCAACTTTTTTTTCAAGTTCTACAATTGGTTTTTCAAAATCCAGTCCAGTTCCATTCATAGCTATTTTTCTCTTTTAATCGTTAATGATAACTTCTGTATTTACCGGCACAATATTAAATAATTCCTCAACATCACTATTCATCATTCTAATACAACCCTGGGTTTTTTGATTCTGTATCGGCCCTTTATCAACTGTTCCATGCACTCCATACCCAGGTTCGGATATCCCCATCCAACGCGTACCTAAAATATTTTCATCGCTGCCGGCAGCCACAATGGCACCTGTTTTATACCAAACCGGATCAACGATACGATTGAGAATCTTAAACTGCCCGACAGGAGTGGAATTATCGCTACCGATGCCAACCTGATAGACTTTAATAACTTCATCGTCTGCAATCAGCTTTAAATCAAGATTGGTTTTACTAACCACTATTTTAAAAACAGAGGTAACAATTTTGAGCTTCATCCCAGGCCTGATCAATGAATTCTTCAGTCCGTTAACTTTCATTATCAGCTCTACGGTTGTTTTATACTTTTGGGCTATCTTATAAAGCGAATCCCCTGGTTGGACTTCATAAATAATGCTGTTTTTCGTCTGAGCTTTTGAAAAAAGCATTTTTATGTTTATTTCTCCTACTCTATTTAAGGCATCTGGGGTAAAATCACCGTCCGGGTAGGAATTAATTAATTTAATCAAAACATCTTTTTCAAGAGCAATCTCATCATTTTTATTATAAAACTCAACAATTTTTACTAAAGCTTTCTGTGCCTGGACACTTTCCGGGAAATTATTTACTATATTCTCAAAAGCCACTATAGCCTGTTCAGGGCTTTTTTTGCTCAAAGTTACAGCTTCATCAAAAACAAGTTCAGATTGCTGTACAAGTTCATTCTTTGGCGCTTCTTTCTTTTTTCCACATCCAGCCATTCTAATAAGAAAAAAAACAGCAATGATCGCTATTACAGTGACAATTATTCTCCTTTTCATTCCTTCCCCTTTCAATCTTATTATAAAGTTACCACAAAAACGGCAACAACGCTTCCCAAAATAGCCCCCATAAACACCTCTACCGGTGTATGGCCGATAAGTTCCAGCAATCTCTCCTGCTTGAATTCATGTTTAACATAGATCTCTTCCATCATCTTATTTAAAGCCTCTGCTTGGCGTCCGGTGCTTCTTCTCAATCCTTGCGCATCAAACATAATTATCATAGCAAATATTGCCGTTATCGCAAAAACTATACTGTCAAAACCGGAAAACATACCAACTGCTGTTGCTAAAGCGCTTACACCTGCAGAATGAGCACTGGGCATACCGCCAGTCATCATTAGCCACTTAAAATCAAAACGTTTTTCCTTTATGATCCCGGAAATTATTTTTATAATTTGAGCTAGCCCCCATGAAAAGAAAGAAGCCCAAATTATTCTATTTCCAATTACTTGTGAAAAAAAATTAAATTTTTGAAGTTCCATAGTTAAATAATTATAATACACTTTTTATAAAAAAGCAACTTTTTCTTGACTTAAAAACAGCTTAAAACTATAATCAATTTATTGTTATTAGACAAAGCGATTATATAAAAAGCGAGGTTTTTTTGTTAGCTAAAGCTTTTAGTGCCGGCATATCAGGAATAAACGGTTATCTTGTTGAAATTGAAGCAGATGTAGCCAAAGGCCTGCCTCAGATATCAGTAGTTGGATTGCCGGATACAGCAGTTAAAGAGGCTAAGGACAGGGTACGTTCTGCCATAAAAAACAGTGGTTTTAGCTTTCCAGTCAAAAGACTGACCATTAATCTTGCACCGGCTGATACTAAAAAAGAAGGCTCTGCCTATGACCTACCTATTGCTCTGGGTATATTAGGCGCAAATGGTGTTATCCCCCAAGAAAGCTTAAGGGAATTCATTATATTAGGCGAGCTATCTCTTGATGGAACAGTAAAACCGGTAAACGGTATGCTCTCTATGATCCTGGGGATCAGGGACATGAAAAAGTGCATCATTGTACCCAGGGAGAACGCAAAAGAAGCTGCCATTGTCAGCAATGCTCCAGTTTATCCTATATCAAATCTCACGCAAGCTGTTAGTTTTCTTAGTAAAGAAATTGAAATCCCGCCACAAAAAGCAACGGCAAAAACCGAATTAAAAAGGCATTCTAGTTATGAAATAGATATGATTGATGTAAAAGGCCAGGGTTTTGTTAAAAGAGCCTTAGAGGTCGCTGTGGCCGGAAATCATAATATACTGCTGATCGGCCCGCCTGGTTCAGGCAAAACAATGCTGGCTAGAAGAATTCCTACGATTATCCCCTCTCTTAGCCTGGAAGAGGCGATTGAAACAACTAAGCTATACAGTATCAGCGGGCTATTAAACAAAAACCAGGCGCTTATAGGCAAACGACCCTTTCGCAGCCCGCATCACACAACAAGCGACATAGCTCTTGTCGGAGGCGGGTCTAATCCCAGACCAGGCGAGGTAAGCCTAGCACATCACGGGATACTTTTTCTTGATGAACTACCTGAATTCAAAAGAAATGTTTTAGAATCATTACGCCAGCCGCTTGAAGACGGATTTGTAACCATATCTCGTGCCGCACGCTCTTTGACCTTTCCCTCTCGCTTTATGCTTGTCTGCGCAATGAATCCATGCCCGTGCGGGTTTTTCACTCATCCGACAAAAACATGCAGATGTTCCCCCTATCGGATAGAGCAATACCGCTCTAAAATTTCAGGCCCGCTTCTGGACAGAATTGATATTCATATTGAAGTACCTCCGGTTGATTACAAGCAGCTTGCGGATGAACCGAACGGAGTTTCCTCAGCTCAGATAAAAACCAGAGTTGATAAGGCCAGGAAAATACAGTATAAACGCTTTAAAAAAAGCAAAATTTACGCAAATGCCTATATGTCCCACGCTCAGGTAAAATCACAATGCAACCTAGATACTGCATCGAAAAAACTGCTAAGGATGGCTATCGATGAGCTGGGCCTATCAGCCAGGGCATATGATAAAATATTAAAAGTATCTAGAACAATTGCGGATTTAGCAGGCAGGACAGATATCAATTCTGAGCATATAGCTGAGGCCATACAATACAGAAGTTTAGATCGCAATATTATACAGTAAACAAGATCTACGAATTAGGCAAGTCTATAGTACCTAATCACTATACCGCAGATACAGGTCAATCATTTTAAATTCCCTGTCATTGATTAGCTCAGGGCTCTTAGCTTGCATTCTGATTAATAAACGCTTGAGGTCTTCTGCTTTTATTTTTTTATTTTTAAGAAACCCTATAGAATGGCATCTTGCACATTTATTTTCAAAAACTTTTTCCTGCTTATCCCGCTTTGTTATCTTTAACTTTAGATTTTTATTGTTTACGGGGTTTGTCCAGTATTCATATATTTGATCCGCGTCATCAACACCGATTAAAAAATGAAATTTGTGTCTCATCCTTTCTATTGCTCTGGCCCAGGCACTCTTAGTTTTTATTTCATTAAACACATTGGCTTTATCTACTCGATTATGACAGCTAAGGCATAAATCATTAAACAACTCTTGAGAATCAATCCCATAACTGCCACTCAGGAAAAGATTGATTTTTTCTGCATCTTCTATCCCTATCCTATCCGACATTTTATTTTGCATCCTATTTACAGTAATCTTCCATTGCTCTGGTCGTTTTCTAAGATTAAATACTCTCTTCAGATCATGGCATCTAGAACACTTTTCCTTAAGCATTTCCTCTGCAGTGAACTTTAATGATGACCCAGCAGACAAAAAAATATTCAAAAATAAACCGCTTATCATAAGATAAAATACACATAGAATAACTTTTTTCTTTTCCACAATAATCAACCTTCATCCAATTATTTCATTAATATTCTTTTACAAAACCCTGTGAACCCCTAAGCATTACCGTAGTGACATCGTAAAGGTTCTTTTTAGTTTTAGCATCTTTTCCTTCTAAAAAAAACGTCATCATCACAAGGTCCACCAGCTGCTTTTTATTAGGAACAAAGCCTTTAATATCAGGCATAGAAACATAACTTTTAGAATTTACAGTATAATCAATCCCATAAAGGTCATAATTAGGAAACTGCGCATTAAATTCTTCCGGCAAAAAATCATAATCAAACTTTCCATCTAATATGGAAAGAGTTCCCTCGTCCATGACCGCTCCCGGCATTATAATTGAATATGTCAGTCTGGCATCTTCCACTTCTTTCGATATTTTACCCAGCAATTGCAATCCTTTATCCGGATTCATTCGAAAGTAATTCGGCAGTTGAAAGTGAAAATATTTTTCAGAACTCTGATCATCAACGTAAATATTATATTCCCCATCGCCTGTACCAACCACATCCCCGCCTTTATTGTTTTTCCAGCATCTTTCCTTAATTCTATATACCCCGGGCATATCCGCAATCGTCATCTTAGGGAACATTTTTAAAATCCCGATTTTGTTGCTTGCCCCGTTTGAAACAAACTCTCTGCCATCAGGATAAACAATTGTTTTCGTACAATTAATTCCAGGAATAGAAGGAAAAACAAACCCGCCGATACCTAAAGGGTCACCAATTTCGTATATAACGCCCTGTGTCGGAGCGCCCGCTTCAAAAATAAAAAATTCCCGGCCTTTAACCTCCAGCAAAGGTTCCAAAAGCGGCGCAACAATACGATTCGAATTCGAGCCTTTTGGAATTACCAATGCTATTGATGAATATATCCCATAATGAGTTTTGTTTTCTTTTAAATTTCTATATACAAACCCTCCCATAAAACGATATGAATCCTGAGGAGAGTCACCGTATTTATTAGCATTAAACTGATTGCCAAAAGAATTATATGCTGGAGATGTCGTCCAGTAACTATCCCTGAATATAGCGCTTGGATCTGCAACAAATGTACGTGTCATTATTCCTGGTCTTATCGCTGAGCAATAAAAATATGCCTGAGTTGTAAATTTCTCAGGAAAATCATATGTATAGATATCATTATCCGACCTTGTAATTAGCTCTTCCTGATCCGGCATTTCTGCCATAAGCAAAGCATCAATAGCATTCGCTCCGTCAGGAGTAGAAGCAACATACATTACATCACCGCTATAATAAGGCAATGGTAAATTGGTACAGTTTGTATAATCCATTTTCTCTGGTTCAATCTCTTTTCCGTCAGAGATACGCCCTTCTGTAAGTAAATTAAAACGAGCCTTCGGCTTAACCAGCGGATTCATGGGGCGCTTAAACTTCTTTCCATGTACTATCAATTTTGTATCTTGCGCGGCAATAACACAACTACCGACCTGAGCTCCCATCCATAATGTTCCATCAGGACTCTTATATTCAGCAGACACTCGGGCAATATATTCCCCTTGATCTTTGAATAAAATTTTTTCTTTAGAATAAAAATATCCAAATCTATTTGCTTTTCCCTCCAATTTCCACTCTTTAACATTATCTGTTTCAGAATTCACATATTCTTTGACCTCGATCTTTACATTCGCAGGAACAGGAGGATGAATAAAAACTGAACTGGGATAAGCATCGCCCACTTCAAAAGGCGACCCAGGCTTAACACTTGTAGCGAAAGCTAAGCGATTAGCAACCCAAAGATAGTATGTCCCCCCACCTTCATACCGGTGACCCCAAACATCCCTTATCCATCCACGCATTTCGATCTTATAATGCCCATACTGGTCAAATTTAAAGCGAAAACTATCAGTACCAGAGCTTCCCCCCGTACCGGATTGTTTTCTAAAGGGTTTTTTTCCCAATTTCTTAATCGTTCCATCCGGCAATGTAACCCTAGCTGAAAATCTGCCGCTTTTATAATCCAAGGGTATCAGCACACAAAAAGGAAGTATTTTTTCTACAAAAGAAAGACCTGCTTTATCAGCAAACAATGTAGGAAAATCCGGCTCAATATTCAGCACTTCTCCCGCACGAACAATAAACTTATTCGACACACTGTGCCGCGGTGATAGGCGAAAATTATTTTTATCTTCTTCACAAACAATACCCTGCGTACCCATTTCCACTCTATCCATAAACAGCATCCAAACCATTTTAGGAGAATGCGGTTTTCCAACTATAAAAACAGGAGAAGTATATTTTTTTTGAGAAAGAGGCAGCTGTTCATGAAAAGGAGCATGAAAATAATTATCCGGATCCAGACGAAGCTGTGATATTATCGACAACCGATCCTCATAATTTGCATTGTCCTTCACAAAAGATGCTCTAAAGTCTAAATAAAACCGGTAATACCCGGGAGGCAAATCTTGAGGAATGCTACCCCGCAATGAAAACTTAACTCTTACTGAATCTTCATCAAATTCTATTTCCTCAATCGGCTGGGAATCAGAAAGATAAAGCGCTGATTCATAGCGACCTAATATTTTATTATTCCCCCCCCTCTGAGGCCATGAAAAAAACTCTATAGGCATACCAGTAGGAGTAAGTACAGTTGACATGAAGTTATTATTGATCAGATGAGGCCGGCCTTTAGCATCAAAAATTCTTTCTGTTATTAATACAAGTTTTAATTCTTTTAAGATTTGTTTATATTTCAGAAACTCTTCGGATTTTATCTCCAAATGGACATCTAAAGAAACATCTTCACCGGAGTGAAATTTTTGCCTATTCATGGAGCAATCAGCTGTCCACTTACCCCCTCCCAGAATTTTTTCTGACAATGTCCATTTAACTGATTGATCTCCACATACCAGCAAAGGATCAACCGACTGAAAAATGATCAAGTAAACAGCAAAAACACAAAATAGAACAAATTTTTTTAACAAAAATACCTCACTTTTCCCTTCCTTTAACACAAATGCACCTTTAAAAAACCCGTGTAATATTATTAATTAATATAAAGAAATCTGTCAAGCATTTCTAAATCTTTTATTTAATTTCTTTATTCCCATTGTTTAAACTTATATCTTTCAGCATATCAGCCTGATTCCGAAGAAAAAACAAGTTAAATTGTTGCATGTTATTAAAAAGACAATGGTTTCCTTAAAATCACAAACGAAAAAGAAGTAAGATATGGATTCGGAAAATGCATTAGAAATCCGATCATCAACTTATGCAAATCCCTTAAAACCGGTATTTTTTTATAATATTTATGACCGAAAAAACCCCGGTATTCAACTATTTCAAAGCCCAGGCTCTCAAGTTTATCGATCTGAGCCTTGATCGGCCCCCGGCACCAGTTATAATAAGCAGAGAATCTTTTATGTTCAATAGGATCATTTTGCACAAAAAGCTTAAACAGAATTTTTGCTAAAAACTCCGGAATAATTTTATTAATAACAAAAGGCGACGCATAGAGTGTAGGAAAAAAGTGCAAAGCAATTCCGCCTGGTTTTAAAAGCTTATAAACATTTGCATGAAGAATTCTAGCATCCCGCACATGCTCTGCAAGCATTTTGGAAAATATCAGATCATACTTTCCCTCATCCTTAAGCTCTGGATCGCAAATATCTCCTTGCACTTTGACATATCCATCCGGCGCCCTATCCAGCTCAGTACGTGAAATATCAAAAACCGTATATTCAATACCCTCTTTTTTAATCTGATCAAGCGATATGGCCGGAAACGCACCTCCTCCTATCTCACAAAGATACTTAGCGGAATATTCAGACGTTAGATCATTAAGCTTTTTTAAATACTGCACCCACGGATCACCTGCATCAAATATAATTTTCATAAATTTCCTCGTACTTCTAGCGAACTTTCTTCCAAAAAGGCTTTTGACTCATAAACATGCCTTCAATTGTACCTATTAAAAAAGCATAGTTAAACACAAGAAAGAAAAACGGCATTCTCAAAACTTTCTGAAATTTATTGTCTGCTTTTTTAATTAAAATACCGTTTAAAACAGCCATGACATAAAACACTATCTGCATATATAAAGCGCTTTGATAAAAAATATGCGCAGTTGATAGCTTACATGAACTCAAAAAAAGTAGAATTAAAAAATAGGGGGAAAACCATCTAAACAGTTTATTTGAAATAACCTGAAACATAAGAAACCAGCGCAGGCCGATCAACATCTCCCAAAGCAGCATAAAAGAACTCTTTAAAAACCAGGAAACAATTCTTCTTTTTCGGCTGATTTCAGAAATGAAATCAGTTGATGCCCTCTCATATGAAATCGCCTCTGGTTCAAATACCATGGCATAGCCTTTAATGCGTATTCTTATCGCCAGCTCAAAATCATCTCCTCTATCCGGGCTAATCGGAAAATACAATTCCCTTCTGATCGCAAACATGGTTCCATCAGCACCGACAATAGCCAGCTGTTTGGTATTAGCATTTCTTAGAATACTCTCGTATTTCTTAAAAATAGATTCGCCTTCACTAATTGAGGATTTATCCGGATTTGTAATAATCAAATTCCCCAGTACACCTCCAATGCGTGAATCATTAAAATTCCGGACAAGTTTTTTTATTGCCTGATGATCATAGATAGCATTAGCATCTGAGAATACTACTATCTCCCCTTGCGCTTTAGGATATATATCATAAAGCATGCTGCTCTTTCCTCTGCGCTCTTTGAAGCTATAGAGCACCACTCCTCTATCCTCAAAATTCCGCACAATATCATTTGTTTGATCGTCTGATTCAGAGACAACAATTATCTCAAGCGAATCTTTGGGATAATCAAGATCAAGAGAATTTTCCAGTTTTTTGGCAATAAACTCTTGCTCATTATAAGCGGGAATTAATATTGTAACCTTTGGGTATATCTCCTTTTTGTCTATTTTTTTTGCGAATATTTTCCCGAGGATAATGCTCAGAATCAAATATCCGAAATAAGTATAAAACAAAGCAAACAGAGATAGATAGAATACAGTTTCCATTAAAATTCCTTCTGAATTAACATAACTTTTAAAAAAGATGCTGTGGAATTTTTAAGCAAGTTCACAAATTTAGACAAATACATGTAATGTTTTTGGGGACCCTTTTGGGCGTGAGGACTGTCTGAGTCCTTGACATTATAAATGTCAAGGAGGAGTTCCGCAACGCCAAAAACATGCCGTGAATTTGCCGATTTCACTGTTTTATAGTAAAAAATTTTGTGTTGAGCGTAAAATTTATCCAGCATCTTGTCATCGCCTCACTTATATATTTTCTATAACCTTCTTCACTCGTGCCCCTTCTTTTTTCTCACTATTTCTTGAAACTTCCTCTTAATAGAAATTTTCTGAATCTATACATAGCCATTATTGTTCTTTTGGCTTCTTCCGGGTGGAAGATCATCTGCCTAAGCTTATACCAGAGATAGCGCCAGCTTAGATAATAATTCTTTCGGCTTGTATCACACCACCCTACTAGTTTCTTTGAGCTTAAATTAGGCAGATTTAAAACACAGTTATGTAATCCCTCTTTAGTCAGCCAATGCGAAAAATCATTGCTTTTAAGCAGATTGTTTTTTTTCGCCCAAGTATAAGCTCTGGTGCCGGGATAAGCCATTAGAGGAAAAAACTGCACTGTGTCCGGCATAAAGCGTTTTGCCATGGCAAAAGTCTTAGCCAGGGTCTCCGGTGTCTCTCCCGGGTTACCGGCCATGAAAGCCGCATGCAGAAGCAGGCCGGCCATCTTTGTATTTTTAAAAAACTCATCCATTTTTGCTACCTGAGAGCCTTTATCAATATTATCCAAAATTTGCTGATCCGCGCTTTCAAAGCCGATAATAATCAACCGGCAACCTGCCTTTTTCATCAGCTTCATTGTATCCAGATCTAAATCAGCCCGTACATTAGCATTCCATTTCAGCTTAATATTCTTTTCAAGAAGAAGCTTACAAATGTTAATTACCCTTTTTTTATCAACGGAAAATGTATCATCTTCAATAACCACCTCTCTGACCTCAGGCAGATTACGCTTAATATATTCAAATTCCGCTACTACATTCTCAGGGGTTCTTGTTCTGTAGACATGTCCGTGTATAGTCTGAGGATAAACGCAGAAGAAGCATCTGAATGGACAGCCGCGTGCCGTAAATATCTGCAGCATTGGATAATCCGAGGCAGCAAAAAAATAATTTTTAATATTTAAATGCTTCTTGTAGACACTGCTTACAAAGGGAATATCATCAAGGGCTTTGATCTTAGGCCGGTCATTATTATGAACTATTACCCCTTTTTGGCGAAAAGTTATACCCAAAACAGATGTCAAATCTCCCTTTTCCCCAAGGGTTTCGGCCAGATCTGCAATTGTATAATCATATTCACCTCGGGCAATCGCATCTATATTTTCATTTAGATCAAGCGATTCTTCCACTAGAGCAGATACATGCGTTCCGACAAGAGTAATAAAACTATCGGGAAGCTCTTTTTTTAGATCTGCTGAAAAAGACACATCATTGTAAATGCTTGGAGTTGAGGTCCCAACGACAATTAGTCCAGGATTAAAATCCATTACGATTTTCTTAACATCTTGCTTTGTAAGCCCTTGAGCCGGGGCATCAATCAACTTTGCTTCAATTCCACGCTGCTCAAGAACACCGGTTGCATAGGCAAGCCATACCGGATAATATAATGTTCCGCTTTTAGTAACCGCAGGACTTCTCTGCGAGCGTGAATAACGAGGGAAAAAAGGCGGATTTAAAAGCAGTACTTTCATTTGGCTCTCCCTGACATTTTAGGTTCTTTCTTGTTTAATCCAGAGAAAAGAACCTGATTTCATAGATTAAAACAAGATTACACAGATTCATTCTCCATCGAACTAAAACAATCGCTGTAATTTATTTTACATCGATGTAATCATGGACCATTCTTGTTTCTATTTTTCCACTTCACAATTATTGTCTAATAGGAATTAGACCAACCTAAATAGAACTAGTCCACATTTTCTTTAGAATTGACTTGAACATATTAATAAAATAAGCCGGATCCTGGACAAAACGCTTTATTACTTTTACATAAAAAGCCTTTGGATTCTTAAAAATAAGCCTGATATAGAAAAAGAGTTTTTCTTTTGAGACCATTTTTTCCAGTTCAGCCGGAGTAAATTCAGGGGTTGAGATAACTCCTTTTTTTACACCCAGAGCATTACTTTCAAAATCCTTTATTAAATAATTTCCCTTAACGCATAGATCATATAATCTTGTTCCCGGATAAGGTGTTGCAATATAGTAAAGCACATTACTTACTTTTAAACCTTGAGCGAACTTAAATGTCTTCTTTATTTGCTCTTTAGTTTCTCCCGGAAAGCCTATTACAAAAAAAGCATCTGTTTCAAAACCGTATTTATGCGCAAGCCCTATTATATGTTCGGCTTTTTTAAGATCAAGCGGCTTATTTATTATTTTATACAAAACCTCCTGATCACCTGATTCAATGGCAAGACAAAGACGGTAGCATCCGGCTTGCTTCATCTTAAGCAGCATCTCCTCATCCATAGCCCATAAAGCCACCCCGTTTGGAGTAGTCCAGAGCATATCCAAATTTTCGCTGATCATTTTATCAAAAATTTCCATTGCCCGTTTTTTATTGAATGTTAGATTATCATCTTCAAACTGAATTTCCTGTACTCCATACTCCTCTTTTAAAGACTTTATCTCTCTTATAACATTTTCAGCAGATCTGGCCCGAAATTTCTTTCCCCAAATAGGATGAATCGCACAAAAAACACATTCTGCGGGACAACCACGTGATGTTATCATGGATGTATTAGGTCTTCTTCTCGTAGTAACTCCATGCGGCATGTTTATTGAAAAATACTTTTCCATATTCAATAAATGCCTTGCCGGAAACGGCAAATCATCCAGATTATCAATAAATTCGGTTTTCTTATTAATAATTATCTCACTGTTCGATCGATAGCCAATGCCACCGATCTGATGAATGTCTTTACCCTCTTTAAGATGATCAAGCAGCTTTAATGTACTATATTCACCTTCGCCGATAATCACATAATCTATATTTTCATCTTCAAGCACCTTACTGGCAAGCACGGTCGGATGTGCTCCTCCCATAATCGTAATAATATTCCTATTTACTTCCTTGACAATCAAAGCGACCTTATGGGCATTATGCGCCTGCATAGAGAACAGACAGGATATGCCCACTACATCGGGTTTATATTGGGCTATTGCCTGTTTTATCTCATTAAAATCCAATCCATAACGGATTTTATCCCTTCCCTCTGATATTTCCGTGTGCCAGCCCTCAACCGCGGCATCCAGTATTTTAACCTGAAAATCCTTTTCCAAAACAGCGCCAATATAGGCAAGTCCTAAAGGCGGCTGGATTTCCTTGGTATAGCTTTTGGAAATACTGCAAGGCGGCTGAATCAAAAGAATTTTTTCAATTTTTACATTTTTTCGCATATTCAATCCTTGCTCTCTGTTTTAGGCTCAAGCAATACCATCAGCGAACAATTACCCAGAACACTTGCGGTAAATTGCGGAAAACACTTAAAAAAAACTTTACGCAAAGGCTGCGCGATAAATCTCCGGGGCAGGCTTTTTAATATATAATCAGCACTGACATCAGAACAGGTATAGATCAAATCCTTGACCTTAAAACCGCAATCCTTAAAAAGCTTTAGAGCAGTTTTTTTATTATAAAAATGCACATGCCCCACTACTTTGGTAAACTGGTCTTTCTTCCCCCGGATATTCACCTCGAAATTATCTTCAAGCGGCAGATGACAAAGCGCATAATCAAAACTTTCTTTAATGTTTTTTAATAAAACAGCCGGATCCTGCATATGTTCAAGGATATCGATCAACATCGCAATTGAACTTAAGCCCTGTTTTTTAAAATAACTGCCTTTCTCAAACCCTGCGCATTTAAAAGAACCCAAGGGAAAATTCTCCATAGCCTTCTGGATAATATCTGCTGAGAGATCATAGCCAATAGGATTAACTGAGATATTCTTCTTTTTTAAATGGCCGGATACAAGTTTGAGGACTTCTCCTGTGCCGCAGCCGATATCAATAATATCAATACCTTTTGTGAACTGGCTCAAAAAATCATTACTTAGGAGCTGATTGATTTTTTCTGCCTTCCATTTGGCATCTTCTTTATGCCAGCTAGGATTATTTTGGGCATATTCTCCGCTGCTATAAATATCATTCACAGCAATAACCTCATCAATAATCTTTTTAACCTCATGCAGATAATCCCTATAATTAAACTTTATCTTGATTTTTTTCTGAGCCTGCTCTGCCAACATATCACGTTTTTCTCTATTTTCTATCAGATAAAGCATTTTTTCAGCCAGCTCATGATAATCACAGGCAGCATAAAGCAGTCCGTCAATGCCATCCTGGATTATTTCCGCCGGCCCTCCGAAATCAGTAGCAATAACCGCAGGGCCAGAAGCCATGGCCTGAAGCAAAGAGGTCGGACAAGGGTCAGGCGTTTTAGAGGCAATGACAAAAACATCAATTTCCCGCATTATATCCGGCACATCATCTCTAAATCCGGTAAATATAACATTTTTCTCTAGACCCAACTCTTGGACAATATCCATTAAATACTGTTTATAACCGGCTCCTTTTTTCTCATAAAGCACATCTCCGACGATGAGAAATCTTGTCTTGGGAAAGCTTTCTGTGACAATCCCAGCCGCCCTGATAAAGTCATCCACACATTTCCATTCCACCAGCAGACCGACCATTGAAATAACTATATCATCTGAGATATCAAGACTCTTTCTTATTTGACCTGACCTCTCACCCGGATAATATGTTTTCTCATCTATGGCATTGTGCATGATCTTTGTTTTCGACCACAGGGCCGTAAGCGGAAGTTTTGTTGCATCAGAAACTGCTATTACTTTCTTTACTATTTGTTTGCAACCGAAATAATTACACAGCCTTCGGGATATTCCCCGATCAAATATGCTGTGCACATGCCAAATAAGCGGTACTTTTTTTATAGACGCGGCAATAGTAGCAAAAACAAAAGTACGGGCCGCATTTGCATATATTAAGTCAGGCTTTTCTTTATCAATTATAAAGCATAATTTGGATATTAAATACGGCAGGCGAACAATATGATTTAATATATCCCAGGTGTTTTTTTTCCCCAAAGAATAATATCCCACAGGTAATTGCTGATAAGCAATATTTCTCTTTTGGAGTTCATCTGTTAACGCTCCGGTTTGGGGCAGCATTACAGAAAATTCATAATCACCTTTGAGCCCATCAATTATCGACAGCAGGACCTTCTGTCCACCAGCGATTTTTGCATATTGCTCTAGAAAAAGTATTTTTTTTGTGACCTTATTTGCCATCCAGAGCTCCATCGCTTAAATCATTATCTTTAATTTTATTTTTTGTCGCATTATACAAAGCTAAAATAATTCCCACGTTTATCCAAAACTGCACTGAATATATCGTAGCCCCGCCAAAAGAAAAAAAGATAAAATTAATAACACTTGCCCATAGTCCAAGCATGAGCTTACCCTCAGCTGAAGATTTATTATTTTTATAAAAAACCATAGCACGTGTTGCCAAAAAAAACAGAAACACCAAAAATAATGCTGTCCCAAATACCCCGCGTTCAGAAAGCAATGACAAATATTCATTATGGGCAGCCAATCCTTCCTGCAAAGGATAAACTTGGTCATGCGGCCTATATTCAGCATACATAGCTGTTGACATAAACGGGCCTACGCCGAAAAAAGGATGGGCCAAAAACATATTAATATTAGCTATCCATGCGTCTCTGCGCCATCCCGCAATTAATAGCGGGTTTTTCAAAACCTCACCCAGGTTAGGAATCCTGAATATTGTAGCAGCTAAATATGGATTATTTACATAGATATACTCCATGCTTAAGAATGCCACTACAGAAAGCACTATTAATATAATAAATAGGATAATAGCCATATTTCTTTTCCCCCTTATCCACAACAAAAAGAGAAAAGTTATAGCAATCGAGATAAACCCTAAGCGGGAATAACTTGAAAACAAACCCATCGCCTGAAGTACAAAACAAATATTTAAAAATCTTTTTTCAGGAAAAACTTTTGATATTTTGCAAATATAAGTAATAGGTAAGATCATCGATATATATAAAGCAAAATAATTCGGATTTTGCCAGCCCAGCCCACTACGGTATATCGTCATAAATCCCAGGCTAGTCAGCCTGACCGGCATAAATGGATGAAGTGCCGGCAGGAAAGATTGCATTATAGCATATACGCTGGCAACCGCTGAAATAGCAATCATCGCCTTTACTATCAGCTTTATTTTGTCTTGCTCTTTAAGGATCTTCGATACCATAAAAGACATTAATATCAAGTATAACAGCACTGCTGTTCGATATGTACTGATAAAAGGATTTCCGGAAAAAGCTATAGACATCAAAGAAAATGCGTAAAAAAACAATAAAATCACATACTCCCTGTTTAAGCGCCACAAGTTTTTTCTCTCAATACGGCTTCTAAAGATTTGCACACTCGCCCAAACAAAAAAAGGCATAAAAAATAATTCTGTTAGCCTCAGATAAAAAGTACCAAACATTATTCTAAAATCATGAAATGGTATAGCAATAAAGAATAAGATCAGCCAGTCATATACATTAATCCACCCTTTTCTTAATAACAGCAGCAATGCAAATAAACCTAATGCCCCAGTCAATAACACTAGCTTGCCCGAAAAATGCATAACTAAATACGGCAATACTAATCCAATCACAATACACACAAGTAAAATCATTAGAATTTTACTGGATCTTATTTCCTTCATAGTATATTCTCTTTGTTAGTGTTAGAATTTATGGCCAATATTTCACAAACTGATTTAAATCGCTCCCCCCAGGTATTTGCTTTAGCAAACGCTAGTCTCTTTTGTTTTTCTTCTTCAGAATCATTAGCTATTGCCCGTTCAATCCCTGAGATAAATTCCTCTTTATTTTCAGCTATAGTAAAAAAATCTCTATACGGCTTCAATTCGGGTAAAGCTGTGGAAACAGCAGGTTTTCCCGTAGCCAGACACTCAAAAACCTTAGCCGGCAGCACAGACTCTGTAAATTCATTTAATTGATAAGGCAATATCAATACATCACATTCCCCTAGATACTTAGGTAATTCGCTATAAGGAATAAACCCCAGCCATTTAATGTTTTCCAATCGCAGTAAATTAGCGGGAATCTCCATATCCACAACCGGCCCAATATTAACAATCGACCATTCGGGTTTTTTGCTGGCTATAAATTCTAAAAGACCAAGATCTATGCGGATTTTTTCTTTCCCCATACAGCCAAAAAAACATATGCGAGGTTGTTTTATCTCTTTCATTGTCCCTTTCGCAAGGGCATCAGTCTGATTAAAATGTTCAAAATCTACTCCTGGAGGGATTTGATGAACATTATCATTGAACTTCTTTTTTTGATTATAGAAATATTTCGCATCTGTAATAACAACATCAGCCATTGTGAGAAGCTCATGTTCAGTAGCAGCGATGTTCCATGGAGCCTCAGGATGTCTCAGTGCATCATAGACACAATCATATATTAAAGTCTGTGGCGACAGTTTTTTTACTAAATTCACAGCTGTAGTTGTAGCTAAATATGTCCATACCACGGGTTGTTTATCACATAATCTTAACAATTTCCTGGACAAAAGCTTAAGGATTATATATTTGTTTATAAAATTGAACAGCCTGTTCTGGGGAGGTAAGACTAGAGGTGTAATTATCTGCAAATTCGGTATTAATCTGTCACTTTCGACAGGAGCGATTGATGGTTTTATCGCTCTTAATACTCGTTTTACAATATTCGCAATATCTGTCAATTTCTGTCTGGAAAAGCCTAAATGCTCCACAAAGATCACCTGATTACCGTTCTGGGCAAATTTCTGCATTAATATCTGATGTCTTTGTCTTGCATAATGCCAGTCAATTGTAGACAAACAAATTATAGTTTTACCGCTCATCATAACTTATATTCGCTTTTTTTAATTATAATCACATCTTGCGGATATTTGCTCATATCATAGGTATAATCAAACATACCACGTAATATCTGCATATTAATAGAAACCCATCTATACATGCTGTATGTACCTTTTCTTATCCCCTTCTTAATATAACAGGAAACCAACCATATTAAAACTATAATTCCTGCCCATAAAACCAGGAGTGAAACATTGCTTCTATGTGCAAATTCAAAAACTCCATAAAAAAAAAGGCCTATTAAAGCAATAAAGCCATAAAATAATTTAAAGCGCATAAAACAAGCAAGTGAAAAATTACCTTGAGTAATAGTAAGCCTGAACATCTGACCAATCCCTTTATACATTCCTGCCTGCAATCTACGCTGAAAATTATCCTCATGTAAATATGTATAGTGCTTTATCATCGGATACGGCAGCGAAAAAAGTTCAAATCCGGCTTTAATAAATCTTATACATACCTCTTGTTCTTCCTCGCCCTTTAAGAATGGGTTAAAGTATCCCCCGCTCTTAAGAAAAGCCTCTCTTCGGAAAATAGCTGCCCCACCTAATAATCCTACCTTTGCAAGTCTGTTCCCCCTCTCATATAAATCTTCCAAAACCGAGCCATCATCATAATGCTCTGTCCCCATGCCGGCAGCGCCAGCTGCCTCTGGTTTTTGCTCTAGAAACTCAAGCGCTTTTCCCAGAAACCCAGGCATTAACTGCATGTCAGCATCGATTACAAAAATATATTTTCCTGTAGTTTTTAAGCATCCCAGATATCGCGCAGAGGCCGGAGAAGAAAACCATTGCGATCTTAACTGTATTATATCAACCGGAAATCCCTTAGAAATTTCTATGCTAGTATCTGTAGATCCTGAATCTACAACCAACACCTCTGTATTAGACATGTCTTTCATCTCAGCCAAAACAGAATCTAGGCATTTTTCAATATTTTTCTCCTCGTTTTTACAAGGTATTATGACAGATAATAGAATGTCTTTCTTACTCATATCTTGCCTGCTTTTGTTCTTTCATTTTTATTACTGGCTATCTGTTTTAACACTGGAATTAAATGCGTTTATCTTTCTTTTTTTACTTTTTCTTTTGATACTATTTATTAACGAAGAAAACAATCTATTTTCTCGAACCACCCTAAAGACATAATTAGCAAAATTGAATATAGTTGAAGCAATGATTTTAGACGAAAGAACCGCATCCAGAGAATTCACAGCTGCTCTTTTAGTTTTAAGCGGTAATTTATCTATCATAATATATAGATTCATCAATGGTCTGAAAAAGTTGCGTATAAACATAATACGTGCTATAGAAGCCCTATCAAAATTCAATGAACTGCCCTCTACATAGTCAGTAATAACGCAATCAGTCAACAGATCTTTGTCTTCGCATAAGTTATACAAGGAAGTTTTGGGGAAAGGATAAAATATTGAAGTATATGTAAAATCCGCATTCAATCGGGCATTCAGCTTCACTGTATCCAGCAATTGATCTAATCTTTCCCCAGGCAGACCTACCATATTGAAAGTAGCGAATTCTATCCTGTATTTCTTGCATAACTTCGCAGCTTTAATTAAAACATCATCCGACATATTTCTCTGCAAAATACCGTTTCTAATCTCTTCATTTCCGCTTTCAAGACCAATTATCACTCTTCTGCACCCTGCCTCCTCCATCATTCTGGTAATTTCTTCCTTTGCCAGATAGTCAGCCCGCATATTACACCTAAAAGGCAAATTAATATATTTTTTATACTTATGAGTAAATTCTCTAAACCAGTCTTCCTGCAATGCAAGGATATCATCATAAAAACCGATAAACTTTGTCTTAGGGTAAAGATTCAGAACAGATTTAATCTCATCTATCACATTATCAACACTTCTAAAGCGCACCCATGGCTGGTTTGCCGAAATACTCTGCCTTAAACTTTGATTGCAGCAATAGGGACAGTTATAAGGACAACCTCTGGAGGCCATAATAAAGAACATCTGCTCACGGCCTTCCATGAGATTTTTATAATCAAATATAATTCTGTCTGCAAAAGGAATACTGTCAAGATCATTTATAATCGGACGTCCGGCTGTTTTTATAATTTCTCCTTGAACCTTACTCCAGATACCTTTTATCGCAGAAGCGTCTTTTACCTGTTTTAGAGCAAGGCAAAGTTCCTTTAGAGATTGTTCGCCCTCTCCAATACAAACATAATCTATTGTCTCAACAGCTAAGACCTCATCAGGATTTAAAATCGCATGCACCCCGCCAACAAGAACCGGCTTATCTCTGTCATACTCCTTGATCCAGCCAGCCCATTCTTTTACAAAATTAAACATCGGCGTTGTACAGGAGAAAGCATAAATATCCGCCTTCTCTTTTTCCAGATACTTTCTGAATTCATTCTTTTTAGTCGGCTGAGTAATATGTATTAACGAGGTTTCAAAGCCTTCATTCTTTAGCACGCTAGAAAGCAGTCCTATGCCAAGATTGAATATGCCACCGTAATTAGCACTGCCAATCACATCAGGATATATAAAGGTAATTTTCATCTATTATCCGTTCCCATCTTTTTCATTACGCGCTACTACAATAATGTCTTCTTTAGCATTTTTAGGAAGCAAATAGCTTAAAAACTTTCGCAACAAATAAAAACGGCGATCAGGAGTCGCGAGGTTACAAACAGTATAATTTTCTATGGTAAATTTTTTCAGTTTCAGATAATCTATCAAACGATCCAGCGTAAAGACTCTGATATGAAAATGATGCAAGGGGAACTCTCTTGCTTGTGGGTTTTTATATTCCTGCCGGCACTTTTCCTGTAATGCCGCATTATAAAAGATTGGAGTCGGATGGTAATTGACAGGACACTTGCCAAATAAAAGCAGTATCCTGTTATACCAGGCTGCAAGATTTGGAGTTGATAAAGATAAAAAACCTCCAGGTTTCAAAACCCTTTTAATTTCAATCAGCACTCTAGGCAAATCATAAACATGTTCAAAAATCTCGCCGAAAAAGGCCATATCAAAATAATTGTCAGGAAATTCAAGTTTAGTCACATCTCCTTTTACATATTCTATATTATCATATAGATCATATAGAATATCATCTTCAAATAAGTTAACTATCGAAACGCGTGATTCAGGATAGTTCTCAGCAAAAACATGCGCTGTGGGGAAAAATCCAGCTCCATCTAAAATTCTTTTGAACTTTTTGTCAGAGCCCAGCATTTCACATACCAGACCAGTCCGCAAAAGAGCATCTTCATACCAAACTCCATATTTTTTCAAATAAGCTTCTTTTACCAGCTTAGCTTTACTATTGGTTTTCACATCAAAACCCCTTCTATTGAGCCTACTCAGCCTATCATTTTTTTTATAAATTTAATTAACTCAATCGGTACAACTTTTTTTATTTGATAAAAATATTTATAATAAAATCGCAAATAAAATGGATATGCAGCTTTTTCTATTAATCTCAGCCTTTCTAACAGAATTTTTTCATTAAAGTCCGGGGTGATTATAGCATTATCAAAAGTTATTGCATTTCCTAAATAGGTATTATCCTTATTGTTAAAATCATAGATATAATTATTTTTTTCGCAAAAGTCATATAATTTAGTCCCCGGATATGCTCGAGTAATAGTTGAATAAATATTTTCTACCCCCAAACGCTTTAGTTTCTTTATTAAAGATAATGTCTTTTTAAAACTTGCATGGTCCTCTCCTGGGTAGCCTATCATGAAAAAAGCGTTCACTTTAATATCAAGTTGCTTACAAAGTTCCGTTACATAGATAACAGTGTCTAAATTAAGTTTTTTATCCATTTGCTCCAATAAAGCAGGATCCCCAGATTCAACAGCAAAATTCAGAGAAAGGCAGTTGGATTTTTTAATGATTTTTAATAATTTCTTGTCAAGAGAATCAATCCTTACTGCATTAGGAGTAGACCATGACACAGGTTTTATTTCAAAATTTATTTTCTCTATACCCTCAAATATTGCTATGGCCCTTTTTTTATCCAAAGTAAAGTTATCATCTTCAAATTCAATATGCTCAACCCCAAACTTTTCTACAAGTAATTTAACCTCATCAAGTACGTTTTTTGCAGATCTCATCCGCCATTTATAACCTGTGATCGAATGAATAGAACAAAATGTACAATCATAAGGACAGCCGCGAGAGGTTATCATGCTTGCTGTTTTAGGTTTATCTTTTCGAGGTGAACAAAAAGAAAGATACTGAGACATGGGTAATTTATTCCGTGAAGGGAATGGGATTGTATCTAATTTTGCTATTACTTTTGCCTTTTCTATCTTTTTATTAGATTGTCCGTAAGCTAGTACTCCCTGTACTTGCTCAGGATTTACTCCAGAAGCAATTTCCAGCAAAGGAATCTCTCCTTCCCCGATAACATAGTAATCTATCTCAGGACAAAAAGCATGCACCGGAGTAAGCGAAGGATAAACTCCACCAAGTAGTATAGGTTTTGTTGGAAAATATCCCTTTATTACTTTAGCCAATTCTTTGACGATGCTTGCATTATTAGTAAACGGAGCTGAAATACCAATAAAATCCGCATCCCGTGGTATTTTTTGCGCAATTTTTTCATAATCCAATCCAACCTGAAGAAATGATTTCTTCTTTTCTATTATTTTTCTACGGTTGGAAACCCCCTCTGCAAGAGCATCAATTATCGTAACTTTATGCCCATGTTCAACGAGAAATGCAGCCAAATATCCCAGTCCTAAATTCTGAGACAAAATAATATCACGCTCATGAGCAAAAAACCATGGAGGATTTATTAAAATAACATTGCTTTGCATATATCCCTTTAATATTTTTAAATTAATAAAACCTAGCCTTAAATGATAACATCCAGAAATAAATTCCTTTAAGTATTTTCGCTAATAGTGGCGGACATAGTTTGTATATCTTCCTTAGAAAACGCACATAGGGAATTTGCTGAATATATTGCGCGTCACTTATGAAATCAGGCTCTTTGTACGCCAACTTTCTAGCCATAAACACATCAATATGGCCCTGCTTTGCTCCCAGAGGAATCACAATCTGATGCTTTAACTTGATCTTTGCTCTAACACCTGGACCAGCAAGGATATCAAAGGAACTCTTTTTAAACATAATCCGCGTTTGCTCATGTGTCAAAACACTATGATGATAATATTCCTTCGCCCATTCCATCGAAGGCATAGTTAAAATTATCAGACCGTCTTGTTTAAGAGTTCTATAAAACTCCCTAATGACAATTACCGGAGCAATAGCATGCTCTAAGACATCTTTAGCAAAGATACAATCAAATTTTTCCTTATCATAAGGCAACTCATGCATATCCCCATAATCGATCTCGAGAGAATAGCGTTTTTTTGCACTCTCGACTTCTGCTTTATTTCTTGTAATTCCCCTTACATGAAATCCGCGGTCTTTAAGCCATTTAACCTCAGTCCCGTCACCGCACCCGACCACAAGCACCTTCTTTGCCTCTTTAGGCACAAAAGCTAATACTTTGGCAGATAAAGATACCTTTTCCTCAAATGGACGATCAATGCTTTCTGCCCCACAAGCATACGGTTCCTCTCCCAGATGTTGCTGCCATTTCTTGTTATCCATTTTATAAGTTCTCCCTCACTTACAGATATCTTTTTAAATTTACAATCAATAATAAACTGACTATTTTTTCCCCTTTAGATTTTTAAAAACCAAGGAAAGATCCCGCGTTAAATTCTCATACTCAAACTTCTCGATGAAATCCTTATCAAAAGATACTTCTAACAATCCTTTTTCCCACTTTTCGTACAACTTGTAAATTACCTTAGCTATGTCTTCAGAATCAGTTGGATTAGCAAAAAACGCAAGACCTGATTTTTTCAAAAAATTCGCAGAATCCCCTTCCGGCACTAAAGCCAATATTGGTTTCATGCTTGCCATATATTCATATAATCGCGCAGCCACTGTATAAAGAGGTGATTTAGATTGGCCAAGAATATATAAAAGAACATCGGCATTATGCATTTTTTCAATACAAGCACTGTGACTGATAAACCCCTTTATTGATACCACATCTTCCAGTGAAAATCTTCTAACAATTTTCTCCATTGGCCTCCAAACAGCTCCAACGAACTCAACTTCAATTTTACTACTTAATTCTGGGTATTTAGCTAATAAAATATTAACTGCTTCCAGAAAACAGTAAGGAGTTGTTGAATTTCTATCGACTTTAGTAACGGAATATTTCAGAAAATTTCTTTTCATTACTTCCGCCAGAGTAGCCTTCTCATTATTGTCATAATAATAAGGCCAATAGGTCCTGCCTATAAAAGAAATAGTGAATTTATTCTTTTCTTTTATATTTTTAAGGGACAAAAAGGATTCACTTGAATATCCATTGGGGATAACATGGATACACGCTGGATTTAAAAACGGGTTATTTTCTACCAGATCAGTTTTACTCATAGGAGTAACTACTACAATCTCATCCGCATTTTTATAAATAAGTTTTTCTAAAAATCTATCCGCCCAATAATGCAACCTTGTAGGCCAACTTTTGAGAAAAAACTGAATCCAGGGATCCCTAAACTCCGCGATCCAAGGCACTCTAGTTATCCAGGAGACAATCAGTCCAATAAATTGAGTACTGTTGGGTTGGGATGTTACATATACAGCATCAACCTTATCTTCCTTGACCATTTTCAAACAAGCTCTGACTGCAGAGAATATCCAAATAATTTGAAGGTCAGGTAAAAGTAAAAAATTGAGTATACCTGCAAGAACCTTGTTTTTTTTAATTAACCGGATAATAAATAAGTTTTCAAATGTAGGAATAGCAACAACTTTTACATTCTCTAATACACCAAGATCACCGTCATACTTTTTTTTAAAATGAAAACTTAACTCATCATTTACAGGTTCAGCTGCAAGAATAGTACACTCGAAACCATTTTTTGACAAATTTTTTGAAAAATTTGTAATTCTACGAACAGCTGATAAACCTTTAGGCCAAAGATGATATGTAACAAATAGTATGTTCTTCATTTTAATATCCACTTTTTACAGCAATTTGTATAATTTCGCGATGGTTTGACATATTATTTTCGTCCAGGATTCAAAACATATTTTATCCGGGCCAACAATTCCTTTGGGTTTTTATAATGTTCCTTTAACTCAAGAAATAATTTATACGGATTAAGAAGCTTTAACCTCTGTTTTTTGCGATTATGTTGCAGAAATATTTTTTCCGTACTCTCAATAATATCTTTTAATCGTCCTTTTGGTAATTTGCTTGTCAAAAACATATCCGGGCTCTGATGGAAAAAAGTGCTCCAATTTATATTTTTGGGGATAAGCCCTTCCTGTTTATAAATCTCATATAGTTCTGTGCCGGGATACGGGGTAGAAATGCTGTATACCGCAAACTGAGGATCCAACTCCTTCATGAAATCAACTGTTTGCTTTATTTCAGCTTCTCCTTCCCAAGGAAAACCAATAATAAAAAATATAGCCGTTTCCATGCGATGTTTTTTACAAAGCATCACGGCCTTTCGTGTTTGGTCTACTGTTATATGCTTTTTAATTTTCTTAAGGGTGCTCTCATTCCCTGACTCAGCTCCAAGTAAAATCTTTGCACATCCAGCCTGTCTCATAATTTTCAACAAATCATCTGTTATTAAGTCAACCCTTGTTTCGCATCCCCAGTGTATTCTAATATTTCTGGATAGCAAAAGATCACATATTTGCTTCACATAAGCAATATTCAGGGAAAAACTATCATCCTCAAAATGAAAATAAGCAGGTCTATATCTATTATTGATCTGCTCAATCTCACCTACGACATTCTCCGGAGATCTATATCTAACCCTTTTAGACCAAATAGCATTTGAAGCACAGAAAATACAATCATAGGGACAGCCGCGGCTAGCAAAAATCCTACTGAAATCATCTGGAAGCATATTTTTATTATCTATAATAAGATCATTAGCCGGATAAGGAAGCTCGTCTAAGATAGCTATCAAGGCTCTAGAAGCATTTCTAATTACCTTTGCGTTTTGCTTAAATACAATGCCTTTTATCTGGGAAAAAGACTTTTCATTGCCCAGAATTGCCTGAGTAAGTTCTAAGAAAGTATGCTCTCCTTCACCAAATACTAAAAAATCGAAACATTCATTGGCAATGGTTTCTTCAGGTAAAAGAGTAGGGTGAAATCCTCCCACAACAATTATAGTTGCAGGATCAATCTTTTTTATGAGTTTGGCCAGAGTCAAAGAAGCCTGGTATTTTGCCGTTAGAATTGTAATCCCAACGATCTTTGGAGTATATTTCCTGATTACTGACTCTACTTCCTTCCAAATCGAAGCATTGATATTGGTTACTGTTTCTAAATATTTTGCATAATGACTGGTTGTGGAAAATGCATCTACCGGATGTGCCCCGCTTTTCATATCGGCATTATATATTCCAGATGTGATACCATTTTTCTTAAGTACCGCAGCCAGACTGCATAGACCTAAAGGACGAGCAGATCTTTGCTGCTCAAACAATCTATACCAGGGTGGGTCAATAAGTAGAACATCCAACGTATCCTTAACCATAATAAATACCTTTACCCTTGATCATTTTTCCTAAATAAGTAAAATTTTATAATACAAGTTAATAAAGCATAACTTATTATAATATTATAACATGCGATTAAATCAACATCAACATATGCATTATGCTTGATTGACAGAATATCCCGAATAAATCGGTCCGCATTTAGAGTCTGCTGAAACTAAAGTGACTTTATTTTTCGGTAAACGAATTTTTTAAACAAGTACAGTGTTGAAGAGAGCATAGGTGGGGATTTAAAGCCAGATTATACGTTGGCTTTATATTTGTTTTACTTATAGCCACTGTTTTTTTCTTGGATTTAGACCTAGCCAATCGTAAGGAGAATGGGGTCATTAGAATAATCTTAAGATCAAATAAAACCGAACGATTTTCTATATAGAAAAGATCATGTTCCACTCTTTTAACTATCGATGTATTACCTCGATAACCATTAACCTGTGCCCAACCGGTAAGTCCGGCTTTAACGATATGACGCAAATCATAATCTTTAATTGAAGTTCTGAAACGTTTAATGAAATAAGGTCTTTCCGGTCTTGGACCTACCAGGCTCATATCGCCTTTTAAAACATTGATAAGCTGAGGAAGCTCGTCAATAAGCAGCATTCTTAATAAGCGGCCTAGTTTTGTGCATCTGGGATCATCTGTTTTCCCCCACTCAGGCCTCTTACCATTTTCAACATTATCAGGCATAGAGCGAAATTTATACAGCCAAAACACCTTTCCTGTTTTAGTACATCTTTCTTGTTTGTAAATTACCGCACCTGGTGAACTTATTTTAATAAATACGGCTACAATAATCATTAAAGGGAGACTGCATACCAACAATAATAAGGCTACTGTTATATCTGTTATCCTTTTCAAAAAAGCATAGGACAGCTCTAGAGAGGATAGCTCTGAATAGCAAGTTGGATAGGAACGTCTGTTTATAAGATTTACAGGCTGATTAGTAATCATTAATTTCTCCTTTGTAAATTTAATATTTATATTTATTAAGCCATTTTGTTCTTTATATCCAGTTCCAGATCATAGAACTTGACTCCAGCAGCGTATTCGCTATTGCCGCTATTAACAACAACAGGAGCTGTCCAAACTACTACCCCATTTCCGATAATGGGCTTCATTTTATCACGTCGTATCTCAAATTCAAGAATATTATTTCTCTGTAGTTTTTCCTTTGTGACAATCTTCATGCCTGAACGTCCGATATCCTTACTCCAGCAAACAAGTTCCTTCTTTTCACCGACTACGGTACAAGTAACCATATTGGCTGATTTAGAACGCCCGTCTGCTCTTCTTTCAGTCCCTTGAGCAAAATCATCTTCTGCATCAACCTTTTTCTCAGAGGAAGTTAAAGAGACAAGCACCATTCCAAATCCAATTGTCAACCCCAACAAACCACCCAATAAAAGATTCTTCATTACATTTGGTTTCGAGGGAGATTTTGGCGTATCAGAAAATTCTATGATTTCTGCATCAGGAAGCATATTCGTTCTCTGCTTTAAAACTTTTGATTCCTGCAGTTTTTGGATCAAATCAGTATAAATCCCTCTTTTCATATCAATATCACGATGCAACCGTGCTAACTTAGGCTGGTTTTTAAACACTTTATTCAGCATTTCATTTTGCTTATTAACCCCACCCATCAATATTTCTCTTTTACCCAGAAAAGAACTTTTTTCAATCAACAAGGAGTCTATTTCAGCATTTATAATATTCTTTGTCTCTTTACTCAGATCGATTTTTAATTTTTCGATTGATGACTGAGCAACTATAACATCAGGATGATTGATACTAAAATTAGCCATTAAAACATCCAGTTTCAACTCAGCCATTCTGATTTGAGACTTTAAATTTTGCAACACACTGTTACTTACAAGAAACTTGAGATCTAAACTCTCCGCATCAGCTCCTTTTATCCGCTCTTTAATTTCAGAGATTCGGGAATTCAGCATCTCTATGTCAGCATTTACAAACATTAACTGCATATCCATATTTGCGTATTTTTGAAGATTCAAAACAATATCAGAGCCTGAAAGCATGATAATATTTTCTTTACCAGCTATCTTATCTAATTCATTTTCAACAGCTATGAAACTCTTCTTTGCTATTTCAATTTCCTGCTCAAGAGAGGAAATAATACGATCGACAGTTTTGCTTTTTAACTCAATAGTATTTTCTATATAAGTTTCGGCTATAGCATCCGCTAATAAAGAAGCAAGCAAAGGATTTTCGTGTTCCATGCAAAGCTCTAAAATATTGGTACTATCTAAGCGCTTAATCTTCATCCCTTTCTTAACGGCACTGCTATTCAATTTTGTTTCATCCACTGAACTCAAGGCTTTATTAGAAAAATTTATCTTTTTCAATGCGGCATTTATCACAGGATTACTTCTCATAATCTCGGACTGAGTCCCTACATATTGCCATCCAGTTTCATAAGCAGGAAAGGAATCTTTAGGATTCAGTTTTTCTTCTTTAATCAATATCTTAGTACTTGCCTCATATACAGGCTTAATAAAAACCTTAGTAGCCACAAAAGCTGCCGCTACTGTTACCAGAATTGCAGCAGCAATTATCAGCTTGCCTTTTCTGATAACATTTAAAATGTCAATCGAATCAATATCTGTTTTACTTAAATTTTTCTTCTTCATAGTTTAGTCACCCTATCTTTTGATTAATCGTCCTCAACAATCCTATAATAGAGATACGAATCTGCAAGAGGTTTAATGGTACGAGAGAAAAACGAGACTACATCGTCCATTTTTCCAAAAAATGTTCTCGGGACATAAACAATATCCCCTGGCTGCAGAACTACGTCATTTCTGACCTTGCCTTCTTTTAGCACACTTTTCAAATCCGCTGTGAATATATGCGGAACTTTATCATATGGATTACGTATAATGACCGTGTTTTCAAGATAAGAATACTTACCATATCCTCCTGATTTTCCGATAGCTTCCAAAGCAGTTAACCGCTGTGAAATATTATACATTCCAGGGTTTCTAACTTCTCCCAAAACAAGTATTTTTTTACTTCCTACTGAGTTGACAATAACGGTTACCTGAGGATCAAGTATGTACTTATCCTGAAGCCTTAAAGTAATAATATGGCTTAATTTTTCCGGGCTAAG
>Ga0307991_1000108_pt1 | contig 61390 bp, 42 predicted proteins | sample EllFjometagen131_FD_203146 | JGI IMG/M metagenome (GOLD analysis project Ga0307991, IMG submission 203146) | Marine microbial communities from Ellis Fjord, Antarctic Ocean - #131 | ecosystem: Environmental > Aquatic > Marine > Unclassified | place: Southern Ocean | collected 2014-10-08
GCTATCCAAAAATAAAATAAGTCCTGAATATATAAAAAATAAGTTCGGCTATTTATTTGAAGATGTAGAAAGAATTAGAAAAATAATCGATCAGATTCGAATTTTTTCCCGCGATCAGCAAACAAGTGAATTCAGTAAAACAGATATTTTTGATGTTATTAATAACACAATATTAATGATATATAAGCAATATCAAAATCATAAAATTAAAATTTCATTAGACTTAAAAAAAGAATGTTTCGTTTTTGGAAATTCTTATAAGCTCGAACAAGTATTTTTTAACTTGTTCTCTAACGCAAAATATGCTCTTGATGCTAAAGAAAAAAACACTCAAGATGCTAATTATCTTAAACAAATATTAATAAGTTCAGTATGTACAAACAGCAATGTAATTATTTATTTTGAAGATAATGGAATTGGAATTGCTAAAGATAAAATTAACAATATTTTTGATCCGTTTTACACTACAAAATCATCAAAATCAGGAACAGGACTTGGGTTATCAATAAGTTATGGCATTATTAACGAAATGAGTGGTGAAATAAATGTTGAGAGTGAAGAAAATATTAATACAAAAATTATTATTTCATTACCAATATTTAAAGAAACAAAATAACATTACAATACTAATTATAAATAGTATTAAATATGGATGAACTAAAAATATTAGTACTTGATGACGAAACGCGTGTAAGAAACGAAATTGAAGAATTTCTGATTGAAAGAAATTTCAAAGTTTTAAAAGCAGGACTTCCATCAGAAGCTTTTAAGATATTAAAAAAACAAAAGGTAGATATTATTATCCTCGATATTAAATTACCTGAAATGGACGGTATTCAAGTGTTGGATAAAATTAAAAACTTGCACCCTGAAATAGAAGTAATAATGATTTCGGGACATGGAGATATGACAACTGTAATTGAAGCAATGCGCAACGGTGCTTCGGATTATTTTCAAAAACCTTTTAGACTTTTAGAAATTAACAATGCAATAGAAAGAACCAAACGCTTTATTAAACTTAATACTCAACTTAAAGAATACAAGAAAAACTATGATATCCTTTCAAAAGAATTGCAGAATGATATTGGACATCGTTTACTTGGTTCGAGTAAAGCAATAAAAGATACTGTAAATTTAATGACTAAAGTTGCAAAAGCTGATACAACTACAGTTATGATAACAGGTGAAAGCGGAACAGGTAAAGAGCTTATAGCAAGAGGCATTCACTATCTGAGTGACAGAAATAAACAGCCTTTTTATTCGGTAAATTGCTCGGCAATTCCGGAATCTCTTTTAGAAAGTGAGTTTTTTGGTCATAAAAAAGGTTCATTTACCGGAGCAACTGAAGACAAAACAGGATGGTTTGAAATTGCAAATAACGGCACTCTTTTTCTTGATGAAATAAGTGACATGCCTTTAGGCCAACAAGCCAAAATACTTCGTGTTCTTGAAGAAAAAAAGGTTGCTAAAATTGGTACTCATACACCTAAAAATATAAATGTTAGAGTTATTGCTGCTTCTAACCAAAACCTTGAAGAAATGGTTGAAGAAAAAAAGTTCCGGGCAGATCTTTATCATCGCTTGTGTTCTTTTACCATTAATATTCCGCCTTTGCGGGAAAGAAAAACAGACATTCCAATTCTGTTAAAGCATTTTATTAAAGACTATTCTAAAAAAATGAAAAAGAGCTTTACTCATGTTAATGATAATATTTTTAGTACTTTATCAAATTATAAATTTTCCGGAAATATAAGGGAACTAAAAAATATGGTTGAAAGAGCAATAATTATTTGTGATGATGATATACTGAGTCTTAAGCATTTTCAATCATTTGGCAGTTTTTTCAATAAACCAATTAACGATCAGGAGGAACTAAATAACGAAAATGACTTCGATCTTGAAAAATGCGAGAAAAATTTAATTAAAAAAGCTTTGGAAAAAACAAATTATAATAAATCCAAAACTTCTGAATTATTAAATATTTCGTGGCAATCATTGGATAGAAGAATGAAAAAATTTAATCTTTCCGAAAACATTATTTAAATCTTTCTAGTATTGATTTAAGTTCATTTTCGATTTGTTTTCTATATTCAAGTTCTTGATTATATTTCAGGTTCACTTCTTTCACAGATTTTTCCAAATCCTGTTTTTCAACAAGAATGTTATTTATTTCTGATTTTAGAACATTAAATTCCTCAGCAAGTTCTTTGTATGTCTCCCTGTCTATTCCTTGAGTAGATTTAGAATATAAATCATTTTCAAGTTTCAAAGTTTCAAATGCTTTTTTTACTTCCTGAAGATTATTTTCAATAAGTTCTTTTTCTTGTTCAACTATTTCAATTTTACTTTTAACTTCATTATTCTCAAATATTTTTTCATCCTTAATTTTCAATAATTCATCGTTAGTATTTTTGAAATAATTTTCCAGTTTTTTGTATTTCGATCTTAATGAAATACTCGCAACTATAATAATTATCAAAGCAATAAGCAATAATCCGGCAACTACTGCTACTGAAAATAATCTTTTCTGTGCGTTATCTTTATCGTCTTTGATTTTATTATTCTGAATGATTAATTGGTCAAGAGTTTGACGTGTTTCCATAAGTTTTTGCTCTGCTTCAGTCAAACCGCTTTCCTCCTTTTCAACACCAATATTACTAAGTATTGAATCATCAATTATTACAATATTCTCAAGATGTTTTACCAAATTAACCATGTTTATCCATGTTCTAGCAGTCATAGTATCCTTATATTGCTTATATTCCTGGTAAAAGGAATCCCTTTTATCAACAAGAGAATTATTATTCTGCTGACTAAATGAAGACGACAAACAAATAAATCCTGCCAAAGTAAAAAGAAATAATTTTTTAATCATTACCAATATATTTTAAAATCAAAATCTGAAATATTTTAAAAGTATAAAATTACAAAAAATAATTATCTATTTTTGCAATTCAATAAATATGACTATGATTGAAGAAATTTTGATAAAAAGCATTGTTGCAGCTCTCGAAAATCTGTACCAGCAAAATATTGACAAACAACTTATTCAAATACAAAAGACTAAAAAAGAATTTGAAGGTGATCTTACAATTGTTGTATTTCCACTTCTTAAGTTTTCAAGAAAAAAGCCTGAACAAACAGCAAATGAAATAGGTGAATATCTGGAAAATAATCTTGAAGAAATTCAAAAATTCAATGTAGTTAAAGGATTCTTAAATCTCGTAATATCTGATAATTTCTGGTTAAACTTCTTTCTTAAAAATCATAAAAAAGAAAAATACGGACATTCTGAAAAACCTAAAAAAGAAAACATTGTAATAGAGTTTTCTTCTCCAAACACAAATAAACCTCTGCATCTTGGTCATATAAGAAATAATCTTGTCGGAAATTCAATTGCAGATATATTAAAAGCCAGTGGCAAAAAAGTTAAAAAAGTAAATCTGGTAAACGACCGTGGGATTCATATTTGTAAGTCTATGCTTGCATGGCAATTGTGGGGCGAAAATAAAACACCAGAAACCACCAATATTAAAGGCGATAAATTTGTGGGTAATTTTTATGTAAAATTTGAAACCGAAAATAAAAAAGAAACTGCAATATTAATTAAAAATGGAGCAGATAAAGATAAAGCAGCACAACAAACTCCATTAATGGAGAAAGCCCGGAAAATGCTCGTAAAATGGGAATCGGGAGATGTAAAAACCAGAAAGCTCTGGGAAGAAATGAATGATTGGGTATATAAAGGATTTGATAAAACTTATGAAAGGCTAGGCATTATTTTTGACAAAACAAATTACGAATCCGATACCTACTTGCTCGGGAAAGAAATAGTTAAAACCGGTCTCAAAGAAGGAATTTTTATTAAAAAAGATGATGGCTCCATTTGGGCTGATCTCTCTGAAGAAAAACTTGATCAAAAACTTCTTCTTCGTCCTGATGGAACTTCAGTTTACATTACCCAAGACATTGGCACAGCTCAGCTACGTCACGATAATTATAATGCAGACAAACTATTATATGTTGTTGGTAACGAACAAATTTATCATTTTAATGTTCTGAAAAAAGTTTTAATAAAGCTAGGCAAAAACTGGGCAAAAAACATTGAACACATTGCTTATGGTATGGTTGAACTTCCTCACGGAAAAATGAAATCGAGAGAAGGAACTGTTGTAGATGCTGATGATTTAATGACTGAAATGCATTCAACAGCTAAAAAAACGACTGAAGAACTTGGAAAAATCGAAGGATTTACTGATTCTGAAGCTGAAAATCTATTTGAAATTATAGGACTGGGTGCATTAAAATATTTTATTCTGAAAGTTGACCCAAAAAAGAACATGCTTTTCAATCCTGAGGAATCAATTGATTTTACAGGGAATACAGGTCCGTTTATTCAATATACTTACGCTCGTATTAATTCGGTTATTCGTAAAGCGGAAGACCGTAATATTAATATTTCTGATAATATTCCTGCAAACATAAATATTCATCCAAAGGAAAAACAGCTAATAAAAAACTTATACACTTTTACAGAAACAATTAATCAGGCTGCAGAAAATTACAGCCCCGCAATAATTGCAAACTATGTTTACAATCTGGTAAAAGAATATAATCAATTTTATCAGGAAGTTTCAATTCTGAAAGAAGAAAACAATGACTTGGTGAATTTCAGGATAAATCTATCTAAATTTACCGGAAGTGTTATTAAAACAGCAATGGAATTGCTTGGAATTAAAGTTCCGGCAAGGATGTAAAAAAAGCACTTAAAGTTACTAATTCATTGTATTATAAATTGAGTATTTTTATTTGATGAATTTTTATTTTGAGAAAAAGAATGCTACAAATTTACGGTTTTAAAAATTTGTCAATTAAATGTTCACAATTTTTATCACTTTAAAATTTTACTAATTATAAATTTTAGTCATTATAAATTACTAATTTTGCAGTCCAAAAAAAATAGCAACAATTATGTTTGAAGGATTAAGTGAAAAGTTAGAGAAGTCGCTAAGAGTCTTAAAAGGACATGGACATATTACGGAAATAAATGTTGCAGAAACATTAAAAGAAGTACGTAAAACTTTACTCGATGCCGATGTTAGCTATAAAATTGCAAAAGATTTTACAAATAGCATAAAAGAAAAAGCCCTTGGTCAGAATGTATTAACTGCTATTTCTCCAGGACAGCTTATGGTTAAGATTGTCCATGATGATTTGGCAAAACTCATGGGGGGCGAAAAAGTTGATATAAACGAAAAAGGTAACCCCGCTATATTCTTAATTGCTGGATTGCAAGGTTCAGGTAAAACTACATTCTCAGCTAAACTTGCCAATCATTTAAAAAGCAAGAGAGGCAAAATCCCTTTGTTGGTAGCATGTGATATTTATCGTCCTGCTGCTATTAATCAGCTTAAAGTTCTTGGAGAGCAAATTGGAGTTGAAGTTTACGCCGAAGAAGATAAAAAAGATGCTGTAAAAATTGCAAAAAGAGCAATCAATCATGCCAAAGATAAAGGTTTTAATGCAGTTATTATTGATACAGCTGGTCGTTTGGCTATAGATGATCAAATGATGGATGAAATATCATCTATCAAAAAAGCTGTAAAACCTCAGGAAACACTTTTTGTTGTTGACTCAATGACAGGTCAGGATGCTGTTAATACTGCAAAAGCTTTTAATGACAGACTTGATTACGAAGGTGTGGTTCTAACAAAACTCGATGGTGATACTCGTGGTGGAGCTGCATTAACTATTCGATCTATAGTTCAGAAACCAATTAAATTTATTGGTATTGGTGAAAATATAGACGCAATAGATGTTTTCCACCCTGAACGTATGGCTGACAGAATACTCGGTATGGGTGACATCGTTTCTTTTGTTGAAAAAGCTCAGGAACAGTTTGATGAAGAAGAAGCAAAAAAGCTTCAGAAAAAAATTGCTAAGAACCAATTTACTTTTGATGATTTTCTTTCTCAGATAAAACACATTAAAAAAATGGGTAATGTGAAAGATTTAATGGGGATGATTCCCGGTATGGGAAAAGCAATAAAAGATGTTGATCTTGATGATGATGCTTTTAAAAGTATTGAAGCTATAATTCATTCTATGACTCCTGATGAAAGACAAAATCCGAAATTACTAAATGGCAGTAGAAGAAGAAGAATTGCTATAGGTAGTGGAACTGATATTCAAGAAGTAAACCGATTAATAAAACAATTCAGCCAAACCAGTAAAATGATGAAAATGATGACCGGAAAAGGTGGTAAAAATATGATGAATGCAATGAGCAATATGGGTAATATGCCAAAGAGATAGTTTTTTCTTATTTAACAATTTATAGTGAATAGTGAAAATTTTATAGTTGTATTCAAATTTGATTATTAGTTTTTTTTATCATTTATTGTTATAAACCAGAATCAAGAACATGAAATTAATAGACGGAAAAGCGATTGCAAATAAAATTAAAGTCGAAATTGCAAAAGAAGTAGCGAAAATGATTGATAATGATATGGACGCACCACATCTTGCTGCAATTTTAATTGGTGACGACCCTGCAAGCCAAACATATGTAAACAGTAAAGAAAAGGATTGTAAAGAAGTTGGTTTTACATCTTCAGTTTATAAATATCCTTCTGACACCACCGAAGAAAAACTTCTTGAAATAATTGATTTTATTAACAATGATGATGAAGTACATGGCTTGATCGTTCAACTTCCCTTACCTGATCATATTTCAAGTGACAAAATTATTCAAAGTATAAAACCCGAGAAAGATGTTGACGGTTTCCATCCGGAGAATGTTGGCAAAATGACACTTTCGATGCCAACATTTTTACCTGCAACACCTTATGGAATTATTCAATTACTCGAAAAATCAAAAATAGAAACCGAAGGAAAAAATTGTGTGATTCTTGGAAGAAGTAATATTGTGGGCACACCAATGAGTATTTTAATGTCGCGAAAATCAAATCCCGGAAATTGCACAGTAACAATGTGTCACAGTCGCACAAAAAACCTAAAAGAAATTTGTGCTTCTGCCGATATATTAATTGCAGCAATTGGAAAACCTGAATTTGTAACTGCCGACATGGTTAAACCCGGTGCAGTAGTTATTGATGTTGGAATTCACAGAATAAAATCAACAAAAACTAAATCAGGGTTTAAGTTGATTGGTGATGTTAATTTTTATGATGTATCAGAGAAATGCAGTTACATTTCTCCTGTTCCCGGTGGTGTTGGTCCGATGACAAGAGTTTCGCTACTTTTGAATACTCTGAAAGCTTTTAAGCAAAATTTAAACAATTAGTAATTTGTCGTAATTCATTGTAATTGGTAAAGAAATAAGAAATATTAGAAATGATTTTTTTGGTTTAAACAATGAAAAAATGCAAACATGAAACGATGTAACAATAAAATACTTAAATCATGAAACTCACAAAATCAATTTTAATTTTATTAATCGTTTTTAGCTTCATTACAGAAGTTAATTCTCAAACACAAGGCTGCACAGATCCTAATGCAAATAATTACAATACCCAGGCCACACAAAATGATGGCTCATGCACATACAATGCAACTGTTTACAATCCACCGGTTTTTTTCGAATTACCTTCTCTTCTTGAAGAAACCTCAGGTGTGATATTTTATGCAGGAGGAATCTGGATCCAAAACGATAGCGGTGGAGAAGCCGAAATATATAAAGTTGATACTATTTCCAAACAAATAATTCAAACAATAACTTTACAGAATGCTACTAATATTGACTGGGAAGACATTGCACAGGATGATGAACATATTTATATTGGTGATTTTGGGAATAATGCAGGAAATCGAGATGACCTGAAAATATATATTATTGATAAAGATGATATTCCGGTAACGGTAAACACAAGTGTACCTTGCAAAATTATCGACTTTGAATACAACGATCAGAAAGACTTTTCAGAATCACGGAGAAATAATAATTTTGATTGTGAAGCTATGATTGTTAAAGGAGAAAAAGTTTTTCTTTTTTCAAAAAACTGGGGAAACAGTAAAACAAAATTGTATGAATTGCCAAAATATCAGGGCAATTATATTGCCCAACATATTGATGATTTTGATGTTGAAGGTTTGATTACAGGAGCTGATATTAATATTGAAGAAAATGAGGTTACTTTAATCGGTTATAAAAATCAAATTTGGATTCCTTTTGTTTGGTTGTTATTTGATTACAATGACGATAATTTCTTTTCAGGAAACAAAAGAAGAATTGATCTGCCATATATTGCGAGTTCACAAACCGAAGGAATTTGTTATTATAATGGAAAGAAAACATTTATTTCGGCTGAAAAAACACAAACCACTCCTCAAAGAATATACAAACTTAATACCGCCACATGGACTAACCTCCCTCCTACTGGTATTGATCAAATTGCTTCAAATGATATTGATTTTAAAATAATTCCAAATCCAGTTAATGGAAATAAATTTAAAATCGAAATTAGTGATTTGCTGAAAGATGAGTACTCTTTCGAAATTTATGATAGTATCGGACGAAAGATTTATACCAATAATTATTCTTTTAGTATAAAGAAACATAAACTTAAGATAAAATTCAAAACCAAGGAGTTTTCTAAAGGAACATATTTTATCAAGCTTTATTCAGGGAATAATTATAAGGTGAAGAAATTAATCATTAATTAAGAAATTCTTTTTTATCAATATAAAAATTATAATGTCAGATAATCTTAATGAAATTTTAGAAAACGGAAAAAAGCTTCCATTAGTTGAGGAATTTTATTCTATTCAGGGTGAAGGTCTTCACACAGGTACTCCTGCATATTTTATCAGAATTGGAGGTTGTGATGTCGGGTGTAACTGGTGTGATGCAAAATTTACATGGAACGCTGAAAATTTTCCTCCGGTTTTTGTCGACAACATTATTAATAATATTGTTGAATGTAAAGCAACTGCTGTTGTTGTTACGGGTGGTGAACCTTCGCTTTACAATCTTGATTATTTTACACAAAAAGCAAAAGAAAATAATATTCGTACTTTTCTCGAAACATCGGGAATTAAAAAACTGACCGGTATATGGGACTGGATTTGTCTTTCACCAAAAATACAATCTCCACCTCACCAAAGTATATTCAGTATTGCTGACGAACTAAAAGTTATAGTTCAGGAGGAAATTCATTTTAAATGGGCAGAAGAAAATGCAAAAAAAGTTAATCCCGATTGCCATCTTTTTCTTCAACCTGAGTGGAGTCAATCGCAAATTATCTTGCCCAAAATTGTTGACTATGTCAAGAAAGACCCTAAATGGAAAATTTCTTTGCAATCACATAAATATATGAAAATTCCGTAAATTTGTTGTAGAAAAGTAAGTAAAATATAACATATTTAGTTGATAATTGTTTTTTTAGTTCTTTTTTCTAATGAATGATTAAATGATTAAATAATTAGATAAAAATACGTTTTTGCATTTTATCATTTTTGCATTTTATCATTTTTGCATTTTATCATTTTAGCATTTTATCATTTTAGCATTTTATCATTTTTGCATTCTTTTATCTATGAAAAAAAAATATCTCATAATTATATTTATAATTGCATTAATTGTATTTCCTAATTTTGGTTTTTCACAAATTTCAAATAATAAAAATGCAAGGCATTTTGCAAAAGCTAAAACAGCCTATATTTCAAACGATACTGAAAAAGCTAAAAAACTGTTAAAAAAAATCATAAAAAAAGATTCTGTTTTTGTTGAAGCATGGCTTTTGTTGGGTGACATTTATCTTGACACTAAAAATACTGATGAAGCAGTTATTGCATACGAAAAAGCAATTTCGATAGATGCAGGTTTCTTTCCCAGTGCATGCCGAATTGTAGGAGATATTGAGTATTCAAATGGAAGGTTTGAAAAAGCAATCGAAAATTTTGAAACATTTTTAAGCCTTGAAAATATTTCACCGCAAACTAAAAATTCTGTTCAGGTGAAACTAAAAAAATCTCAATTTGCTCAATATTTGTTTTCTCATCCGGTACAATTTAACCCTGAAAATTTTGGCGACAGCATTAACACTAAATTCGACGAATACATCAATTCTTTTTCAATAAACGAATCTGAACTGTTTTTTACAAAAAAGCAACCTTCAAAGAATTATACAAAAGAACGCCCTGTATTTGATGAAAAAATATTTTATTCGAATAAAACCGACAGCATCTGGAACAAAGCAAAAATATTTGACAAATTCTCTGTGGAATCAGGAAGTATCGGCGCATTATGTCTTTCTCCTGATTTAAGATATTTATTTTTTTCGGGATGCCATTTGAATGATGGTTTTGGGAGTTGTGATTTATATTATTCAAAAAAATCTGGTGATGAATGGCAAAAACCTGTGAACCTTGGAAACATTGTCAACTCCGATTCATGGGAGTCACAACCTTGCTTTTCCTCTGACGGGAAAACCCTTTTTTTTGCAAGCAACCGCTCAGGAGGCAAAGGAAGTTCAGATATCTGGAAAACAGAAATTATTAATAATGAATGGAGCAAACCAGTAAATCTTGGTGATTCTATAAACACCAAAAAAGCAGAGATGTCACCATTTATTCATTTCGACAATCAGACACTTTACTTCTCCTCAAAAGGTCATCCTGGAATGGGTAAAGCAGATTTATTTGTTTCGAGAAAAGATGAAAATGGTAATTGGCAGAAACCCAAAAATCTCGGTTATCCGATAAATACAATTTTTGATGAAATAAATATAGTTATCAATGCTAATGGAAAAACAGCTTATATTTCTTCTGATCTTCCAGGCGGCAAAGGGAAATTCGATATTTATCAATTTGATTTTTATGAAGAAGTCAGGCCAAAAAATGTATCATATGTAAAAGGTGTTGTTTTTGATTATGAAACGAAAAAGCCTCTCGAAGCAAATTTTGAATTAATTGAGTTATCGAAATCAGAAATTGTTGTGAATTCATTTTCAGATCCTGAAAACGGAGAATTTCTTGTTGTACTCCCCACAGGGAAACAATATGCCCTTAATGTTTCTAAAAGCAACTATTTATTTTATTCCGATCATTTTCAACTTTCTGATGAGTATTTTAGTTTGGAACCCATCATAAAAAACATTCCGTTAAAACCAATTAAAACAGGTGCTACAATAGTTTTAAAAAATATCTTTTACGAAACCGACAAATATCTGCTTAAAGGAATTTCAAAAACCGAGCTTAACAAACTTATCGAATTTCTAAACCTTAACAAAAATGTAAAACTTGAAATAAGCGGACATACCGACAATACAGGTAATAAAGAACATAATATAACACTATCCAAAAATCGCGCTAAATCAGTTTATGACTACCTGATAGAAAATGGAATAAATGCTAGCAGACTTGAATCCACAGGCTTTGGATATTCAAAACCTGTAGATACAAATCAAACCGAAGAAGGAAAAGCAAATAACAGACGGACTGAGATTAAAGTGCTTGGTTGTTAGAGTAAAAGTCGTGGCACGACTTGAAGTCGTACTACGACTTTTTTGTTTGGCTTTTTTGTTAATTTTTTTTAATGGATAATATTTTTGAATTTTTTACATATTTTTCATTGGCACTCTATACATTTTATTATCTTTGCACCCAATTTTGAAAAATTAGATTAACGATATGATAAATATTACTTTACCGGATAATTCAGTAAAACAGCACAATAGAGGTGTAACAGCCCTTGATATTGCTAAAAGCATTAGCGAAGGTCTAGCACGAAATGTTTTATCTGCAAAAGTTAATGGTGAAGTATATGATGCTAACAGAGCAATTAACGAAGATGCAAGTTTAAAGCTTTTAACCTGGAACGATAAAGAAGGAAAATCTACAATGTGGCATTCTTCTGCTCACCTTATGGCCGAAGCAATCGAGAGTCTTTATCCCGGAGTAAAATTTGGTATTGGTCCAAATATTGAAAATGGTTTTTATTATGATATTGATTTTGGAGAATATTCTATTTCGGAGAATGATTTCAAAAAAATTGAAGACAAAATATTAGAGTTAGCACGAAATAAACAAACATTTACCAGAAGAAATATTTCAAAAGCAGAAGCAATTGAATATTTCACTAAAAAAGATGATAAATATAAACTTGAGCTTATCAGCGAACTCGAAGATGGAGAAATAAGTTTTTATGAATCCGGAAATTTTGTTGATTTATGTCGAGGACCACATTTGCCGGATACAAGCCAGATTAAAGCAATAAAGTTATTAAAAATTGCCGGAGCATACTGGCGTGGTGATGAAAAACGCAAACAGCTAACAAGAATTTACGGTATTACTTTTCCGAAAAAGAAAGAACTTACCGAATATCTTGAACTACTTGAAGAAGCAAAGAAACGCGATCACAGAAAATTAGGTAAAGAGCTTGAGCTTTTTACTTTCTCTCAGAATGTAGGTCTTGGATTACCATTATGGTTACCAAAAGGTGCTATGCTTCGCGAAAGACTAGAAAATTTTCTAAAAAAAGTTCAAAAAAAGGCAGGTTACGAACCAGTTATTACACCGCATATCGGGAATGTTAATTTATTCAAAATTTCGGGACATTATCAAAAATACGGAGAAGATTCATTTCGACCTATCTCAACACCTGTTGAAGGAGAAGAGTTTTTTCTAAAACCTATGAACTGCCCGCATCACTGCGAGATATACAAATTCAAACCACGTTCGTACAAAGATCTGCCTGTTAGATATGCCGAGTTCGGTACTGTTTATCGTTACGAGCAAAGTGGCGAACTTCACGGACTTACTCGTGTTAGAGGTTTTACTCAGGATGATGCACATATTTTCTGTACTCCCGATCAGTTAAAAGATGAATTTAAAGGAGTTATTGATATTGTAATGCAAATTTTTAAAGCACTTGATTTTGAAAATTTCACAACTCAAATATCTTTGCGCGATCCTAATAACAATGAAAAATATATCGGATCTGATGAAAATTGGGAGAAAGCTGAAGAAGCAATTCTTGAAGTTGCAAAAGAAAGAAATTTAGATGCAAAAATAGAAATTGGAGAAGCAGCTTTTTATGGTCCTAAAATGGATTTCATGGTAAAAGATGCTATTGGCAGAGAATGGCAGCTTGGAACAATTCAGGTTGACTACAATCTACCTGAGCGTTTTGAATTAGAATACACAGGAAACGATAATGAAAAGCACCGTCCGGTGATGATTCACAGAGCTCCATTCGGATCTTTGGAAAGATTTGTAGCTGTTTTAATTGAACATTGTGCAGGTAATTTCCCGCTTTGGTTAACACCAGAACAGGTTATCCTTTTACCAATCAGCGAAAAATATCATGATTATTCAGAAAAAGTATTAAATTTGCTTGATAATTCCGAAATTCGTACTCTCATAGACACAAGAAGTGAGAAAACAGGAAGAAAAATCAGGGATGCTGAGATGAAAAAAATACCTTATATGCTCATTCTCGGTGAGAAAGAAGAAAATGAAAATACTGTTTCTGTGAGAAAACATGGAGAAGGCGATATAGGAACATTTACAATAGAAGAATTCGTGCAACTCATTAATAAAGAAGTTAAAAAACAAATAAATAAAAAATAAATTTAAGGAGGATCAATTATAGCAAAGCAATTTTATAATCCAAGATTTAAGAGGAATTTTAAAGCAAGACCCGAACCATACCGTATCAATGAAAGAATCACTGCTCCGGTAATTAGGGTTGTTGGCGAAAATGTAAAAATAGGTATATATCAATTAAAAGAAGCATTAACAATTGCTAATGAATTGGAGTTAGACCTGGTTGAGATTTCGCCAAATGCAAACCCTCCTGTATGTAAGGTTATTGATTACAAAAAATTCCTTTACGATAAAAAGAAAAAGGAAAAAGAACTGAAAGCAAAAGCTTCAAAAGTTATTGTGAAAGAAATAAGACTTGGACCGCATACTGATGACCATGATTTTGAGTTTAAATTGAAACATGCTGAGAAATTCCTCATTGAAGGAGCAAAAGTTAAAGTTGATGTATTCTTTAAAGGACGTAATATCATTTATAAGGAAAAGGGTGAAATTATTTTATTAAAATTTGCTCAGGCGCTTGAAGAATTTGGTAAAGTTGAAAAAATGCCAAAACTTGAAGGAAAAAGAATGATACTGATTATTACGCCAAAAAAGACCAATAAATAATCGAAATTTTTTATAAATCAAATAATAAATAATAGTAATGCCAAAAATGAAAACAAAATCCGGAGCCAAAAAAAGGTTTTCACTAACCGGAACCGGAAAAATCAAGAGAAAGCATGCTTACAAAAGTCACATCTTAACTAAAAAATCAAAAAAACGTAAACGTAATCTTACTTACGATACGATAGTTGATAAAGCTGATGAGAAAAATGTAAGACAAATGCTTAATGCGTAAAGCATAATTAAAATTATTGTTTAACTTGCTTGTAGCTTAAAGAGCCTAAAAAAGGACGCTCAAGGAAAAAAAAATTAAAATGCCAAGATCAACAAATTCGGTAGCTTCTCGACAAAGAAGAAGAAAGGTGATGAAACAGACCAAAGGTCAATTCGGTCGCCGAAAAAATGTCTGGACGGTAGCAAAAAATGCATATGAAAGAGGTCTTCAATATGCATATCGTGACAGAAAAAACAAAAAAAGAAATTTCAGAGGATTGTGGATCCAAAGAATAAATGCAGGTGCAAGACTTTATGGAATGTCTTACTCTGAATTTATAGGAAAACTCCACAAGAAAAACATTGACCTGAACCGTAAAGCTCTCGCCGATTTGGCGATGAACCATCCGGAAGCCTTTAAGGCAATCGTTAATGAAGTAAAATAAATATACTGGCTGTCATTTTAATTTTGACAGCCTTTTTTATTATAATTAAAAAAAGGTTCTTTTACAAATTTGGTGGAATAATAATATGCTTTTTTGATTGAGTATATCCATATTTAATAATTTCTGCATCTATATATTTCCACTAAAATGATCTAAAAAACTTAAATTTTTTTAATAAATAATTAAAATGATAAATGATTTTTCGCATTAAAATTTTAACTTTGCAAAAATTATTTTTGTACCATTAATTAATAACAATTAAAAACAATTACAAATGAAAAAGAATGTAATTATTATTGGTGCTGCAGGAAGAGATTTCCACAATTTTAATACTTATTATCGTGGGAATGAACAATACAATGTCGTAGCTTTTACAGCTGCTCAAATTCCAGATATTGATGGAAGAAAGTATCCTACTGAATTAGCAGGTGATCTTTATCCAGAAGGTATCCCAATCCATGCAGAAGAGAATTTAACAAAATTAATCAAAGACCTTAATGTTGACGAATGTATATTTTCATACAGCGATGTTCCTTACAACAGAGTGATGGAAATAAGTGCAATCGTTAATACTGCAGGAGCAAACTTTACTTTATTAGGTCCTAAGGACACAATGGTAAAAAGTGTAAAACCACTTATTGCAGTTGGAGCAACCAGAACAGGATGTGGAAAAAGTCAGACTTCCAGAAAAGTTATCGAAATATTGATGCGCGAAGGTTTAAAAGTTGTTGCTATACGTCATCCTATGCCTTACGGTGATTTAAACGAGCAAAAAGTTCAACGTTTCGCTACAGTAGAAGATTTGAAAAAACACAAATGTACTGTTGAAGAAATGGAAGAATACGAACCACACGTAGTTAGAGGAAATGTAATTTATGCAGGTGTTGATTATGAAGCTATTTTAAGAGCTGCTGAAAACGATCCTGATGGTTGTGATGTTGTTCTTTGGGACGGTGGAAATAATGACTTTCCATTCTATAAACCAGATCTAAATATTACAGTTGCCGATCCACATCGTCCTGGTGACGAATTAAGATATTACCCTGGCGAAGTAACTTTAAGATTAGCCGATTCTATTATTATTAATAAAATGGATACTGCTTCTCCTGAAGGTATTCAAACAGTAAGAGATAATATTGCTAAAGTTAATCCAAATGCAACAGTTATTGATGCAGCTTCACCAATCCGCGTTGATAACCCTGACCTTATTAGAGGTAAAAAGGTATTAGTTGTTGAAGACGGACCTACATTAACTCATGGTGGAATGAAACTTGGCGCAGGAACAGTTGCTGCTAAGAAATTTGGTGCCGGAGAATTAGTTGACCCACGACCTTTCACTGTTGGAAAACTTTCCGAAACATTTAAAATTTATCCAAATATCGGAATTTTACTTCCAGCAATGGGATATGGCGAACAACAATTAAAAGACCTTGAAACAACTATTAACAACACAGATTGTGATGCAGTTGTTATAGGAACACCAATCGATCTTAACAGAATCATCAATATTAAGAAACCTTCAACAAGAGTTTATTACGATCTTGATGAAATTGGATATCCTGATCTTGAAAAAGTAGTTTGCGATTTTCTTATTGACAAAAAACTTGTAAAAAAAGGCACATGTGTGTGCTGCAAATAACAATTCATTCTTAAAGGCGACTTTTATAGTCGCCTTTTTGTTGTAATATATTTTGATTATTTTTGCTATATAAATATTATTTATATTTAATAAAAAAGGGATACTTCAATTTATATAAATTTGAAAGAGTACATAAAAAACAATACTAGTGAAAAATTAAAACGGAAAAAATATATAATTAAGAACATAGAATGAAAAACAGGAGCTTAGTATCAATAAACGATTTCAGTAAAGAAGAATGGATAAAAATTCTTGATCTTGCTAGTGAATTTGAAAAAAATCCAACTCAAAAAATTCTTGAAGACTATGTTGTAGCAACTTTATTTTTTGAACCATCAACTCGTACAAGGTTAAGTTTTGAAAGTGCTGCATCACGTTTAAGTGCAAAAATTGTAGGCTTTTCCGATTCATCATCATCAAGTGTAAAAAAAGGCGAATCGCTTAACGACACGATTCTAACAGTTAGCAATTATTCTGATATAATTGTAATGAGACATCCTCAAGAAGGAAGTGCTCGCTTTGCAAGCGAAGTTTCTCCCGTACCTGTTATTAATGCAGGTGATGGAGCTAATCAACACCCTACACAAACTCTTCTCGATTTGTACTCAATACGAAAAACACAAGGAAAACTTAACGATCTTAATATTGCTTTTGTTGGTGACTTGAAATATGGAAGAACCGTCCATTCGCTGGTTGCTGCTCTTTGTGTATTTAACACAACTTTTCATTTAGTTTCACCTGTCGAACTTAAGCTCCCAAGTTATGTTAAAAAACATATTAAAGATAAGAATTTAACTTACCATCAATACACAAATCTTAAAGATGTAATTCCTGAAGTAGATATTTTATATATGACACGTATTCAGAAAGAACGTTTTTCTGATCCTATTGAATACGAAAAAGTAAAAAACGCCTACATTCTCGAAAACAGTATGCTCGACAATTCTAAAGATAATCTAAAAATATTACATCCTTTGCCAAGAGTTAACGAAATTCATGAAGATGTTGACAAGAACCCTAAAGCATACTATTTTCAACAAGCACAGAATGGTGTATATGTAAGACAAGCATTATTAACCTCTATATTAGGAGTAAAATAAAATGGAAAATCAACCAAGAAAAGAATTAGTTGTTTCAGCTATTGAAAATGGAACTGTATTAGATCATATTCCTGCAAAAAGTGTTTTTCATGTAATGAAAATTCTTGCACTTGATAATATCGAAAATCAAGTTCTTATTGGAACTAATCTTGATAGTAAAAAATTCGATAAAAAAGGAATTATAAAAGTTCGTGATAAATTTTTTATAAATAAAGAAGTAAATAAAATAGCTTTAATAGCACCTTCTGCAACTCTAATCGAAATAAGAAACTATAAAGTAACTTATAAAAAACAAGTAAAAACTCCAACTGAAATAACAGGATCAGTTAAATGTGTAAATCCCAATTGCATCACTAATAATGAAAATATTTCTTCAAAATTTACAGTGCTGAAAAATCCTGATGGAGAATTAAAACTACAATGCCATTATTGTGAAAAAATAACAGACAGAAAAAATATGAAATTCATATAAAAACAAATCACTTAAAATCATAAAATTATGAAGAAAATAATTCTACCAACGCTTATCTTGTTATTTGCATTTAGTGTTGCAAATGCTCAGATACAGAAAAAAGACAAAGGAAATTTTAAAGAATACGAACCCGGATTTTATCAAAATTCTATTCTTAAAGATATTCGTGCAGTAAAAGAGATTAAAGAAGTAAAAAAAGTTGACAAAAGATTCCAGATGGATCATAGCGGACTTGAACTCCCAAACAAAAATGACCTTTACAAAAAAGAATGGTACAATCCGGCTATCTCACAAGGAAATACAGGAACTTGCTGGTGTTTCTCTACAACTTCGTTTTTTGAAAGTGAGATATTCCGACTTTCAGGTAAAAAAATTAAACTTTCTGAAATATATACAGTTTACTGGGAATATGTTGAAAAAGCACGTGGTTTTGTTCAATCAAGAGGTAAATCAGATTTTTCACAAGGCTCAGAAGGAAATGCAGCTACACGCATGTACAAAAAATATGGAATTGTTCCTTGGGAAGTTTATAATGGTTTACCCGAAGAAAGAGAATTTCATACACATGCTCAAATGTATAAAGAAATGAGAACATATCTTAATTCAGTAAAAAATCAAAACGAATGGAATGAGAAATTAGTTTTGTCTACAATTAAAGATATTATGAATTTTTATATGGGCGAACCACCAACCGAATTTGCATATAAAGGAGTGCAATATACACCCAAATCGTTTCTAAAAGATTATATTAAACTCAATATGAACGACTATGTTGAAATATTATCCTATATGCAAGAACCTTACTGGGAAAAAGTTGAATATAAAGTACCGGATAATTGGTGGCACAGCAAAGAATATTATAATGTTCCACTAAATATTTATATGGAAATTTTAAATAAAGCCATCCGTAAAGGATACACAATGAGTATTGGTGGTGATGTTTCAGAAGCCGGTTTCGACAGAGGAACACAATGTGCTATCATTCCTTCTTTTGATATTCCTTCTGAATTTATTGACGAAAATGCACGACAATTCAGATTTTCGAACCGCACAACTACAGACGATCATGGAATGCATCTTGTTGGATTTCTTAATAAAGACGGAAAAGATTGGTATCTGATAAAAGACTCAAGTTCAGGTTCAAGAAACAATGATGAAAATGCTCCTGAATTTGGATTTTATTTCTTTAGTGAAGATTATGTAAAACTAAAAATGATGGGATTTACAGTTCATAAAGATGCAGTTAAAAAAATACTGAAGAAATTTTAATAAATATTTTATTCTGATTCAAAAAAAGAATCGCTACAGATTTACAAGATAATATTCAAAGCTTCCTTAACATTTTAAGGAAGCTTTTTTTATATTTGCAACTGTGAGCAGATATATTAAAAATCTTATTAAAGAAGGAGAGCATCAACAGCAAGATTTTAAATTCGAAATTGCTGATTCAAGAAAAATTGCACGTTCACTTGTTGCATTTTCTAACACTAATGGTGGAAAACTACTGGTTGGTGTAAAAGATAATGGAGCTATTGCTGGAGTGCGCTCAGATGAAGAATTTCACATGGTTGAAGCCGCCGCTCAATTATATTGCAAACCGGAAATTGTTTTTACAGCTAAAGAATGGACTGTTGACGGAAAAAGTATTTTGGAAATCAATATCCCAAAAATGAGTAACATTCCACATTTTGCTAAAAATGAAGACAATAAATGGCTTGCATATATTCGTGTTAAAGATAAAAATCTTTTGGCAAATAAAATTCTGCTTGAAGTTTGGAAAAGAAAGAAAAAAACAAAAGGAGTTTATATAAAATACTCAAAAATTGAAAAATTACTTTTAGATAGTTTAAAAAATGAAAAGCAAATTACTCTTAATCAATTTTGTAAGCTTGCAAAAATACCAAGATTCAAAGCGGAAAAAGTTTTAGTTAATTTTGTTTTACTGAAAATCATTGATATTAACTTTACTGAAAAAGGGGTTTTTTATAAATTAAATAAAGATTATCAGCCAAACAAAGAAATTCCAATTATAGAATCTAATTAAGATAAATTATTATGGCAAAACTTAATATCAAATTACTCGCATTCTCAGGAGCAGAAAAACAATTTTTTGAAAATGCAAAAAGCTACCTTTTTAAAATTCTTGACAAAAATAAAATCAGTTTTGTAAATGATAATCCTGATATCATCTTCTTTTTGAGTGGAGGTTCCGAATCGCAAGCAATAAACTTATCCGATAAACAAAAATATTACGGAATTATTTCAAGAAAAGAAGAAAATGCATTTGCAGCAGCAGCAGAAACCAAAGCATTTTTGGATAATTCTGGCTATTGTTCAGACTTAGTTCTTCCAAATGAAATCTCAACAGCTAAATTTCTAAATAACTTTTACAATATTAAAAAAGGATTAGAAAACCTTTTTGGAAAAAGACTTGGTTTAATTGGGGAATCCTCAAATTGGTTAATTTCATCAAAATCTGATTCAAAAACATTAAAATCGAAATTAGGAATTTCATTGATTAAGATTATTAATTCAAAACTTCTTGATTACGAAAAAGCAAATACATCTGCTGAGTTTTTGTCAATATTTAAAAAATACAATAATAATGAACTTCAAAATGCTTCAAAAGTATATACTATTTTGGAAGAAATTATTAAAATTGAAAAACTAGATGCTATTACTGTTGAATGCTTCCCACTTGTTATAGAAAAATCTGTAACCGCATGTTTAGCATTATCCAAATTGAATAGTAAGAATATTCCTGCAGGTTGCGAAGGAGATACTACAAGCATTTCAGGTATAATGTTAGCACAAGAAGTGTGCGGAATAATCCCATGGATGGCAAATCTTGCATACATCGAAGATAATAAAATAACTTTTGCTCATTGTACTGCACCCCTTAATTTGATTTCAGATGTTAATATTACAACACATTTCGAAACTGATAAAGGAACAGCAATAAATGGAAAATTCAAAAAAGAAACTGTAACTATTTTCAGAACTAATAGTTCGTTAACAAAAGCATTTCTAACTAAAGGCGAAATTATAAATAACCCGGATAATAGTACTTGCTGCAGAACTCAAATAGAAGTCCGGATATCAAAAGAGAAGGCAAGATTATTATTAAAACAACCTCTGGGAAATCATCATTTGATTTTACCCGGTGATTTTATTGATCAATTTACTTTATTATTCAAATTATTGAAAATAGAGATATTGTAAAAAATCAAATGGAGTTTACATTAAATACTCAAAAATTGAAGAATCCCTTCTTAGTTGTTTAAAAAAAGAAGAACACATTACGCTTTCAAAATTTTGTAAACTTGCAAAAATCCCAAGATTCAAAGCCGAAAAAGTCCTTATTAATTTTGTGTCACTTAAAATCATTGATATTGTTTTTACAGAAAAAGGAACATTTTATAAATTAAATAAAGATTATCGGCCAAACAAAGAAATTCCATTTATAGAATCTAATTAAGATATATTATTATGGCAAAACTTAATATCAAATTACTCGCATTCTCAGGAGCAGAAAAACAATTTTTTGAAAATGCAAAAAGCTACCTTTTTAGAATTCTTGACAAAAATAAAATCAGTTTTGTAAATGATAATCCTGATATCCTCTTCTTTTTGACTGGAGGTTCCGAATCGCAAGCAACACGTTTAAGATATACTTTTTCATAATTTTACTTATTTTACAGTGAAATTAATTTTAAAATATTTTGTTTCTGTAATAAGGTCTGGGATTTCAATTGTTGGTTCAATAATTGTGTGAAAATTTCCAACTGGCAGATATGCTTGGTGTAAATCAGGATTTGGAGTAATACAAATATGATAGAAATTATTGTTCTCTGTGTTTACCCAAGGACAAGTTATCTCGAGTTTGCCATTTTTCGGAATGCCAAATCCTCCCACTTGACAAGCATAATCATATGGATATCCATAATCCAATGTGTCTTTGTTGGTATTTATTTGGTAAACCCTGAAAAGCCCAGGATAACCTAAAAAGTTTCGTACCATCAAGTCTTCCGAACTTTTATTAATTATTTGAAAACTGAATACGATATTTTCTCCCTGGTTAAATTCTGTTTTTTCGTTTCCAAGAGTATCAAGTAATACATATTTATATTCTAACGGTAGCTCTGTTTTGTCTGTTTTATCCTTATTGCAACTTGCTAATATCACAATCGTTGCAAATAGTAATAGTGATAATTTGTTTTTTTTCATGATTTAATTTAAAATGATATTATTTATTTGTCGTTATTTATATTTAATATATCTGTTTATCAACGATTAACGTAATAATAGTTTAATAAACATCAAAAGAATTCGGTTTTTTAACCCTGAGGTTGGATTGCATTAGTATTGCAGCCAGTATACAGGCCGTCAATTATGTTGTTGATTTGTTTGGCTTTCTATACTAGTAAAGAAAGCCTTTCAATATCGAACTTATTTTTGCCTAAACAATGAATGGTTTTGCAGGCTTTTAATTTTGCTATTTTCATTTTTTGTTTGTGTCTAGTAAAACTATAAAAAATCATTTAAAAGTCAATGTTTATTTTGAGTATTTTTCATTTTTTTTGTCAATTCGTTTTTTGTGCGCTAGTTAAAATTTAAACTCTTTTGGTTTTTTCGTTTTGGCCTCTTGCGTTGGCAAAAAACCAAATGTGTTTAAATGTGCGTTGGCTTTTTCGCCTTGTTGCCAACAAGCAAATAAAGAGATTCCTTTAATCAAATCTACTTAATTTTAAGTGTATTACTACAAGTTTTGGTGATTATTGATAAATATGAAAACAATTTAATGCTTAAAAGCGAAAGTAAAAAAGACTTTTCTGATACAAAACTAAATATTGTCTATTATCTAATTACCTGCTTAGCAATTTTTCTAAATAAACTTAATACTTATGTTTTTTTAAATATCGAATTTTGATTAGCAATTTTAAATTTTATTTATAATTATTTGAAAATGAAATTTGATTTAAAATACCCATATTTCCTTTTTTCCCATTATTTCTCTATTTTCCTCTACTCAGCTATGCCATTATTAAAAACATTTTTAACAAGATTTTTACGTAAATTCATCCCAATTTCAAAATATAATAGAACATTATCAAAATATTTTCATCATCAAAACATACACATTCAGTATCTTATATAATCATTCAAAATTATTTCATTTTTTTTACAAAAAGGCTTGTTTTATTAAAATTAATAATTGTATTTTTGCACTCGCTAATGAGGAAATGTTCTTTAACAAAAAATTACAAAAAGCTTAACTACTCTACAAAATAATGAGTTTTTAAACTAAATTTTGACTTAAAAAAAGTTTAAAATATTTTTTTAAAAATAAGTCAATAAAAAGTTTGTAATTTAAACAAAATGTTTACTTTTGCAAACTCGTTTTTTGAAACAAAATAAAACTGCAAATATTTTTAAAAAAAATATCAAATAAAGTTTGCAGATATAAAAAATGATATTACTTTTGCAATCCGTTTTCAACTAAAACGGAAAACAAAAAAAAGATATATAAGTTCTTTGAAAAATTTGAAGCAAGCCTAAAAATAGTAACAAATATCCCCAATTCCAAATCGAATTGAGAATAATAGATCGTGAGACAATAATCAAATTTTTTACAATGAAGAGTTTGATCCTGGCTCAGGATGAACGCTAGCGGCAGGCCTAATACATGCAAGTCGAACGGTAAGGCTCCTTCGGGAGTACACGAGTGGCGGACGGGTGCGTAACACGTATGCAACCTACCTTAAACTGGAGGATAGCCCCGAGAAATCGGGATTAATACTTCATAATAATATTAACTGGCATCAGTTTTTATTTAAAGCTCCGGCGGTTTAAGATGGGCATGCGGGACATTAGATAGTTGGTGAGGTAACGGCTCACCAAGTCAACGATGTCTAGGGGTTCTGAGAGGATTTTCCCCCACACTGGTACTGAGACACGGACCAGACTCCTACGGGAGGCAGCAGTAAGGAATATTGGTCAATGGACGCAAGTCTGAACCAGCCATGCCGCGTGCAGGATGAAAGCCCTATGGGTTGTAAACTGCTTTTATATGGGAAGAAACTCCCGCACGTGTGCGGGACTGACGGTACCATACGAATAAGGACCGGCTAACTCCGTGCCAGCAGCCGCGGTAATACGGAGGGTCCAAGCGTTATCCGGATTCATTGGGTTTAAAGGGTGCGCAGGCGGAATAATAAGTCAGTGGTGAAATCCTACAGCTTAACTGTAGAACTGCCATTGATACTGTTATTCTTGAGTACAGTTGTAGTGGGCGGAATGTGTTATGTAGCGGTGAAATGCATAGATATGACACAGAACACCGATCGCGAAGGCAGCTCACTAAGCTGTAACTGACGCTCAGGCACGAAAGCGTGGGGAGCAAACAGGATTAGATACCCTGGTAGTCCACGCCGTAAACTATGATTACTCGTTGTTGGCGATATACTGTCAGCGACTGAGCGAAAGCATTAAGTAATCCACCTGGGGAGTACGATCGCAAGATTGAAACTCAAAGGAATTGACGGGGGCCCGCACAAGCGGAGGAGCATGTGGTTTAATTCGATGATACGCGAGGAACCTTACCTGGGCTTAAATGTAGAATGACAACTCCGGAAACGGAGCCTTCCTTCGGGACATTTTACAAGGTGCTGCATGGTTGTCGTCAGCTCGTGCCGTGAGGTGTCGGGTTAAGTCCCATAACGAGCGCAACCCCTATTCTTAGTTGCCATCAGGTAATGCTGGGGACTCTAAGAAAACTGCCTACGCAAGTAGTGAGGAAGGTGGGGATGACGTCAAATCAGCACGGCCCTTATGTCCAGGGCTACACACGTGCTACAATGGTCGATACAGAGGGTCGCTACCTGGTGACAGGATGCTAATCTCTAAACTCGATCTCAGTTCGGATCGAAGTCTGCAACTCGACTTCGTGAAGTCGGATTCGCTAGTAATCGCATATCAGCAATGATGCGGTGAATACGTTCCCGGGCCTTGTACACACCGCCCGTCAAGCCATGGAAGCTGGGGGTACCTGAAGTTCGTGACCGCAAGGAGCGACCTAGGGTAAAACTAGTAACTGGGGCTAAGTCGTAACAAGGTAGCCGTACCGGAAGGTGTGGCTGGAATACCTCCTTTCTAGAGTGGTTTATTATTATTTTCTGTTTATTCAGAATCTGATATTTGTTATTATTATAGGATGCTTCATTTTTTATTTTTTTCCCAAACGAGCAGCGTAATGCTTCTTACAAATACGAAGCTAAGGAATATTGTATGAGTTTATCTCACAGTCCCGTAGCTCAGTTGGTTAGAGCACTACACTGATAATGTAGGGGTCCGCAGTTCAAATCTGCGCGGGACTACAAGAATCGCTTGGGGGATTAGCTCAGTTGGCTAGAGCGCTTGCCTTGCACGCAAGAGGTCAAGGGTTCGACTCCCTTATTCTCCACAAAACTTTCAAACGAGAAAGTTATTAAATTGAAATATTGAACAGGAAACTAGCTCAAAGGTTAGAGCGTCCCGACTTATAAATCGGGAAGGTCAAGGGTTCGACTCCCTTATTATCCACAATTCGTAAATTTTTAAGCGAAAGAAGTTCTTTGACATATTGAGAGAAAATACAACGAGCAACTGATGTATTAATACATCAAGTTAATTATAATAATTATAATAAAAATAAGAAAGTTACTAAGAGCGTACGGCGGATGCCTTGGCTCTCAGAGGCGATGAAGGACGTGATAAGCTGCGATAAGCTTCGGGTAGGTGCAAATAACCTTTTATCCGGAGATTTCCGAATGGGGCAACCCTCCCGACTGAAGGTCGGGAATCCTGAAAAGGAAGCTAACCCGGTGAACTGAAACATCTAAGTAACCGGAGGAAGAGAAAACAATAGTGATTCCCCAAGTAGTGGCGAGCGAACGGGGAACAGCCCAAACCGAAGTTGTTAAGGCAATTTCGGGGTTGTAGGACTGTGATAATGGACTATAAATTTGTAACAGAATATTTCTGGAAAGTTAAACCATAGAAGGTGAAAGTCCTGTAAGTGAAACAAATTTATTACCTAACAGTATCCTGAGTACCACGGGACCGGAGAAATCCTGTGGGAATCTGCCAGCACCATCTGGTAAGGCTAAATACTACTGAGAGACCGATAGTGTACAAGTACCGTGAGGGAAAGGTGAAAAGTACTTCGAACAGAAGAGTGAAATAGAACCTGAAACCGTGCGCTTACAAGCGGTCGGAGGCAAATATTCTGATTTATCAGAATTAGTAGCTGACGGCGTGCCTTTTGCATAATGAGCCTACGAGTTACTCCTCTCTAGCAAGGTTAATTCTGATAACAGTTGGAGCCGAAGCGAAAGCAAGTCTTAACAGGGCGATCAGTTAGAGGGGGTAGACGCGAAACCTTGTGATCTATCCATGGTCAGGTTGAAGTTCCGGTGACACGGAATGGAGGACCGAACCAGTACACGTTGAAAAGTGTTTGGATGAACTGTGGATAGGGGTGAAAGGCTAATCAAACTAGGAGATAGCTCGTACTCCCCGAAATGCTTTTAGGAGCAGCCTCGAGGTAGAGTGTTATGGAGGTAGAGCACTGATTGGACTAGGGGGCTTCACCGCCTGCCAAATCCAGACAAACTCCGAATGCCATAACATATACTCGGGAGTGAGGCTATGGGTGCTAAGGTCCATAGCCGAGAGGGAAACAACCCAGAGCATCAGCTAAGGTCCCTAAATATATACTAAGTTGAACTAACGAAGTCTGATTGCATAGACAGCTAGGATGTTGGCTTGGAAGCAGCCATTCATTTAACGAGTGCGTAACAGCTCACTAGTCGAGCGATCGGGCATGGATGATAATCGGGCATTAAGTATATTACCGAAGCTATGCCATCCGCCAATAGGCGTGATGGGTAGGGGAGCATTCCAGTCTGCGTAGAAGATGTATCATAAGATATGTTGGAGCGTCTGGAAAAGAAAATGTAGGCATAAGTAACGATAATGCAGGCGAGAAACCTGCACACCGAAAGACTAAGGTTTCCTGATCAACGCTAATCGGATCAGGGTTAGTCGGGTCCTAAGGCGTAACCGAAGGGTGAAGTCGATGGACAACAGGTTAATATTCCTGTACTAGCAAATACTGCGATGAGATGACGAAGTTGTGAAAGGTCTGCGTACTGACGGAATAGTACGTTGAAGAGTGTAGGTATAGATTTAGTAGGCAAATCCGCTAATTCTGCTGAAACTCGATAGTACCGTGAGTCTTCGGACAAGCGGATAATGACCCTAACCATACTTCCAAGAAAAACCTCTAAGCTTCAGGTATTTGCTACCCGTACCATAAACCGACACAGGTGGTCGAGGAGAGAATCCAAAGGTGCTCGAGTGATTCATAGCTAAGGAACTAGGCAAAATAGTCCTGTAACTTCGGGAGAAAGGACGCCCCGAGCAATCGGGGTCGCAGTGAAATGACCCAGGCGACTGTTTATCAAAAACACATGGCTTTGCTAAATTTAAAGATGACGTATAAGGCCTGACACCTGCCCGGTGCCGGAAGGTTAAGAGGAGGAGTTATTGCGATTTATCGTAAGAAGCCCTGAATTGAAGCCCCGGTAAACGGCGGCCGTAACTATAACGGTCCTAAGGTAGCGAAATTCCTTGTCGGGTAAGTTCCGACCTGCACGAATGGTGCAACGATCTGGGTACTGTCTCAGCTATGAGCTCGGTGAAATTGTAGTTCCGGTGAAGATGCCGGATACCCGCAACGGGACGGAAAGACCCCGTGAACCTTCACTACAGCTTAACATTGACATTGGATAAATGATGTGTAGGATAGGTGGGAGACTATGAAGTGGCTTCGCCAGGAGTCATGGAGTCAACCTTGAAATACCACCCTTTATTTATCTGGTGCCTAATCTCGCATTAGGCGAGAAACAGTGTTTGGTGGGTAGTTTGACTGGGGTGGTCGCCTCCAAAAGAGTAACGGAGGCTTTCAAAGGTACCCTCAGCATGATTGGTAACCATGCGCAGAGTGCAATAGCATAAGGGTGCTTGACTGTGAGACTTACAAGTCGAACAGGTAGGAAACTAGGATATAGTGATCCGGCGATTCCGCATGGAAGGGTCGTCGCTCAAAGGATAAAAGGTACTCCGGGGATAACAGGCTTATCACTCCCAAGAGCTCATATCGACGGAGTGGTTTGGCACCTCGATGTCGGCTCGTCACATCCTGGGGCTGGAGAAGGTCCCAAGGGTTGGGCTGTTCGCCCATTAAAGTGGCACGCGAGCTGGGTTCAGAACGTCGCGAGACAGTTCGGTCCCTATCTGTTGTGGGCGTTGGAAATTTGAGAGGACCTGATCCTAGTACGAGAGGACCGGATTGGACAAACCTCTGGTGTACCTGTTGTGGCGCCAGCCGCATCGCAGGGTAGCTACGTTTGGATGAGATAAGTGCTGAAAGCATCTAAGCACGAAACTCACCTCAAGATGAGATTTCCTTTAAGGGTCGTTGTAGACTACGACGTTGATAGGCTACAGGTGTAAAGACAGTAATGTCAAAGCTGAGTAGTACTAATTACCCATACGCTTTTTTATTAAGATGATTTTACTGATGTTAATCTTGTGTTTTCTTTCATATATATGTCAATTTTTTTAAAGATATTTATTCTGATGTTTATTTCAGAAAAGATCTTTAGGTGACTATAGCGGTGAGGTCCACCTCTTCCCATTCCGAACAGAGAAGTTAAGCCCACCTGCGCAGATGGTACTGCTATTTTTGTGGGAGAGTATGTCGTTGCCAAATTTTTTAAAACCCATTCGTTAATTCGAATGGGTTTTTTTTTGCTTTTACACTACCCTATTTACATTTTATGACTATTTTTGAAGAAAAAAGTTAATGACGTTGTTTAAAAAATCTTTATTCCTATTAATTTTTGGAATCTCATTCTGTAATATTATTTATGCTGATTCCCTTGATAGTTTATCTGCTGTAAAATCTGATTCTAATGCAGTTTTTTATTTCTATAATAACAATGACTCCATATTACCTGTATATTATCATATAGATACTACTCTATCAGAATCTCAAGATTATAACCCATTAAATCAATCCGGATTATTTAATAGTAGTCTGGGAAATATTGGATTAGCACATCAGAATCTGTTTTTCAACCCGAATAAAAATACTGAATTTAGCTTTGGGGTAAATACTTTTAATGGTTTTCTTTATTCAAATAATGAAATAAAATATTACAAGAACATAAAACCATATACAAACCTTCGCTATGTAATGGGTGATAAGAAAGAACAATATTTTCATGTTATTCACTCACATAGCTTTGGCGAAGGACTTTCTTTTGCAATTGATTTTAAATTTATCAACTCTATAGGTGCATACGAAAGGCAATTTGCTGATGATAAAAATCTAGTGCTAAACACTCAATATAAAACAAAAAATAAACGATATGGAATTATCGCTAACTATATCCACAATAAAATAAATGTAAATGAAAGTGGTGGGATAATTGCTGACAGCGTATTTGAGCAAAACCTTGAAAATGATAGGTCTCTTATTTCAGTGAATTTATTGAGTGCCGAAAATTTGATAAAAAACTCAAGCATATTCGTTAATCAGCATTTTTATTTATCTAAAGATTATAATGTAGTTATTGCGGACACCACAAATGACTCAATAATAGTAAAACAGCCTATTAAAAAAAGATTCAAATTAGGTCGCATATCTCATTCTTTTTCATGGTCAAAAAATAATTACTGTTATACTGATTTTGATCCACTTAATTCGTTCTACCAAAGCTATGATACAGTTGTTGATTCAATACAAACTTTTGATTCTACTTATTATTTGAAAGTTGAAAATCAATTTTCGTGGTCAAACTTAAATATTAATGACAAGCCTGAAGATAAAGCTGTTTTTCTTTATTTCAGATTAAAACATCTTTATGCTGAAATTGGGGGATATTCTGATAAAAAGTTCTTTTCACAAATAATTCCCTCTGGAGGATTTTCTGTTTTTGTTCTAAAAAGTTTCAGATTAAATTGTGATGCAAATATTGTAATTGGTGATTATAATGATAGTGATTTAAATTTACATGCACAAATTCAACAGTATCTGGGTGTTAAAGATAAAAATCTGGGACTTCTGATTTTAGATGCAAATTTTTTAAATAAAGAAGTAAACTATTTCTATCAAAATTATAATAGTAATCACTTCAGATGGGAAAATAATTTTAAAAAACAACAGATAATTTCAGGAAATGCTACCTATAAATACAAAGGATGGCAAACAGGGATAAATTATCACCTTTTGAATAATTTTATTTTTCTAAATTCTGTAGCTCACCCTCAACAAGCTGATGAATCATTTTCAATTTTTCAAGCATTTTTATACAAGAATTTTATACTTGGAAAATTCAATATCGATAATCATATTGTTTATCAAAACGTTTCAAATTCTTCAATTTTACAATTACCTGAAATTTTGGCAAATGTAAAAATTCAGTTTACTCAGATTTTATTTAAAAATGCAGCTATTATTCAACCTGGAGTCAATATTTATTACAACTCCCTTTATTATGCAAATTCATATATGCCTGCATTACGTAGCTTTTATATTCAAAATGATAAAGAAATCGGGAATTTTATTTATGCAGATATTTTCTTAAATCTAAAAATTAAAAGAACCAGATTTTTCATTAAATATCAAAACATTAATGGTTTATTTTCAGGATATAATTATTACTTAACTCCGCATTATCCTATGCAGGATGCTTCATTTAAATTTGGACTTATCTGGAAATTTTATGATTAATATTTAGATTTTTTTTTAAGCTATTCCTCTCTCCTTCTTTATCTGATTATATGCAGTACTAAGTTTCTGGAATTTCTCTTTTGCCGCTTTTATAATATCTTCGCCAAGATGACTTACCTTATCGGGATGATATTTTACAGCCATTTTTCTATACGCTTTTTTTATTTCATCATCTGAAGCATCGGGTGTTGTTTCAAGAATTTTATATGCACTTGTACTATCTTTAACAAACATTGCCTTGATTGAATTAAATTCGCTAGAATCTAACCCAAGAAAACCGGAAATACTGCTAATCATATTGACTTCTCTTTCGTGAGTTTTCCCATCCGCCATTGCAATACCAAAAAGAAAATGCAATAGTTGCAACCTGGAAGCGTACTCCATATATTGTTTAATTTGAATACTTACATCATAAACATTAATGTCTTGTTTGAGAACTTCACGAAGCATGCTGATATTTCTATTGGCGATTTCTTCCCCAAACTGGGTATTAAAAAATCTTTTAACAAAATCAAGTTCAGATTTCAGAACCTTACCATCAGCTTTCATAACAGCTGCTGCCAGAACCAATAAACTTACACTAAAATCAGTAGCTTGAGTTTTGCCTGTTTCCTGGTCGGGTTTGTATGCATAAGTTCCACTTTGCATTCCATCGAACATAGAACCAAAGACAAAACCAAGAATCCCACCAATAGGTCCGCCAAAAGCCCAACCAAGCCCCCCTCCTATCCATTTTCCATAACTCGATTTTCTCTTACTATGAGTTGATTTTTCATCGTTATCATAAGGATGTCCATTGCTTGTTTTTTTTCTTGAAGATGATTTTCCGTAATTCATAAAAAAATATATTATAATTATTACTACTACAGTTGTTAATATGTATGACATTTAAGCTTTGATTGAATTTAAGGCTGCAAATTTACAAATCTATGTTGAATATTTATTAAAGTTTAAGATATTATCCCTGAAAAAAATCAATGAGCTAAATCGAAGCAAGACTATCAAAATATCAAATTGAAATTTCTTTCAGTACTATGATGAGTAGTAGAGTATTAAACTAATTTATCCCAATACGCTGCGCTATCTGGATTCGTTACACTTACAATTTTCAATGCACTTTGTTATTGAAATTTGAATTTCACTAAAAAAAAACCTCCCAAAACAATGTTCTGGAAGGGTTTTAATATTGGAATTAAAAATATTATTAAATATTTTCACTCAAAGGTAAACCATATTCTTCAACCATTTTGATACCCATTGTTTCAAGCTGATCAAGCACAGGGTTATAAATTTCAGGAATTACAGGAATATGAACACCTGTAGTTTTAATCTTTCCTTCAAGTAACATATCAACGGCACAGGCAGCAGGTAAAGCTACTGTTCTGGCAATTGAAGTATCAGTTTTCAAAGTTCCAAAATCCAGCATTCTTGATTTTATTACTTCCCTGTTTCCATTAGGATATCTTGCCACAAAAGTATGTTGCATAACAACCATATCTCTTTCATCACCACTTATCATCATTTTATCAATCATTAAATCAGAAGTAATTTCAAATGGAGAATCTTCTTTTCTACTCATTTGTTCATCAGAAAATAAACCAATCCATTCTAAAGCAACAATAGAATTTGCATCTTCAGCAACACCAAGTTTAGCAGCTACTTTAGCTTTGATATTTTCAGAACTATCATCATCTATCATTTTTGCCATAAAATCGGCGTACGACATTCCTTCCAGGTTAAACTTATCATAACTAATAAGATTAAGTGCTTTGAATGAATCAATAATTTCGCACCATTTATCATAACGGAAAGTTCCTCTAAACATGGTTTTTGTTTTAGGAATACCGTATAATTTTACGTAAGGCAATGAATTTCTGTTAGGATAAACTTCCAAATCACCAACTTCAGGAAAAGTAAGTTCTATTGGATTTTTAAATAAATCTTCGGTTGGTACATAAGTAACTATACCGTTACGAAGATATTTTCCGTCGTTATTTCCGGCCATTACAACACCTTTCGGTGCCCATGAGAATTTATATTTAAAAGGATTTTCTTCAACCTCAGGGGCAACAAGCGCACCACAGAAAGAATAAAATTCTTCAATTTCACCCTCTTTTTCATGAACATTATCAATAATCCGCATTGCTGACATGTGGTCGATTCCCGGATCAAGACCAATCTCATTAAGAATTAGAATTCCTGCTTTTTTTGCTTCTTTATCAAGAGCATACATTTCTGGTTTTACATAAGAAGTTGTAACCATATTTTTCTTATGTTTAACACAAATTTTTGCTACCGTAACATGATAAGCATAAGGCAATAAACTTACTGTTAGATCGTGCTCAGCAATCATTTTATCAAGAGTTTCTTCATCATCAACAGTCCACGCAATTGAAGTGCCATTTTCATGTCCAACAATCATTTTATCAGCTTTGGATTTTGTTCGAGTGGCAACTGTAACAAAATAATCCTTTTGTAATAAATACTGAACTATTGGTTTTACAACCATTCCCGCTCCGAGAATTAAAACTTTTTTCATTTTAGTTTTTTTTCGATTAATAATTTATTTATTTATTATTTTATGGTTTTATTGTTTCTTAGTTTCACAATCTTACCATCCCATCATTTAATCATTACAAATATTCAGCAATATATTTAAAACCTGGTGTCAACTCACCTTTATGCAGAACCATAGCTTTTTTAATTGGTTTTGGTAAATCCAATAATTTAAAAGTTACATCATAATCGGCAGTTACAATATCTTTTACGAATTTTTCCAGAGCATCTCCAAAAGAAATTGAGGATTCGCGTGGTAATTCGCTTGGCAAAATATCTACCGACATAATTAATAATCCCCTGCCTTCGAACCCCATAGTTGGTTTTCTTGTAATCGGGTCATAAACAAAAATAGGATCCTCAATTTCAGTTCCAATATGAGTACATTCAATTGAACCATCAGGGTCGCAGGTAATATCTCCTATCACAGTAAGTTTAGGATTTTCATCAGTATAAATCTTTTCAAGATAATCCTTTGTGATAATTCGTGGATAACGTTCTTCCCAATACATGCAATTCATCAAAACACTAAGATGTGGAATATATTTTTCAAACTGATCTTTATATTTCTCAGGATGTGAATAATAATCCTGCAAATCAAATTTTGTATTTGAATCAATTGGTTCTGATAAGTCTGCTTCTTTAAATACTATTTTATAAAGCACATTATTAGGTAAGTTCGGAGTTCTTTGAAGCTCTAACAATTCCGAAGGACTAACTTCTTTTATTGGCAAAAGAGCGGCAATTTCCTGCGCTCCCATGCTAACATTTCCATATCCTGTAAAACCAATTGTAAGAGGAGTAATTTCCTTAGGTAAACCATTAACTGCAATTTCGTGACCAACTTTTGAAATATCATTTTTGGCTTCTTCAAGAGAATTATATTTGTGAGATTGTTTTAGTTTGAGAAAAGGTGTGTCAATTCCAAAATGCTTTAACCGTAGTCCCAACGACCATAATGAGTTTATCATTCCGGCAAGTCCTGCAAATTTCCCAAAGAAAATTAGTCTTTTCCCCTGATCGTCAGAAATTCTCTCATACTCAATTAAATTACATTTCAGCTCCATCATTTTCTTAAGCATGGGCATGTTATATTCCTGTCCTTTAATAACATGGGAAAAGAAAATATAGGTCTTATCTTTTTCAAAAAATGAAATTGGCATTTCTTTGACACCAAAAATAACCGGCGCTTTTTCAAGACTATCAACAATTGTGGCACCTGAATCAATAAACTCTTTATCTTTAAAAATTCTTTTAGGAGAATTCATAACTAATGCTTCTAAATCGTTTTCAACAATAATTTTTTTAATATGTTTTGGAGTAATTGCCACTCTTCTCTCCATTACATATTTGTCTTCATGTCTGATGCCAAATATTTTATTCATAATAGTTTTATTAAATTTGTATACAATTATTAAACAACAAAATTATAAATTTTTTTTCATCAAAATTTATTTATTATGAAAAAACTCTTAACATTTTTCTTTATTTTTATTTCAACAATTTTGCTTTCACAAAAATATACTGAATTAGCATTAACCCCTCCAATGGGTTGGAATAGTTGGAATAAATTTGCTTGTAATATTAATGAAACTACTATAAAAGAAATAGCTGACGCAATGGTAACAAGCGGAATGAAAGATGCAGGTTATGAATATATTGTAATTGATGATTGCTGGCAAATAGACCGCGATAGCTTAGGTAATATTATTATTGATCCCGATAGATTTCCTTCAGGAATGAAAGAGCTTGCAGATTATATTCACTCGAAAGGCTTAAAATTTGGAATTTATTCTGATGCGGGAACTAAGACTTGTCAGGGACGACCAGGTAGCCGAGGGTATGAGTTTCAAGACGCAAGAACTTATGCTGCATGGGAAGTTGATTATTTAAAATACGATTGGTGTAATCATGGAAAACAAAATCCCGAAGCATCATATTCAATAATGCGTGATGCTCTTGCAAAAGCAGGAAGACCAATAGTTTTTAGTATTTGTGAATGGGGTACAAATAAACCTTGGATATGGGCAAAAGACATTGGGCATTTGTGGAGAACTTCAGAAGATATTTTAAATTGCTGGGATTGCACAACAAATTGGGGAGGTATGGGTTGGCCATTAATATTAGATAAACAAGTGGGGCTTGAAAAATACTCAGGACCCGGACACTGGAACGATCCTGATATGCTTGAAGTAGGAAATAGCGGACTTACATTTATCGAATCCAAAGCACATTTCAGTCTGTGGTGTATGCTTGCCGCACCACTTATGGCAGGTAACGATCTTAGAAATATGACCGAAGAAACCAGGGAAATTCTTACAAATAAAGAAGTTATTGCAATTGATCAGGACATACTTGGAATACAAGGTTTTAAAATTATTGATGAAGGTGATTTTGAAATATGGGAAAAGCCTCTTATAAATGGAGATATTGCAATATGTTTATTTAACAGAGGTAATAAAACAATTGTAAAAGAAATCACCTGGGAGGAACTGAATATTTCTGAAAATTTTAAAATAAGAGACATTTGGCTGAAAAAAAACATAGGAAAGACAAAAAATAATTTCAAAACAGAAATTGTAGCTCACTCTGTTGTTTTACTGAGATTATCTTTGGAGAAATTGTAATTGATGAGAATTAGAATAGAATGGATATAGCAATGATAACACTCCTAAAATTCAAAAAGAATAAAAAATAGAAAAATATTTATTTGAAATTTATTATTTATTTACTAAAGGTTAGTTACTTTTTATATAATTTTGCACATTCATTTTTTTTATCAAAAAACATTAATTATCAAGCAAATAAAAATATTAAATATCAATATCAAATATAGGAGATTATTACGATGACAAAGCAAAAACATGTTTATCTCTTCGGAGATAAAAAAGCAGACGGGAATTCAAGTATGAAAAATCTGCTTGGCGGAAAAGGTGCCAACCTTGCAGAAATGAACCTTATTGGAGTACCTGTACCTCCAGGATTTACAATTACAACAGAAATATGCACAGCATATAATAATATTGGAAAAGATAAAGCAGTTGAGCTAATAAAAACAGAAGTTGAAGCTGGTATCCGTTTTGTTGAAAATGTGATGGGAACCAAATTTGGGGATAAAGAAAACCCGCTACTTATGTCAGTACGTTCAGGAGCCAGAGCATCAATGCCCGGGATGATGGATACTGTTCTTAATCTTGGATTAAATGACAAGGCTGTCGAAGGTATTGCAAAAAGATCAGGAAACGAAAGATTTGCATGGGATTCATATCGTAGGTTTGTTCAAATGTATGGAGATGTTGTTCTTGGCATGAAACCTGAATCTAAAGAAGATGTTGACCCTTTTGAAGCAATTATCGAAAATTTAAAAGAAGAAAAAAATATTATTAATGACAACGAACTTTCTACTGAAGATTTAAAAGAACTGGTTACAAATTTTAAAAATGCAGTAAAAGAAAAAACCGGACATGATTTTCCTGATGATCCATGGGAACAGCTTTGGGGATCAATAATGGCAGTTTTCGACAGTTGGATGAACGATCGCGCAATTTATTATCGCCAACTAAATAATATTCCTGCAGCATGGGGAACAGCTGTAAATGTACAAGCAATGGTTTTTGGAAATATGGGTTCTAAATCAGCTACAGGTGTTGCTTTTACACGTGATGCAGGAACCGGAGAAAATTTATTTAATGGTGAATATCTTATTGATGCTCAAGGCGAAGATGTAGTTGCTGGTATTCGCACACCTCAACAAATTACAAAAGAAGGCTCATTAAGATGGGCTAAGTTAGCAGACGTTAGTGAAGAAAATAGAAAAAATGATTTTCCTTCCCTTGAAGAAGCTATGCCTTCTCTTTTCAAAGAATTATTTGATACTCAAAATAAACTTGAAAATCATTATAAGGATATGCAGGATCTTGAATTTACAATTCAGGATGGAAAACTTTGGTTATTACAAACTCGTAACGGAAAACGTACCGGTGGAGCAATGGTTAACATTGCAATAGACATGTTAGAAGAAGGAATGATTGACGAAAAGACTGCATTACTTAGACAAGAACCAAACAAACTTGATGAATTACTTCACTCAGTTTTTGATCAGGATGCAATTGATAAAGCAAATGCAATAGCCAAAGGTTTGCCAGCTTCTCCGGGGGCTGCAACAGGCCAGATAGTATTTTTTGCTGATGAAGCTGAAAATTGGGCTGAGAAAGGGAAGAATGTAATCCTTGTTCGTATCGAAACTTCACCTGAAGATTTAAAAGGAATGAACGTTGCAAAAGGAATTCTTACAGCTCGTGGCGGAATGACTTCACATGCTGCTGTTGTAGCTCGTGGAATGGGTAAATGTTGTATTTCAGGTGCTGGTGAAATTAAAATAAACTATAAAGAAAAGACTTTAACTGTAAACGGACTTACTTTAAATGAAGGCGATTGGATTTCTCTTGACGGGTCTACTGGAAAAGTTTATAACGAAAAAATCAGTACAATTGACCCAGAACTAAGTGGTAATTTCGGAAAAATTATGGATCTTGCTGATAAATACTCAAGAATGCTTGTAAGAACTAATGCGGATTCACCAAGAGATTCTCAGATAGCAAGAAATTTTGGAGCTCAAGGAATTGGACTATGCCGCACAGAACATATGTTTTTCGAGGGTGACAGAATTATTGCAATGCGTGAGATGATTCTTGCAGATGATGAAACAGGCAGACGTAAAGCTTTAGACAAACTATTACCAATTCAACGAGAAGATTTTGAAGGTATTTTCGAAGCAATGCAAGATTTACCGGTAACAGTTAGATTACTTGATCCACCACTTCACGAATTTGTTCCTCACGAAGATAAGAATCAAAAAGAAATGGCTGATCAAATGGGAATTTCTGTTGAAGAGATTAAACAAAAAGTTGATGATCTTGCAGAATTCAACCCAATGTTAGGACACAGAGGTTGTCGTTTAGGAAATACTTATCCTGAAATTACTGAGATGCAAGCTCGTGCAATTATAGAAGCTGCTCTTAATCTACAGGAAAAAGGTGTTAATGCAAAACCTGAAATTATGATTCCTTTAACAGGAACTTATAATGAAATGAAAATGCAGGAAGATATTGTAAGAGCAACAATAGAAAAGGTATTTGCTGAAAGAAACAAAAAAATTGATTATCTTGTTGGTACGATGATTGAAATTCCAAGAGCTGCACTTACTGCTGATAAAATTGCAGAATCAGCTGAATTTTTCTCTTTTGGAACTAATGATCTTACTCAAATGACTTTCGGTTATTCAAGAGATGATGCAGGGAAATTTTTACCTGTTTACCTTAAAAAAGGTATTCTTGAAAATGATCCTTTCCAGGTTATTGACCAAACCGGTGTTGGACAACTTATGAAAATAGCAGTTGATAAAGGACGCAAAACACGTAAAAATATTAAAATTGGTATTTGTGGAGAACATGGTGGCGAACCATCTTCAGTTGAATTCTGTAACACATTAGGATTTAATTATGTAAGCTGCTCACCTTACAGAGTACCGATTGCACGATTGGCTGCTGCACAAGCTGTTCTTAAACAATCTTAATATTATTGAAAATAAAACATCAAAAGCTGATTTATAAAAATCAGCTTTTTTCTCTTAAAAGTTAAAAGTATAAATGATTATTTAATACTTTTATGTAGATAAATTTTTTTACTAAACTCACTATTATAATTATGGATTTAAAAACAAAGTTATCTGAAGCTGTTAAAAATCATAAAAATGTTCTTTCAAATACCGGAAGAAAAGAGATGATAAAAGAAGCAGTTGAAAACAAAGAGGCAATAATTGCCAAAGGTGGTGCTCTTGTAACATGGACACCAATAGAATCAACCGGACGAAGTCCAAAAGATACTGTTATTGTTAAACGAAATAAAAGTGAAAAAAATATCGACTGGACTTCTCCAAATAATGTCCCTATTGATGAAGAAACATTCAACATGATTTTTAATGAGGCATTGGAAATTATGTCAACAAAAGAAAAAATGTATGTTACAGATAGAGTTGTTGGAGCTGACAGTAAATATGCACTTCCGGTAAAAACCGTTACTGATCAATCATTGATGGGTGTTTTTACTGATAATATGTTCAGACCTGTTCCTAAAGATATTAAAAAAAGTGTTTTTTATGAAAATGGTTTTTATCTTTTACATCTCCCATACAACAAACTTGATTCTTCAAAATACGTAGGAAAACTGAGAGAAATACCAAATGGTGAAACTTCAAATATGGCTGTAGCAATGGACTTTGATCGTAAAATTGGAGTTATTGTTGGCTCTGCTTATGGTGGTAGTGTAAAGAAAATGTTATTTACGGTTATGAATTATTTACTCCCTTTTGAAGGAGTATTACCACTTCACTGTTCTGCAAATGAAGGTAGCAACGGCGATTCAGCACTTCTTCTTGGTTTATCAGGCACAGGAAAAACTTCATTATCTGCCGATCCAACGAGAGCCCTTTTAGGTGATGATGAACATGGTTGGAGCGAAACAGGTATTGCAAATTTCGAAAATGGATGCTATGCAAAAATGATAAATATTCATCCAGTAAAAGAAAAAGATATTTTTGATGCTGTAATGCATAAAGATAATTATTTAGATCATGGAGTTATTATTGAAAATGCAATGATTTATCCAAATGGAGAAATTGACTATTTTGATGAGAGATTCACTCCAAACTCAAGAGCATCATATCCATTAACTTATTTAAAAAACATTAAAGAATCATCAACTTCCGGTCATCCATCAACAATATTATTTCTTACTGCTGATGCATATGGTGTTTTACCTCCTGTATCTCAATTAAATTCAGACCAAGCCATGCTTTGGTTTTTGATGGGATACACAAGTAAACTTGCCGGAACTGAAACAGGAGTTACTGAACCTCAAGCAACTTTTTCAAGATTTTTCGGACAACCATTTATGCCATCAAATCCTGATGTTTACGCTGGTATGCTTGGTGAAAAAATGAAAAAATTCAACACTAAAGTTTTCCTTATTAACACAGGATGGAGTGGTGGAGCATACGGAACCGGAAAAAGAATTGACATTACTCTTACAAGAGCAATGGTTGAGGCTGCTTTATCAGGTACTCTTGAAAACGTTGAGTACGAATATGATGGATTATTCCATGTGAATATTCCAAAAACTTGTCCAAATGTTCCTTCAAAAATATTATTTGCAAAAAATACTTGGGAAAACAAGGATGATTATGATAATACTGCAGTAAAATTAGCAAAGCAATTTTCTTCAGCTTTTGACAAAGCATATGGAAATAAAGGCATTAAAGAAAGTGTTGTAAAAGAATGTCCGGGAAAATAATTATTTTCATTTCATTCATAATTTTTCTGTAATCAATAAATATATAAGGTCTCAATTTCTGAGACCTTTTTTTTTTGAAATTTGACGTAAATTTTTTAAAAGTTGATAGAATTCATTTCAAAACTAAAAACAAACAAGTTAATTGATAGTAACACTAAATCAAGAAATTACAGCAATATTTCAATCATTTTATAATTTTTATTAAAAATCTATCAAAACTTTTAATAAAATAAATATTCAAGGAACTATTAAGAAAGCATAGTATTGTCAATGATTTCAGTAAACTATTATAAAAAATATTTATTAGAGAATATATCAATTTATTAATTATGTTCTTTATTATCTTGGATTTTATGATATTTAATGTATCTTTGTTAAAATTAACCAAAAATTTTTTATTATGTCAACTGGTATTGTTAAGTTTTTTAATGCAAAAAAAGGATTTGGATTTATTATTGATGATGAAACAAAAGAAGATATTTTTGTTCATTCTTCAGGACTAAATGGCGAGATTCAGGAAAACGATCACGTATCTTACGAAATTCAAGAAGATACTAGAGGTAAAAAAGCTATAGGTGTGGCTGTAGTAGATTAACAGTCTTCCTTTAAAAAAAGTTAAAGCTCTTTCGTCCGAAAGAGCTTTTTTTTTCATAAAAAAAACAGGATATCAATATGAAACCCTGTTTTATAAAATATTATTATTTTCTATTGATTAAGCATAACCGGCATAACCAGCATTAGAATTTCTTCATTTTTATTATCTTCTTCAACAGGTAAAACAATACCGGCACGATTAGGAGCCGACATTTCAATTTTCACATCATCACCATCAATATTACTCAACATTTCTAAAAGAAACTTCGAGTTAAACCCAATTTCCATATCATCTCCCTCATAATTACATGTTAATCTTTCTTTTGCTTCGTTAGCAAAATCAACATCTTCGGATGAGAGCACAAGTTCTTTTCCAGAAATTTTAAAACGAACCTGATGAGTTGATTGGTTAGCAAAAATTGCAACCCTTTTAATTGAAACTAATAATGCATTTCTTGATATTGTTAATACATTAGGATTTTCATTTGGAATTACAGCTTCATAATTTGGATATTTTCCTTCTATCAATCTACACGAAAGATTTACATTACCAAAAGTAAAAAATGCATTTGTCTCATTATACTCAATTTTTACAGGTACATCAGCACACGAGAGAGTATTTTTAAGTTGATTTAAGGGTTTCTTTGGTAAAATAAAAGAGGAGGATTTTTCAGCCTTTATGTCTTTTCTTTTATAGCGAACAAGTTTATGTGCATCCGTTGCCACAAAAATTGTTTCGTCGGATGACAGATCACAGAATACACCTGACATAACCGGTCTCAATTCATCGGTACCGGCAGCAAATACAGTTTTATTAAATGCACTCACAAGAATTGATGAATCAATATTTAGTTCGGTAATATCTTCCTTAATAGGAGTTTGAGGAAACTCATCACTTTTATGCCCAACAAGTCGATATTTTCCTTCGCCTGCCGATAATTCAATTCCAAGTGTGTTTTCATTAACGTTTATAGTAACCGGAACATCAGCAAAAGTTTTTAGTGTATCAAGCATAATTTTTGCAGGTATTGCAATAATTCCCGGCTCACCAGAATTAGTAAGCTTTACTGTTACTGTCATGGTAGTTTCCAAATCAGAAGCAGTAATTAAAAGATCATCTCCTTTTAGTTCGAATAAAAAATCATCAAGTATTGGTAGTGTATTACTTGTATTTAGCACACCACTAAGGATTTGCAAATTCTTAAGCAATACTGAACTTGAAACAATAAATTTCATATTTTTAAATTTTATAGAGTTTTATATTTTCAAAATTATTGTGTAAAGTTATTAAAAAAAAATATCTTTTAATAATTTATAAACAATTCTTTCTTAATAATTTTTTTATACTAAAAATCAGAATTTTTTTTCCTCTCCCTTAAGTAATCTTTTAATATTATTTTTATGTGTAATTGGAACAAAAACTGCAACTACTATCGAAAGAATAATTAGAGGTACTTCTTCTGTATTAAGAATAAAAATCACAACAATTGGGAAAGCAATTGAAGATAATATTGATGAAACAGAAACAATTCTGGAAATAAAAAGAACTACAAGAAAAAGCCCGGCAATAATTAAAGAAGCCAGTGGAAATAATGCAATTCCAACTCCTAAAAGAGTCGCAACACCTTTTCCACCATGAAATCCAACATAAATAGGAAAGATATGACCCAACACAGCAGATGTAGCAAGTATTATTTTGAAATAAATAAACTGATTGCCTACAAAATCAAAAAGGAAAAAATTTGCAATATATACTGCTATCCATCCTTTAAAAATATCAATTATCAAAACAGGAATACCTGCTTTCCAGCCTAAAACTCTAATAGTGTTTGTGGCTCCGGCATTCCCACTACCCATTTTCCTGATATCAACTTTAAAAAATATCCTTCCTATCCAAACAGAAGAAGGTATTGAACCTATTAAAAAAGCAAGAATAATTAGTATTATAAGTAAAAAATAATTCATATTTCTTTTTCTGATTTCAAATTAAACAGCATAAATATTGTACTGAAAATTTATTGTTTTTAAAAATATTTCTTCATTCTTTTAACAAAACTGCTCTTTTTACCTAAAGTAGAAATTACAAATTCGTATTGATCTTCATTATCCGCTTCCTTAAAAATCCGTGAAGCAGGGTTTAGTTCAATAAGCCTGTTATTAAATACTTCGTTTGATGAAATAGCCTGCATTACATTATTTCGGTAACTAAAGAAATACCATTGATTTTTGTTTAGTTCGAAATAAAAATTTATTTCATCACCGGTTTTTCTCTTCTTTATTTCGAAGTAACCATTTACATATTTATTAATTTGTTCTCTATTTATATTTCCAATTCCAATAGGACCTTTCGAAACAAATGATGTTAACGAAGCATCCCAAATAAAATTAATATCTGAAAACACAAACGTATGTAATAATTCATTAGGAATCTTTTTTGCAGCACCATACAATGAATAATCTAAGATAAGTTTCTCGGTAGCTTTACTGCCAATCTTTTGAGTTAGTGCAAGTTTAAAATTTCTATCTGCAAAATCAACACCATTTAAATTAGATGAATTTAAACTGTCGGACAACATTTCTAACATCTTATCATCAAAATAGAAATCAGTAAAAGCAACTAATTTAAGCTCTGCTTCTTCAGGAATAGTGAAATAATTTATTTGCCCGAAAATTTCAAACAGAAAGTATCCAAGATTAAGTCCAAGGTTAATTTTGCCTTCACCGGAAAGCAAACAATTCTTTTTAGATAAACTCACATAATTTCCAAGCAAACTTTTTCCTTCAATTCTGTTTTTTGATGCAACCTGATATTTATCAATTGCCAAATTGTAAACTAAGTCTCCTTGTGCCGAAATCAATGAGTAATCACTTGCATACGCTTTTTGTCCAAGAAAAGCAGGATATATTTTATTTTCAATTTCCGAATAATTGATTCCGACATTAATATTATTATAATCAATATCATACATTTTTTCTGCAATTGGAATTGAAATATTTTCCGGATCAATTACCGACTTGAATTTTATTTTTCTTTCGTTAAAAGACATATAACAATCATGGATAATACTAAAACCACCATCAAAAAACAAAAACTCATTTTGTGCAAAAAGACTTACATTTCCATTAAACAAATATTCGGGACTAAGAAAGAAAACAGAATATTCTGGAATCAAACCTTCTGCAAAAGTATTTCCTAAAGAATCAACAGAAATTTTATTCATTATAATTTTCTGATGCACTTTATTTTTATCAACATAATCGAATAATCCATTGGCATGATAATTATTTTTAGAATAAATGTTAACATCAGTATCATAAAAACGGTGATATTTTGTATTGGTATCGGCAATAATACTTGCATCAAATAAAGTTTCTATTGCTGCATTTTTTAAAATTTTTATTTTTCCGTCTCCGGGAAATATTGCAGCATCAGCTACTTTAATAACTTTTACACCCTCAGCATAAACAATATACTCAGTCATATCATATTTCCCGCTAAGAGCTGTAAAACTCAATGAATCCTGATCTTTACCTACAGAAACAAATTCTGATCCTGAAAGGTCAACATCTATCAATTCCTTCTCAGACATATTTTCAAGTCCCGGATTATTTTCGATAGTGTTATTTTTCAATATCATCATATTATTATCCATATCCCACTCCATTTCATCCATAAAACAGATGTATTGGTTGAACGGCAGATCAACTTTAGAAGTTCTTCCATTAGTTTTAAACCAACCACTTCTTTTCTCGAAATCGACATTACTACTATATGCATGAGTTTGAATTGCCAAACCTTCACCGGATTTTGTTAACAGCTCAAAATCTGAAGTATCTGCATAAATTTCGTGGTGATAAAAATCGAAATCTGAAGAAGTAATTTGTGCATTTGAAAAATTAAAAATTCCATTACCTTTTGCCCCTAATGGCGATAATTCTACATTTCCTTCAAATTCTGATCCATTGTTAAACATTAAAAACGGATCTTTAATCATAGTAACATACATATTATTTGTATCAGGCAACCAAAGCACATCAACTATTTTAGTTATCATAGATGGAAACTGTGGTTTATCCTGAAATTCTAAAACTTGGAAATCGTTGCATCTTGCTATTAATGAATCAGGATAAAAAGAATAATCTTTTGATGATGACAAAGATGTAAGATAATTTAATGTTCCTTCGCCATTTAAGCCCATATTATTCATAATTATCCTGTTAAAGAAATTACCCTTATTATTATATACAGGATAACCTTTTTCAGGAATTTGATGTATAAATCCAAGAGAATAATCAGGCATAACTACGAGAGGTTCTTCGAATTCGGGAAACATTCCGTTTGATGCAAGATAGCCATTAAAATTTAGTCCGTCAGTAGAAAAATCAACTAAACTATCGATCTCAAAAGGAGAAACATGATAAAAGAATCTCTCTTTATCGTAAACTCCATTTTTTATAGCACTATAGTGAAAATATACGTATGAATCGTTTGGACTATTAAAAACAGGATAACGCGAGAAATTCTTTTTACCTGATTTATTTTGGGGATCATCAATAAGAATATCGCCGCTGAGATTGGCAATTACATTTTTAACCCGAATATAATTCTGACGACCAAATTCATCCTTTTCGTGATACTTTACAGCAAAACTAATTGAGTCTATTCTCGGAAGGTTTAATCGAAATGTATCATATTCAAAAGAGCATTCATGAGCATAAAAATCAAATAATCCCGCATGAACTCTACCGGAGAAAACAAAATCACGGTTTTCTTTCATGACTATTCTATTTTCATCAGGAAAAACATAAACCCGCTGCGAATCGCTCAATATAATGTGTGAAACACCATTTATCGTAAGGTCAAAATTATTAATATTCAGCTCGGCATTACTTTCGAAAGTTGTAGCGGAATTAAACTTAATCACATCATAATCTATCAAACCTGCTTTTGCATCCAGAAAATCAAAAAGTCGATCCTTAATAAACGCCTCTTTTTTTTCAACATTATAAACTACAAGACCTTTATTAGCAAGACGCATTATCATAGCAACAGCTTGCTCTTTTGGTTTATTAATAAAATCAGCCAGAGTATTAACTCTTACTTTTCTGGTATTATAATTTTTCGAATATTTTTTGATAATATTAATAGGATTAACCGGATCAATTCCTTGCAGTTTGTAATAATCATGATCAGAGTAATGATTTTTTGACATGAAATAAGCGTTGCTTTCGTTGCTCACACCCTTTATCATTTCAAAATAAATGTTTGGCTCATTCATTTTCCATTTAATAATTTCGCAATATAAATCCAGGTCATGAAACGAATCATTAAAGGGGCTTGAATAACTTGGATATCTAGCCCTCATCAATACTAATTCTTTATCATCATTATCATATTTCATTTTTGATGATGAATGAAAAATTGAATCATTATTATGGTAAATAGAGAAATAACTTTGATCTGAAACTATTCTATCGGTTTTAATCAAAAACCTTTTAGATTTAATCAATGCAAATCTTTTGTCGTTTCTAAGAAGCTCAATTGTAGCATAATCATTTTCATTTCCCAAGCCGATAAGATTAGCTCCCTCTACAGAGAATCCACCACTAAAATTAATATTTTCAAAAATATTTTTGATTTCAAATCCTTTAAAATAGGAATCAAATCTCGGATATGATGTTCGTGAATTTGGTGGGCTTGATAGCACTCTTTCCGATAAACTGCCACCGATAGAATTTTTCAATAAAAGATTATTAACAAACCTCACCGAGTCAGCAGAATAAACTGTTTCTGATAGATTGATATTATAATCATTTAGCAATGCATAAACATCATCTTTGTCAAATCCAACCCTAACCCATGAAAGCTTTCCTTTTTCTCCAACCCAATTATTTGTATATGGATAAAAAACTCCTTTTGTATCTTTAATTTCCGAACTGTCGTTTTTTGTTGCACAAATTAAATCCAGCTTTTCAAAAACAACAGAAGGTATAGAATCGTATTTAAAATAAAATTTCCCATTATTAAAATGCCAAGAATACGATTTGGTATAATGAAGGTAATTACCTGAGAAAATATCGTCTGTTTGCTGAAGATATTTTAGGAATTTTTTATTCGTTCGTTGAGGAATCAGATCCTCGAGACTCTTGAGCCATGCAAGAACACTCTCTTCGGGTTGAACAATACTTATAAAACCATCAAGACATTTTATAAATACAAAATAATAAGGATAAGTTTTCATCCTTTTTTCTTTCATCTGGCTCTCGATGAAATAAATATGCTGTTTTTGATTTTTCGAAAATCTTCCGGAAGTCCACTTAAAACTAAAAGACTCAAGAAGAGTCTTTGATTTTTCACGAAAATGCTTATTTTTTGTAGCAAGCAATCTATCCGACATTCTAATCAAAAAAGTGTCGGCGGCTGTTGTAAATTCCTGAACATCCTGTGATAACACAAACTTACTCAGAAACACTAAGGAGATTATTAAAAGAAAATATTTAAGTTTAAACATTTTAAATTATTCTATTATAGAAATGCGTAAATGATTAAATGCAAAAAGTAAATTCAATCATCCCTTCATTCAATCATCCAATAAATAAATTATTTTATCATTTAATCATTAAAAAAACATACAGATGCCCAGCCATTTTTAAGTTTTATACTTGCAATTTTTAGTTGAAGTTTATCTGCTAACTCCTCAATAACTTCAATATCACTTTCATAAAAACCACTTAAAAATATCATCCCTTTTTGATTCAAACAATTTACATAAACAGGAAGATCTTCAAGCAAAATATTTCTATTAATGTTTGCAAAGATAATATCGTATTTTTTATTTCCAAGCAAACTTGCATCTCCTTGATAAACGTCGATATCAGTTGTATTATTTCTTTGAATATTTTCGAGAGAATTATTATAAGCCCATTCATCATTATCAATTGCAACTACTTCTGATGCACCTTTTTTAGATGCAATAATTGCCAGAATTCCTGTGCCACAACCCATATCCAAAACTGTTTTGTTTTTCAGATCAGTTTCCAGAGTCCACTCTATCATCATTTCTGTAGTTTCGTGATGAGCAGTTCCGAACGACATCCTTGGCTCGATAATAATATCCATTTCGTACTTTTCAGCTTTGTGAAATGGCGCTCTTACAATGCATCTATCAGCAATAACAACTGCCTCGAAATTACTCTCCCAAACGGCATTCCAATTTTGATCCTTTATTTCAGAAAATAAATATTCAAAACTTATTTTAGATATTATTTCTTTAAGAAGACTTTCATCAAATTTATTTGAAACGATATAGGCCTTAAGTCCTGAATCAATCTCAGAAAAACTATCGTAACCAATTTCAGCCAAAAAAGCGATTACTATTTCTGAAGAAATTCCATCTTCAATTTTTGTTATTTCTAATTCGGTGTATTTCATTTTACTCCCTCCCCAGTCTTCCCCCAAAAGGGGAAGGAACTGTGTATATGCAAAATTTAATTGTATAATTTTTAAATTACTATTAATTATTTATTACATTTTATGTAATAAATAGAGACGTATAATTATACGTCTCTACAACAAATTTTCAATGATTTTATAAAAATCGTCTGCTTTTAATGATGCACCACCAATCAATCCTCCATCAACATCAGGATTGGCGAATAATTCTTTTGCATTTTGTGGATTGCAACTACCTCCGTAGAGGATGCTTGTATCGTTGGCAATTCCTTTATTATATTTTTCTTCAATCAATTTTCTGATAAAAGCATGCATTTCCTGAGCTTGCTCTGTTGTTGCTGTAACTCCTGTTCCTATTGCCCAAACAGGTTCGTAGGCTATTACTACTCTTTTAAATTCTTTTGATTCGAGATGAAATAATGATTCTACTATCTGACTTTTTACAACATCAAAATGATTTCCATTATTGCGCTCTTCCAAAACTTCTCCACAACAAAATATTGGTATAATTCCATTATTAAGGCAAATATCTGCTTTTTCAGCTAATAAATGATTTGACTCATTAAAATACTTTCTTCTCTCGGAATGACCAACAATACAATATTTTACTTCTATCGAATTTAACATCATCGCAGAAATTTCACCTGTAAAAGCACCCGATTCCTGATTACTAACATTTTGTGCTCCAACAAAAACACTTTCGTTTTCGGTAATATCTGTAGCTAACTCAAGGTAAGGAAAAGGAGGGCAAATAACTATCTCAACTCCTTTAGCACCATTGTTATCAACAAGTTTTACAATATCATAAATAAGGTCATCAGCTTCCTGAAAAGCTTTATTCATTTTCCAATTTCCTGCAACAATTTTTTTTCTCATAATTATATATTTTTATTTTGAATAAATATAAAATTTCATTTTCCAATACTCAACAAAAATACAATTAATTAAATCACACTTTGCAAACAATACCTGATAATTATTTTATTTTTTCATACAAATCAAATAACTTCAAGTCAACTGAAACTTTTTGATATTCCATTAATAATGAATCATTACCATCTTTATTAATCAAAAAATATTTATGGGAATTTTGTTTTTTATCATCTAGACTAATATTTGCATATCTGCTAAAATATCCATGTAATGACCAATCATTCCATAAATTTTTCTGAATTGAAATTGTTGAATTTTGCGGAACAATCTTAATTATTTCACTTACCTCTGCAACTGTATCTTTGTCATACCCACTCTGGTTGCTTTGTATTGCAATAATTATTATGCTTCCAATCAAAAATAACCAACTAAATGTTCTAAATATTTTGTAGCCTGTACTTTTTATGTTGATCTTATGCACTAAATATGAAACACGCGGAGCAATAAAATAAGCTATTGCTAAACTAAAAAACGGAAATGTTGCTAATATATAATAACCACTTTGCTTTAAGCTAATTATTATTGGGATTACACCGGATAATCCTAAAGCCAAAAACACAAATATCCATTTCACGTTTTTGACAGAGTTTTTATTTTTAAAAGAAAAAATAAATATTATCAATATAATAAACACAGCAGGAATCAGCTCAATAAACAATCGAAAGATTATATAAAAACGACTGTTAACAGTTTGAACATTATTTAAACTTCCTACAATTTGTCTGTTTAAATATTCACTCAGGCTATTTATGCTATCCGGAGAAACCAAATAAATTATCAAAAGAGGTAATATTGTTGTAACACATAAAAGAAGCGAATCATATAATAATCGCTTTACGCTGATATTACGCTTAAAAACAAAAATCCAAAATAGCATTGATAGCGGAAACAATGCTACAAAACCTTTTGTCAGAAAACCTAAAAACAACATTAACCCTGATAATGAGAGAAATAATATCCTTTTAGAATCAAGACTTTTTAGAATAAATAATACTGACAAACTTGTAAATATCATCATTGTATTTTCCAGCATATTATTTGCTGCAGACCATGTTATAAGAGGTATTGATATCCAAAACAAAAGAGGAAGCCATGCTAATGAATGTAAATTACTAATTGTTATTTTTTTCCAGATTCGGGTAATAATCCATCCTGTGATAATAAATGTAATTAATGAGTAAAAACGCTCAACAAAAATACTATCCCCAAAAAATCTAAAAAACAAGCTTTGAATTCCAAAAGCTAAAGGAGGATGTTCATAAAAATGTGGATAAAGAATATTTGTGTAATGTAAATCCCAAAAACTTCCCAGACCATTTGCAAGGTTTTTTGATATAGCTGCATAAACAACTCCATCGACAAACATACCGTCGGAAAACAAAAATGGACCAACTATTAAAATAAATAGTGAAAATATAATCAGATAAAAGGAAAAATACTTTGTTTTCATTTTATTAATTTCATTTACGCCACTCTAACTCTTGGGTCAAGGAATCCATAAATTATATCAACCAAAATATTTATTATAACCAAAATTATAGAAATAAATAACACTGCACCCATTACTACCGGCAGATCATATTTCTCAAGTGCATCAACAATTGCCACTCCCACACCTTTCCAATCGAAAACATATTCTACAAAAACTGCTCCTGCCATTAGCGAAGCAAACCATCCCGAGACTGCTGTTATTACAGGATTAATTGCATTTTTTAAAGCGTGTTTTGTAATCACACGAAAATAGCTTAATCCCTTTGCTTTTGCTGTCCGGATATAATCCTGAGATAAAACATCAAGTAAGGAACTTCGGGTCAGTTCAACAACAATTGCAAGAGGACGAATGCCAAGAGTAATTGCAGGTAAAATTAGATTTTTTAAATCGAGGTACGCTCCCCTGCCAAAATCATCAACAGAATACAAACTTCCAAACATATTTAAACCAGTAACATCTGCGAGAAGAAATGCAAATACCCATGCTATTAATATTGCTGCAAAAAAAGATGGCAGCGACATTCCTAAAACAGAAAAGACAAGAGAAATTTTATCAACAAATTTATTCTTTTTTACAGCACAAATAATTCCAATGAAAACACCAAAAACAACAGCTATCAAAATTGAAACCGATGCAAGTAACATTGTTTTTGGAAATGCTTCCGCAAGTATCTCAGAGACTTTTCGCTTGCTTTGATATGAGCGTCGCAAATAAGGTTTTTTAATAATCAGAACTGAATTTCCCGGTAAAGAAAATAATTTTGTATAAGGCGAATATTTTATTTCATCAAGATAAAAATAATTATCAGCGTCATTATTATTATGAACAGAAATTGGTGAAAGGTCATTCAGAAAATTCAAATACTGAAGCGGCAGAGACTGGTCAAGACCGAGGTCTTTATTTATTGCTTCAACCGAAGTTATATCTGCTCTTTGCCCAAGCATCATTCGTGCAGGATCGCCCGGAAGAATGTTAAATAAAAAAAAGACGAGTGTAATAACTCCCAGCAAAACCAGTAAGCCGTACCACAAACGTCTGATAATAAAATTCAACATGTCTTTGTTTTTTATGCAATAGCTTACTAAGTTTTACTTTTAATTTAGTAAGCCTATAATCTTTATAAAAGTCCAGGAAATTCCTCCTCAAGCTCTGAATAATTCGGGAAATCATTATAATGCCATTTATTAAGAACAATGCCATTTTTCATTAATATTAAGCCGGGATTAGATCTAACCATAATTTCCAATGCTATATCATCAGCAAAATAAAATTCGTATCCTACATTTAGCTCTTTCTTAAACTTATCAATATTCTCAGGTATCTCGCTTGTTAATACTATAAGCGAATATCCTTTTTCTTCTGTTTTTTGATATAGGTCATTAATTTTTCGAAATGCTTCTTTATCAGTTTTTTCCAAATCATAAGCAACAATAATAAACTGATAGTCCTGGTTTTCGAAATAATGTTTAGTATAGTCATCGCCGTATATATCCTCAATCTTTAATTCAAAACCATCATACAGATTATTATCATCCATTCTCTGATCAACAAATTCCCATTCTGTCATCCACACGCTATCATTCCATGGGTAGTTTGGTGAAAGAAATTCTTTCTCCTCCCCTGTTTTAATATTTTTATAAGTTACAAAAACCTTAACAGCTTCTTCATTATCAGGAGCCATATCATTTCCAACTTTCCAGGCACGGAAATCAATCACAGGCAGATGATTATAATTATAAACCGAAAACCAACCGAAAGCAATAAACACAAAAACAACAATCATTGTTCCTGTTCTAGGTGGAAATTTACCATACATTTTCTTTCGTCGGAAAAATATTATAGAAGTAAAAATCATAAGGAAAATATTCTTATAAAAAGTAGCCCAATTTGTCAAAGTTATTGCATCTCCAAAGCATCCGCAATCAGGAACGGGGTTATAAAGAGCATCATAAAAAGTTACAATAGTAAAAAATATCATCATAGAAAATAAAATCCATGCAAACTGCTTAACCCTAATATTTAATACCATCACAATACCAAGAGTAAACTCAAGCGTACAAAGAAAAACAGAGAAGAATAATGCCATTGGAATTGCCCATTCCGTCCCATAAGCAATAAAATAATCTTCTATTCGATAAACAGTTCCGAGAGGGTCAACACCCTTCACAAATCCCGAAAACACAAAAACCAGTCCTACAAAAACTCTACTAAACTTTCTTAATACTTTCATTGGTTATTAAATTTATAAATGCTTAAATGCTTAAATGTATAAATGCTTAAATTCATGATAAAATTTTAAAAAACAAATCTAAGTTCTAAAATCCAAAAACTTACTGATCTTTTCCATATCAAAAGATGTTTCGCCTTTTATCTTTAAAATATCTTTATTATTATTAAGTTTCGAATAGTGTCGAATATAACTTTTCCAGATATAATCGATATACCATTCAGGCTCATATCCCCATCTGTCGTCTTGAGATTTTCGTTCGTAAAAACACTCTTTGCTTATCTCAGCAATAATTTTTTTATCAAAAAATTTAAAAAGCTCTTTATTGTGAAATATCAAAATCCCTTCACAGATAATAATATCACTATCATCATCACTTTTAATACGATTTATGATTTTTTCATAATCAAAGGATTCAATACACTCCCAGTCAACTCTATCCTTAATCATTGGAATATTATCGACATCTTTAACAACATCGTCGCCATGAACAAAACGAATTTTCTGCTTTGGATATAAATCTCTGATTTTATACGCAAGAGTTGTTTTTCCTGCTCTGCTCACCCCTCCTATACCTATTATCATGGTCATGCTTTCTTTTTTAAAGTATTTTTTAAATGACTATAATTGAGGTTTCATTGTTTTTATCGTTAATTAACTTCAGGCACTTTTATCTTTATTTTACTCCAAACCTAAGTTCACTTTAAGAACTTATTTTATCAACAACTTAATAAGCGCAAAAACCGCATAATTAAAAATATCATAATAATTTGCATCTACTCCTTCCGAGATAGATGTTTCGCCCTTATTATTCTCAATTTGCTTTACTCTCATAAGTTTCATCAAAATAATATCTGTAAGAGAGCTGACTCTCATATTTCGCCATGCTTCACCATAATCATGATTTTTATCTTCCATCAAAGCTTTTCCCTTACTTACGTACTTATCATACATTTTATCAACTTCACGGGCATCCATATACATATCATTAATATTTTCCGGTAAATTGACTTTTGAACCAATTTCGAGTTGAATTTGCGCCATCACCGAATAATTTACTATACCGATAAATTCCGGAATTATTCCTTCATCAACTTTCGACACACCTTTATTTTCAATGCTTCTGATACGATTTGCCTTGATGTATATTTGATCGGTAAGAGAACTTGTCCTCAGCACTCTCCAGGCACTTCCGTAATCTTTCATTTTGGTTACGAAAATGTCTTTACACTTTTCAATTACCTTATCAAATTCCTGCGATGTTTTTTTTCCCATGTAAATTTGCTTTTTTTTAAAACATATAAAAATTACTATTACTGATTATTTAGAAAAATATTATTTTTACAATCAATTCGCAAATTTATGAAAAATTCAAAGGAAATAAATGTATCCGGCATAAATAAAAATGTTATTAATTTAAGAACAAAAACCCTTGATCTTAATAATCCCTTAGTAATGGGAATATTAAACCTCACACCAGATTCATTTTATGACGGAGGAAAATATAATTCGGAAAAAGACATCCTTCACCAAACTGAGAAAATGATAAACGAAGGAGCTGCTATTATTGATATTGGTGCTATTTCGACAAGACCCGGATCTGAAAATATTTCAGAAAAAGAAGAAATCAATAAACTAAGTCCTGTTATAAAAAGCCTGAAACGACATTTTCCTACTATTCCAATTTCTATCGACACATATCATAGCAATATTGCCGAAATTATGATAAATTCCGGAGCTGATATTATTAATGATATTTCGGGTGGCAGTTTTGATGAAAAGATGTTTAATGTAATTGCAAAAAATAACGCTACTTATATTTTGATGCACATAAAAGGCACACCTAAGAACATGCAGAAAGATCCTGTTTACTATGATATTGTTGGAGAAATAAAAGATTTTTTCTTCACTCAGCTTTCGCGAATAAAAAAAATAAAAGGCAACACAAATAATATTATTCTCGATCCCGGATTTGGCTTCGGAAAAACACTCGAACATAATTATCAATTGCTTAATAATCTTAAGGAATTCAAAACTTTCGGATTACCAATACTTGTAGGCGTTTCAAGAAAATCTATGATAAATAAACTTCTAAACACAACACCCACCGAAGCACTAAACGGAACAACAGTTTTACATACTATCTCGCTTTTAAACGGTGCTAACATTTTAAGAGTTCATGATGTAAAGGAAGCTGTGGAGGCGGTAAAAATTGTTGGTATGACTAAAATGACTTAAATTTTTAATAAGAATAGATTGTAAACTTTTTATTTATTAGTAACCATAGATTTTTTTAAAAGATTTAGAAAATTGGTTATACTTTTGTTTTAATGGAAAATAAATGCTTGCTTAATTGACGGACTGTAGTTACATGCAAGCTGCGAAAAACATACTAGCATTAAATAATATGTCCCATATTTTTACTGTTTTTGGGACAAATAATTAAAACAGAATATGGAAAAAGGACCATTAAGAATACTAATTTGTTCAAATCTATTATCGACCACCGAAAAAAACTTACCCCTGTTAAAGCTGTGAACTACGAAAACCTGACAATTCAAAAATTAAAAATCCTTCCTCCTCTAAAATTTTATGACATGAATAAAAAAGATTATATGGAAATGCAGAGCACACTCTTAGTGAATACTTTATGATAGGCGGTACTTTTGAGGGTAATCAAAAAGCTCGATTAGATTGCAATAAGAGGACTATAAATTTTCTTTATAAATTAGCAAATAAAAAATTAATAAGATAAAAAATAAATAAATATGTATATTTGGCATAGAAATTACATCTGTTTTATGTGGCAAAATATGACCGGAATAAACACATTATAACAAATTATAATAATGAAGAATTACATCAACAATCTAATTATTTTAATAGGATTATCTATAACTTTTTTTTATAAGTTAAAATATCAAAGAAAGTTTATAAAGAAGACTTTAGCAGTTGATATAGCAGAAAGCAAAAAGACCAATGATAATACTCTGGATGATCAAGATTATAAAAAAATAACAGATTATTATGGTTACGCTGTTCCTGCTATTTTGGGAGAATCCTATTGCATATTAAGAGGTAAAAAAATGTCATTAAAAGAAAGATATGCAATCACCTATCTTGGAGGATTAACCGGTTTATTTGATGATTTTTTTGACAAGAAAAATTTGCCTGAAAATTATATCAAAAATTTAATTAATAAGCCGAATAATTTAGTTAGTAAAAACTCTAATGAAAGATTATTTAATAAATTCTATAAAAAAGCACTTGAGAATTCAGCCAATTCTAATTTGATTAAAAGTTATTTTTTAAAAGTGCTTGAAGCACAGATTTTAAGCAAAAAGCAAATATGCCCTGAAATAAAGCAAAATGAAACAAGGAGAATTACCCTTCTTAAAGGAGGAATTTCAATTCTTTTTTACAGAAGCAATTTTAGTGAATATATGTGTGAGGAGGAAAAAATGATGCTCTATAAATTAGGAGGTATTGGTCAATTAGAGAATGATATTTTTGATGTTTATGAAGATTATAAAGATGGAACAAGAACATTGGTTACAACAGAAAAAAAGATTAACAATCTTCGGGAAACATATATTTCATTAATGAAAGAAGTATTTGAATTAGTCTATAAAACCAACTACCCTGTAAAGAATAAAAAAGCATTCTTGAGAATTGTTTCTCTGGTTATCTGCAGAGGATTTGTTTGTCTGGATAAGTTAGAGAAAAACGAAAAATTAACTGATAATCATTTTTCCATAGAGAATTATGTAAGAAAAGATCTAATATGTGATATGAGTAAACCTATAAATTTTTTAAAAGCAATTAATTATTATGCAAAATACAACACCTAAACATATAAAAACTCCGTAGTGAGATAGCACCTACGTTTTTTATATGTTTTGTTGAACAAAGATTATTATACATAAAGAGTTTATTAATAATTGATAAGATTTAAATAACTTATTAGCCTTTATGGGTATAACCAAGCGTTAAAAGCGAGCAGTTTTGCACATAACCCAAAATGAATTTCATCTTTAAAACTATAATATATATAAAAATTGTATTTTGCCAAAATACCAAGGGAAAGTATGCATAATTTAAACAAAAAAGTAAAAATCGTAAGAATACTATCATTTTTTATGGTGTTTTTATTTTCTGTTCATTTGTCATTTGGACAAGAAGAGGGTTTAAAAAACATCCAAAATTTCAGCCCAACCGAGTATCATTCATCCAGTCAGAATTGGGCAATAATACAGGATAATCGTGGTGTTATGTATTTTGGAAATTCTGAAAGTATACTTGAATATGATGGTGTTACATGGCGAAATATTAAATTAAGCAATCAGTCCATTGTCCATTCGTTTGCAAAGGATAGCTTGGGCAATATTTATGTGGGAGGTATTGGTGATTTTGGATTTTTACAGGCAGACAGTATTGGCAAGATGGGGTATCATTCGCTTTTGGATAAAGTTGAAAAAGCAGATCTCGACTTTCAGAATGTTTGGTATACACATTACTCCGGAAAAAGCATCTTCTTTGTCACCAGAAATACACTTTTTAGGTTGCGCAACGGAGAAATCAAATCATGGAAGTCGGAAAACACATTTGGTCCTTGTATTACGGTAGGAGATAAAACTTATGTTCATTCCCTGAAAAAGGGAATGCTACAGCTTGTTGGTGATTCATTAAAAATTTCTCCAAACGGTGAATTTTTTAATGACAAAGTAGTCTTTTTTTATATTCCATTAGCTGAAGAAAAGTTACTTGTTGGTACAGCGCACGCAGGCCTTTACATTTACGATCTTTCAGAAAACCAGACTAATATTAAAAAAAATAAGATCGAGGTATTTAGAACGGAAATTGATAAATTACTCAAGAGTGAGTTATTGTACTGTGGAAAAAGCATGCAAAACGAAAAAATAGTTCTGGGAACCATAAATGCAGGTGCATATCTTATTGATAGACAAGGAAAACTTATCAGTAAAATTAATGATGGTCTCCGAAACAACATGATTTACGATGTGGCCTTTGATAAAAATAACAATCTATGGCTGGCTACCGATAATGGGATATCTAAAGTTGACATCAACTCACCAATAAGCTTTTGGGATATTACCTCAGGAATTAATAATGCCGTAGATGATATCGAGAGGTTTAACGACACCTTGTTTTTTTCAGGATTTGGAGGTATGTATTATATCGAGAACAATCAGGCAAAAACTGTTCCCGGTTTAACAACGGAAGCATATTGCTTGATCAAATTTAAAGTTCCCGACGAAACTTCTAAGGAAATTCTGTTATCAGGAACAAGATTTAAGAAAATTGCAGAAACAAGCCATTCGAAAGCAAAACAAGTCATTGATAAAGATCCATGGGATTTGTTCCAGTCAAATATCGACCCATCACTACTCTATATTTCTGACGATTACGGTCTTCACATAGCAGCCTATAAAAATCAAAAATGGGAATTATTAGGTAAAGTGGAAGGCATTGCTTGTGACGTAAGGCAGATTAAGGAGGACAAAAACGGGGAAATTTGGCTCTCTACATATATCAATGGTATTATTCGTATTTTACCCTCCGATGACATACTCAAACCCAGAGATATAATACGATACGGAACAAAAGATGGCTTACTTTCAATTAAGGATACTTATATTTATAATTTCGATAACCGCTTCATTTTTGTATCTGGGTTAGGGATTTATCGGTTTGATGAATCAATCAATCAATTTATCCCTGACAGCACATTTGGAAGTGCTTATTGTGATGGTTCGCGATCAGTTATTACTTTAACAAAAGACAATTTCCAAAGAGTCTGGATCTCCGGAAAAAAAGACGATAAAACTTATATAAATGTTCTCATGCCCAATGAACAGGGAGAATACATACTTCTGGAAACCAACAACATTAACATGCTACCATCCATGATGGTATCAACGATATATTCTGATAATGATTCTATTATGTGGATTGGAGGCACAGAAGGATTGTATCGTATTAAAGGGACTCTTAATGACGCATCAACTTCCTACAATACTTTAATCCGAAATGTGATAGCTGTAGAAGACACACTGTATTTTGGTACGCAATCAGGTCTCAACAATGAAAAAGGTCAATTAGTTGTAAAGGAATCTCGCCCCCTGAATTATTCTCAAAACTCCGTAGAATTTCAATATGCCGCACCCTTTTTTCGCAAGGAAAAAGCTACTGTTTATCAAACCTGGCTCGAAGGGCTCAATAAAGATTGGTCACTTTGGTCACCGGAAACAGAAAAGCATTACCTCAACTTATTTGAGGGTACTTATTCTTTCCATGTAAGAGCAAAAAACATAAACAATGACATAAGTACTGAAGCTGTTTATGAATTTATCATTTTGCCTCCATTGCATAGAACTTTTTGGGCATACCTTTTGTATTTCTTTTTTCTTATTGGTCTTATTTATCTCATTGTTTATTTTTATAGTAAACGGCTTAAAACAGCCAACTTAAAACTTGAGAAAATAATTAAAGAACGAACACACGAAGTTGAAATAAAAAACAATACTCTTGAGAAGCAAAAAGAGAAAATTGAAATCCAAAACAAACATTTGCAGAAACTTAACTACGAACTGGGGCAAACAAACGAAGAAATCCAGGCTCAAAGTGAGAAGGTGATTGTACTCAACTCAGAACTTCAGCAGCAATATATTGAAATAGAAGTTCAGCGAAACCAACTCAAAGAATTGTTATCCACAAGAGATCGCTTATTCAGTATTATTGCACATGACCTGAAGAGTCCTTTTAATTCATTGATCGGACTTTCTGATATTCTATCTACGGATTTGGATGATTTTTCTGCGGAACAAATCCAAAAAATTGGTATTGCTATTAATCAGTCTGCTAAAAGTGGATTTAAATTACTTGAAAACCTATTGGCATGGGCTCTGTCTCAAACCGGAAGAATTAGCTATGAGCCTGAAAATATAGATATTAATGAAATGCTTAATGAGGTTTTATGGAGCTACACCGGTATTGCATCTCAAAAAGATAGTAAACTTCTTTTTGAAGCTAAAAATGAACCTTTAGTATTTATCGACAAGAATATGATACATACAGTAATAAGAAACCTTGTTTCAAATGCCATCAAGTTTACACATAGAAATGGTTCAATTATTATTAGCACTTCTCATGAAGAACAATATGTTTTAGTTTCCATAAAAGACACAGGATTAGGAATATCTAAAGAAGATCAGTCTAAACTATTCAGAATGGATACAATTATTTCAACTCAAGGTACAGAAAATGAAAAAGGTACAGGTTTGGAGCTATTGCTTTGTAAAGAATTTGTTGAAAAAAATAAGGGGAAATTAGCTTTGGAAAGCAGCTTAGGAAAAGGAAGTACTTTTACTATAAAGCTTCCCGTTGCTGAATAATCTGATAACTGTAAATGTATATTTTGATTATTTTTTTAAAACACTAAAGCTATTCAGATTGACACAAATCCGAAAACTGGAATTTATTTATTTTTGGGTGTGATTTGAAAAGAAAGAAAACTGAAAACAAAAAAAATAATTTTGTATCAGGACAGTTTTTTTTATTTTCGCACTTAAGCATTTAATTATTTTTTCATTCATCAATGTTCCATCAAATTTTTGGTAAAGCCATATTATTTTATTACCCGACCTCCCCTATGGGATAAATGATTTGTCACCACATATAACTTCAAAGAAATTGAGCTTTCATCATGAGAAACACTACAATGCTTATGTTACTAGCTGAATAAATAATCAAAATTTTGGCTTAATAGACAAATTGGTTGCTCAGATGCTCTACAATCCTTTATATTTATAGTTTTACAGCAAATCAAATGTTATGAATAAAAAAAATGCTTTTATTGCTGTAGTACAATTACACGAAAAC